>TARA_R110000796_G_scaffold71123_6_pt1 | contig 26634 bp, 23 predicted proteins | sample TARA_R110000796 | Tara Oceans TARA_R110000796 (sample SAMEA4397815) | marine metagenome | biome: Polar Biome; feature: [SRF] surface water layer (ENVO:00010504); material: water (ENVO:00002006), including particulate matter (ENVO:01000060) such as... | depth 5 m
TCCTTGGAGTGGAATGCCAAAAACGCAAATGGGTGGATGTACTACCCCAGGGATCCCAGACAACAGAAATACAGAATTGAAGAATGGCGGGCATTGGTTGCCGAAACTAGTATATTTGACAAACCTTTTATGCAACCCTTATATGTGGATCTTCAAGAAGACGATAGTTTTAGGCCAGAACCCATCCATTTAGGATTTAAGACGGGTGTTAATTATTTGAACACCTATTTACATCATTTAAAATCTATTGGTGTAAACCATGTAAGTCTAAATCTAAGGTTCAATTCCAATAGTATGGAAAGCACCTTGGAGCGACTGGCAGAAAAAGTATTGCCAGAATTTCAAAAGAATAAAAAGTCAGCAAAAATATAACGAGCAAGGCTATAGTTGTCAGAGAAACAGGGACGGCATAGTTAATTTGCCGTAATACAATTGGCCTAGGAAGCCTGTTGGCAACATTGGGCCGCAGACGAAAAGGGGGCCAATCTGTTATTGGTCCTGGCCATTTTAGAAAGTCTTTTGATAGCCTTAAGGGAGAAGAAAAAGGAGTATCTGCTCCGGCACATCCCGATACCTATGACGAAGGTAAAATGAGCCAATCTTTAGGGGTTAGGAATAAAATTCTGTACCATCTAAAGGTCTGCTTCAATTTTTAATAGCTTACCTCCTTTATTTCGACTATTCATATTAATCTAGATTTTGCGATTATTCTACGGTTTTCGGATTGGTTCAATTGAATGTCATTTATGGATATTTTAGGACAGTCTGTAATGGCCTTCAAATTTACTGTCAGGACATTTCTTATGTTTCACTTAAAAGAGTAGGCCATTCGCTGATTTTATAAAATTCATTTACTTCATATTAACATCTTTGTAAGGTAATAATAGTCCTAAAAGCATACAATGATGAGAAAATTAAGCTTATTGTTTTTATTGATGACGCAATTATTTTTGGTGCTTTCCTGCTCCAACGATGCCGTACAAGATACATCGGCCGGGGAAGAAGTAATAGATAGCGAGACCTATGTTGAAACCTATTCCGATACCGACTTTGAAGCCACAGACTGGACTGATGATACCCATAGTAAATCAGCAGACCCTAACTTTGAAGAAGTTTTTGAGGATGAAGCAGTAAAACGTTTGGATATTGTAATTACCGAAGAGCGTTGGCAGAGTATGTTGGATGATATGACATCTCTGTACGGAGCTTTTGGTGGTAGTGGAGGTCCCGGTGGTGGCCCTGGTGGAGGTGGATTGGCAGATGTTGATGAAGATCCTATTTTTGTCCCCGGCGATATCATGTATAATGGCAAGGAATGGTATCGGGTAGGGGTACGTTTTAAAGGCAATTCCAGTTTACAGTCCAGCTGGACCAGTGGCATCTTAAAATTATCCTTTAAGCTGGATTTTGATGAATTTGAGGATCAATACCCCCAAATAGACAATCAACGGTTTTATGGTTTTAAGAAATTGAGTTTGAAAAATAACTACAATGATAAATCCATGCTAAGGGAAAAGGTAGCTACCGATGTTTTCCGGGAAGCCGGCATAGCGAGTTCACACGCAGCATTTTATACCGTTTATGTGGATCATGGCGATGGACCCCAATATTTTGGAGTTTATACATTGGTCGAAGAAGTAGATGACACGGTGATCGATACCCAGTTTTCCGATAATGATGGTAATTTATACAAACCGGATGGCACTGGCGCCAGTTTTGCCCAGGGCACCTTTACCGAAGATGTATTTGTAAAGAAGACCAATGAAGATGTGGCCGATTTTAGCGATGTACAAAGTGTCTTCACGGCATTGCATTCATCGGAAAGAACCACGGATCCTGCAACTTGGCGTGCCAATTTGGAAAGTGTTTTTGACACCGATACCTTCTTGAAGTATTTGGCGGTCAATACAGTTATCCAAAACTGGGATACTTACGGCAGAATGACCCATAATTATTATCTGTACAATAATCCCGACACGGAAAAATTATCATGGATTCCATGGGATAACAACGAGGCTTTGCAGGAAGGGAATCAGCAAGGGGCGTTAAATTTGGATTTCTCCGATTTAAATGGGAGTGCATGGCCGTTGATCGGGTATTTGTATCAGGATGATACCTATAGGGCACAGTACGATGCATATGTGCGTGATGTAGTGGATAGTGCCTTTAATATTAGTGATATGCAATCCAAATATGCAACCTATGGGGCATTGGTAGAACCTTACGCCAACCTAGAGGTTTACGGGTATTCATTTCTAAGTTCAAGTTCGGATTTTCAGGCAGCCATAAGCCAATTAAATAGTCACGTTAGTGCACGTACCACGGCAGTAAATAATTATTTGAACGATTAATTGGTTTTTAGTTGATGAACCTTCAGGTTGATTAATTTTTATTGTTCCCCCGATGAAGATTCGGCTACTCCTTAGGGTAGCCGGATTTTTTTATTGGCTTCGTTTGGTAGTTGGATTTACAAACCCAAAATTTTGTAAATTCGTTCTAAGCTAGATGACAAGGGATATTATAGACATAAACGACTTTATTATTTTGGTAGAAGAAGCCAAGGTAAATGAGGCTACCATAGATTCATGCTCTTTTGAAGAACCTTTGATCGCTGTTGCCTTTTATGGCTCCGGCAATGTTGATTTAAAGGTAAAATATGGGGATAAACAAAAGGACTTTAATCATACCAAGGGTTTGGCACTTTCATTTTTTGCAAATGATAAAGTAGAATTCGTACATACGGTCTCCTCCTCCAAGCCTTTGGAATGCTTGGTTATAGCCACCTCCATAAAAGCATTGGATAAACTTCCCAATCAAGAAGGCGAGCTTTTTGGTGAAATGCTGGATCAGTTGGTCAACCCTTCGGATCATTATGTGGAGGGACCGAGTTTTATTATGACGCCGGAAATGCAGACTATTGTTGATTCCTTATTTAATATTCAATATCAGGGCAAAACCAAAATGATGTTTTTCCGAAGTCAGATAACAACACTGCTTTCCCATTTTTTTGGTCAATTGGCCAGCTTAAAAACTGAGAAAATAAATCCCCAAGAACGCAGCCAACTCCATCACGCCAAAGATATCTTATTGAAGAATATTGATAATCCCCCTTCCCTAAGCGAACTTTCCAAGAAGATAGGCTTAAACACATTTAAACTAAAAAAGGACTTTAAGGCATATTTTGGTGTTCCCGTTTTTAAATACCTTCAGAACGAACGTTTGACCCTGGCCCATAAATTGATTGGCAATCAAGACGCCACCGTTCAGGAAGCGGCATGGCATGTGGGCTATGAAAGTTTAAGCTCTTTCTCCAATGCTTTTGAAAAAAAGTTTGGGTATAGACCTAGTCAGATCAAGTAGCCTCCTTTTAGAACAAATCTTTCTCCATTTGGGACAAACCTCCCAGAGCGCTTTCAAATAATTTTGACATGTAATTTTTAAACTAAAAAGTCATGAAAATTAAACGTGCTCTGCTTATCGGTATTGCCATATGGATTATCGCAATACTATTTTATTCAATTTCTTACTTTGTCCCGGTTTTGGAAAATGCTGAGACACAGGCAAATCTTGTATTGTTTGCTGTAGTCATACCATTGGTGTGGTGGGGTTGTTCCTTCTACTACAGGAAAGAAAAGGATACACATGGGTATTTGGTGGGCCAAACATTGTTGTTGACTGCTGTGGTATTGGATGCCTTGATCACAGTCCCGTTCTTCATAATTCCAGCAGGAGGAAGTCACTATAGCTTCTTCACATCTTTAGGATTCTGGATTATAGCGGCCGAATTTTTATTGGTAGCGGTATTGTACTGGTATACTCGTGTATATCCCAAAACAAACATCTTAAAACATTAAAGCTATGGAAATCACAATTGAAAATATAGGGATTACCGCATTGATATTGCTAACCGGCTTATCGGCAGGTCTATGTTTCACCTGGTCCAATGCCATTACCCCGGGGATTGGCAGACTGAACGATCCTGGCTATTTAATGTCCTTTCAGCAAATGAACAGAACAATAATAAACCCCTTATTTTTGCTGGTCTTCTTTGGACCTTCCATTGTGGGGGCTATTAATCTATATCTCTTTAAAAATGCACCAAGCCCATTAATCTGGTCATTGATCTTAGGGATAGCAATTTATTTTTTCGGAGTTATTTTGGTAACCATATTTGGTAATGTGCCTCTAAATGAGGTGTTGGATAAAACCGACTTAAATTCTGCCAGTATTGAAGAGATAAGACAATTGAGGGAAAGGTTTGAGGTAAAATGGAATCGCCTTCATCTCATCAGGACCTTGAGTTCCATAATTTCATTCCTACTTCTTTTGATCGGCCTTTTTCAAGTCACTAAATACAACATTCAATAGATAAACCTAATCATTATAAATATAATTAAACATAAACATAAACATAAACGTAAATAGAAATGGAAAACATGAACAACATTTTAGTAATCGGCGGGACTGGAAAAACCGGCCAAAAAGTAGTGAAAAGATTAAGCGAAGCCGGACATAACGTTAGAATTGGCTCTAGATCGGCAACTCCGGCCTTCGATTGGGAAAATCCTGAAACGTGGTCTCAAAGCATGGAAGGAATGGATAAAGTATATATTACATTTCAGCCAGACTTGGCCGTTCCCGGAGCTTTGGAAGCCATTGAGGAGTTAACCAAAAAAGCGAAACAAAGCAATGTAAAAAAGTTGGTTCTTTTGTCGGGAAAGGGAGAAAGGGAAGCCGAACTGTGTGAACAGGTGGTGATACATTCAGGATTGGATTACACCATTGTTCGGGCCAGTTGGTTTAATCAAAATTTTAGTGAAAGCTTTTTCTTGGAACCCATTTTGGAAGGTTTTGTAGCCTTGCCACAGGCAGAGGCCAAAGTTCCCTATGTGGATACCGATGATATTGCCGATGTGGCCGTAGCAGCCTTGTTGGGCGAGGAGCACAATGGAAAAATTTATCAGCTTACAGGGCCTAGGCAGCTTACTTTTAAGGAAGTGATCCAAGAAATCTCGGATGCCACTGGAAGGGACATCGCATTTACACCTATTGCCTTACCGGCCTACACCCAAGTGATGAAACAACAAGGGGTCCCTGCCGATTTTGTTTGGCTTATAGAGTATCTATTCTCTGAAGTGCTAGGAAATCCCAACAATGCGGAGATTACCCATGATATAGAAAAAGTTTTGGGAAGAAAACCAAAGGATTTTTCAGATTATGTAAAGGAAACTGCAGCAACAGGGATTTGGAATTCCTCTTCTTTACAAATTGCAGGAAGTGATACCGGGAAAGAATTATTAAAACCTTAAAATTTATGCCACATTTTATAATAGATTGTTCAGAAAACCTTATTTCATTAAAATCACCTGATGTGATTATGGAAAATGTATATGATGCCGCAGAGTCTACAGCGCTTTTTGATCCAGGGGATATAAAGGTGAGAATCAATCCATTTAAGTATTACAATGTTGGGGACACTAAGAATGATTTTGTTCACATTTTTGCCAATATTATGGAAGGAAGGACGGTAGAACAAAAGGCTATGTTATCAAAAACGGTGGTAACAAAATTAAAGCAAGTGTTTCCTGAAGTTCCCATTCTATCCATGAACATTCGAGATTTTGAAGCGGCAACTTATTTTAATAAACCTATGATTTAAAAAAGATGAGTACAGAAGAGAAATTAAAAATGTTAAATGCTAGTTGGGAGTTACATAGTCAAGTTGAAACAAGTTACCTGAAAAACCCTGCAAATAGGGATGATGCGGAGTGGTTGGAAAAACAGCGTTTGCTTTTGGCCGATATGGCGTTGCATTTATTGCAAACATCAATCAAACCGGGTGAAATTAAATTGGATAGGTTGCGCGATAATTTACATGCCATATTAACTATAACAGATCAGTTTTTACCAAACGCTTATCTTAAAAAGGCTACTGAAAAATTGTACTGCAATGAATAATCACAAGACAAGGTCAATAATTACATTCAGTATCCTTCTTTATGCCATTGTTGTTCCATTTATGAAAATCAATGCAACCCATGTTTTCAATCCAAATTGGACTCCCCATGTTAGAATTCATGAGGTATGGCAATTAATTACCAATTCCGGTATAGGGTTGTTTAGTATCTGGTTGGTTTGGGGTAAGAATGAAACCAAGATCAGTGCAATATTGAGCTTACTCGTTACCGGAGGATTTTTGGTCGCATTTATGCTACAAGAGTTCTATGGTGGCTCCATGAAATACCTTGATGGTAGCGAAAAACAACTCTTGGGAATTAATATTGGTGTTTTAGGTTTTGGGATAGCTTTTATCTTACTCTTAATTACTATTCCAATTAAAAAGAAACTCAAACAATGATTTTCTTAATCCTCAAAAACAACAATATGAAATATAAAAAAATCACATCCATTTTTTTGACTTTCCTATTAACCTTTATTTCTTGCCAGAATAGCATAAAATCAAATCTCACCTTACTTGGAGATCAAATCCCAACAGATACTCCTTTGGTTTTTGGACCTCGTATTATTTCCACTGACGCTGCCATGGAATTCGCAATAACCTTCAGTCCTGAAATGGACGAAATGTATTTTACACGTCGTAGACCAAAAGAGAGAAATAATATTTTTGTCACAAAATTAGTTGATGGTCAGTGGGCAGAACCAGATTTAGCATTTTTTTCGTCAGAGGATACATGGGATTTTGAACCTCATATCAATCCAAAAGGCGATGTACTTTATTTTGGAACTAATAGGCCACTTAACGATACTATTGCATCATCGGGAATACATGAATGGCATATTAAGAAAAACAAAAATGATTGGAGCCGACCAAAGCTTGTGGCAGAACTATTTAAAGATAGTTTTATAATGTTTGTAACTTCTTCAGAGAATGGCAACTTGTATTTCAACTCTGAGGAATTAGGGGCTAACCCCGACGATGAGCTTAGTATTTATTATGTTGTTAATAATGAAGGTCGATATACGGATTTTATAAAAATGGGTAAGGAAATAAATTCTGGAACCATGATAGCGCACCCCTTTATAGCACCCGATGAAAGCTATATGATATTTGATGGTATCAGGTCTTCCGGATATGGGGACTGTGATTTATATATCAGTTTTAAGGAAAATGGAGTCTGGACCAAATCCTATAATTTGGGGCCTGAAATAAATACAGAAATGTGCGAGATGACCGCGAGTGTTTCACCTGATGGAAAGTATCTATTTTTTCACAGAGGAGGAGGGGATATAGGAGATATTTATTGGGTAGATTTCCGACTGGTATTGGAAAGAATAAAAAAAACTGGAGGAAGTAAAGTATTGTGATGAAATTTAGAAAAGCAACAAAGAATGATGTTCCGGCCATTGTAGAAATGATTGCCGATGATGAGTTGGGAAAAACTCGGGAAGATTTCAAAACACCCTTGCCAGTGGAGTATTACAAGGCTTTTGCGAACATAGTTCAGGACAAAAACCAGGAACTCATTGTGGTTGAAAATGAAGCTGGGGAGGTAGTTGGCACCTTACAACTTTCCTTTATACAATACCTTACTTATCGTGGAGGTGTCAGGGCACAGATTGAAGCGGTACGGATTAGGAAGGACCAAAGGGGAACAGGTCTCGGCACCGAAATGTTCCATTGGGCCATAGGCAGGGCAAAAGAAAGAAAGGCCCACGTATTGCAATTGACCACGGACAAGAAAAGGCCCAAGGCGATAGCTTTTTATACAAAATTGGGGTTTAAGGCCAGCCATGAAGGGATGAAGATGCATTTTTGATCGGATTGTTTTCAAAACGTAACAATTTAACCCTCCTGACGTTGGGGGTATAGAAATAATGGAACCTATTATTCTAAAAATCATTTAACAGGAAAAAGCGGACAGAATAACGATTGGTCATTGTAATGTCAGAAACAAAATGTAAGTTGGTACTGTAATACCATTGCATGAAAAAAAATTACTTTTTAGCTCTTTTGAGCTTTTTCCATTTTGCCGTATCGGCGCAATCGGAATTCATCACCACTTGGAAAACTGATAATCCAGGGGTTTCACAAGATAATCAAATTACAATCCCCACATATCCCGGTGAAGTATACAACTATAATGTTGACTGGGGAGATGGCACCTCTGATTTGAACGTTACGGGAAACATTACCCACACCTACGCCAGTATGGGAACTTATCAAGTTTCCATTACCGGGGTGTTTCCACGGATATATTTTGGAAACTCAGGTGAGGGTAAAAAAATCCTTTCCATAGATCAATGGGGCAACAATAAATGGGTCTCCATGTTTTCGGCATTTTGGCTGTGCAATAATTTGGATATTTCAGCCACAGATATTCCTGATTTGTCCCAGGTGGAGAGTATGGTTAATATGTTTGCCAACTGTAGTTCCTTAGTTGGGAACAACTCATTAGCGTCCTGGGATGTAAGCAATATTATCGATATGTCCTCGCTATTTACGGGGGCATTAAACTTTAATATTGACCTATCTAACTGGAACGTCAGTTCGGTTGTTTCTATGGCCGGAATGTTCTCAGGAACTGCTTTTAATCAAGATATTAGTGGATGGAATGTTTCTAATGTTGAAGATATGGCCGTAATGTTTTCATCAGCAACAGCTTTTAATATGGACATTTCAAATTGGGACGTAGCAAACGTTAAAAACATGAGTGGGATGTTTAAATATGCCACTGAGTTTAATCAGCCAATTGTTAATTGGAATGTGGGCAATGTCACAATCATGGAAAATATGTTTAATAACGCCTCTAACTTTAATCAAGATATTGGCAATTGGGATGTCTCCAATGTTACTAATATGTCATCAATGTTTGAGGGTGCCGTAGCTTTTGATCAAGATTTGGGGGGCTGGAATATTCAAAGTGTGGAAGGGGTTAGCAAGATTTTTACCGGGGTTAAATTATCATCAAGAAATTATGATAGCTTGCTTAGGGGATGGAGCAGTTTACCTACTTTAAAACCAAATTTGGAATTTGACGCTGGTAATAGTAATTTTTGCGAGGGGTTTGAAGCAAGACAGGCCCTAATAGATAATAATGGGTGGATGGTTACAGATGCTGGACAAGACTGTCCGTTTATTACCACCTGGAAGACGGACAACCCAGGCATTTCTGATAGTTATCAAGTTACTATTCCAACTTTTCCGGGAGAAACCTATGATTATAACATTGATTGGGGGGATGGATCCTCTAATACCAATGTAACGGGGGACATAACACATTCCTATGCTGCAGTTGGTACGTATGAAATATCCATTTCAGGTAAATTTCCGCGCATTTATTTTAATTATTTTCCCGTTGATGAGATAAAGGATTATGAAAAGTTGATATCTATAGATCAATGGGGAAGTATAAATTGGACCTCTATGGAGGATGCATTTACAAAATGCTCCAATCTAGATATTCGAGCTACCGATACTCCAAACTTATCCAATGTTAGGAATATGGGTTATATGTTTAGAGGGTGTACCAAATTAATTGGCAATGCTAGTTTTTCTGAATGGGATGTAAGTAATGTAACTGGGATGTTTGGTGTTTTTATTGACTGCCCTTTATTTAACCAGGATATAAGCAATTGGTATGTTGATAATGTTACGGACATGGGGTCCATGTTTGCAGGAGCTTATTCTTTTAATCAAGATATTTCTTCATGGAATGTAGCCAATGTTATCCGTATGTCCGGCTTATTTAACCGAGCTAGTTCTTTTAACCAAGATATAGGAGATTGGAATGTGTCTAAAGTTAATGATATGGGTTACATGTTCAATTCAGCGAATAGTTTTGATCAAGATATTTCAAATTGGGATGTTTCCAATGTTAAAAGAACCGAAGGAATGTTCATGGGCAACCAAGCGTTTAACCAAAGCCTAGATGGCTGGGATGTTTCAAATGTCACCAGTATGGCTGTCATGTTTTATGATGCTCCACTTTTCAATCAAGATATAGGGGAATGGGATGTATCTAATGTCACCAATATGGCGAGGATGTTTGGAAGAGCTTTTTCTTTTGATCAAGATTTGGGTAATTGGGATGTAAGCAATGTAGCAGATATGACAGCCATTTTATCGGGTGTTACTTTATCTACCAAAAACTATGATAGCTTATTAAAAGGTTGGGGCAGTTTGCCGAATCTTCAAAATAATATCGTTTTTGATGGCGGAAACAGTAAATATTGTGGTTCTGTATCTGAGAGGCAGACAATGATAGACACCTATGGTTGGACAATTTCCGATGCAGGGGCCAATACCGAATGTCATTTTGTAACTACTTGGAAGACAGATAACCCTGGTGCTACCAGTGATGATAGAATACGTATTCCTACAGCTCCAGGTGAAATCTACAATTACTCTGTAGATTGGGGCGATGGTAACACTGATACAGGGATTACAGGAAATATAACCCATCAATATGCAGTACGTGGAACGTATACGGTATCCGTATACGGGAAATTTCCTAGAATATACTTTAATGATTTTTATGGAACGACCCAAGATTCGGACAAAATTGTTTCAATAAACCAGTGGGGTTCAGGGGAATGGACTTCCATGGACAATGCTTTTACACATTGTTCTAATCTGGACGTATTGGCTACCGATACTCCAAATTTGGAAAAGGTTAGTTCTGCAATTGGGATGTTCAGGTTTTGTGAAGCCTTGGTAGGAAATGACTCCTTCTCCGATTGGAAGGTAGGCTCTATTACGAATTTCGGTAATATGTTCGATGGGGCAAAACTCTTCAATCAGGATATAGGTAGTTGGGATGTTTCCAATGCAACCTATCTGTCATTCATGTTTTCCGATGCCACCAAATTTAATAGTGATATCTCCAATTGGGATATTGGCAAGGTTGAATTCCTAGATGGTATGTTTGTCGGAGCTAAGTCCTTTAACCAGCCATTAGGAAAATGGGAAGTTAATCACCTAACATCAATGCATGCCCTGTTTGGAGGGGCAAGTGCCTTTAATCAGGATATTTCTTCTTGGGATGTTAGTAATGTTCAACATATGGGCGCTATGTTTTCGGGTGCTACTTCTTTTAATCGAGATATTGGTAACTGGGATGTTTCAAGTGTAACATCAATGAACGTAATGTTTGCCGGGGCGGAGGCGTTTAACCAGGATATATCCAATTGGGATGTAAGTGCTGTTACAGATATGAGTGGAATGTTTGAAAGAGCAACTAATTTTAATCAACCAATAAACAGTTGGGATGTTTCCAACGTTACACAAATGGTTATAATGTTCGTCGAGGCCACGTCGTTCAACAAGCCCTTGAACCAATGGGATGTTTCCAATGTGACCGATATGAGTGGGATGTTTGGAAAAGCTACTTCTTTTAATCAAGATATTTCAGATTGGAATATGGCCAATGTGACCTCTATTGGTGGAATGTTCAATGGTGCAACTTCCTTTGACCAGAACATAGGAAAATGGGATGTAAGTATGATTACTACGATGGATTATCTTTTCTCTGGTGGGGGACTGTCATTAGAAAACTACGACAAGACCCTTATTGGTTGGGGCAATTTACCATCCTTACAGAACGATGTTTTATTAAATATGGGAAACAGCCAGTTTTGCGATGGAGAATTGGCAAGGCAAAGCCTTATAGATAATTATGGTTGGATAATCACAGATGGCGGTAGAGTTCCCTTTTGTAATGAAGACAATGACCTAGACGGAATTGTGGACCAGTATGATCTTTGTTTAAATACCCGGCCTGGCGTGGAAGTCAATAATAATGGTTGTGATATTGTACCTTCAGACGGTATTAAGGTTTATGCCATAACGCCAAGTTGTACGGGCGGTAACGATGGGAGTATTGAAATATCAATGAATGAAACAGAATATTTGCTGGATATATCTATATCGGGTGAAGGAATTTCCAATCAATTCAAAAACGTTGTATCCCACGAAACCTTTAAAATTGATCAATTGCCAGTTGGTTCCTACGCTATTACTATTTCCATTCCAGAAATTCTTTATCAACAACAGTTTGGTGTTGTAATTAATGGACTGTCTTCGGTAAGTGGCAAAAGAGAAGCCTTGGACTTGACAGCAAGAACGGTTTCCTACAAGGTCTCAGGCAGTAAAAAATATGAAGTACTGGTAAATGGACAAATAACTAATTTCATTTTTGACGATCTAGGGGAACAATCCATTCTTTTAAACGACCTCTCTGGTCAAACCGAAGTTGCTATTTTTGGGGAGAGTGATTGTCAAGGTCGTATTGAGGATAGTTTTTTTATAGGTGATGCCATACAGGTTTTTCCAACAATAACCTCGGATTATGTAAATCTTTTAAATAATGGCAAAGCCTTTAACCTTATGGTTTTCAACTTAGAAGGAAAGCTAATTAAAGTAATGAATTACCATCAGCAAGAAAATATATTGGATATTTCTTCCATGGAATCTGGTCTGTATTTACTAAAAATGACAACTGAAAATACAGAGGAAACAATAAAGATTATTAAAAAATGAAAATGACCAAATCAATAATAATCAGTGCGATTTTAGTTTTGACTTCTCTGCTTTTTTCCTGCAGTGGTGGCAGTGATAGTGCCAAAGAACCAATAACCGAAGAAGTTAATCCTCCAACAAAGGCAGTAGGCACACTTCCCGTAAATGGCGAACCTTGTTCAGACTATGAAGCGGTTTCTGGAGACGATGCCGTGGTATCCATCTCTTTCAATTGGAATGCGGCTCAATATGCACAAAATTATGAATTGGTGGTTAAAGAAGGCGGCAACGAGGTATTTAGAGATGTGTTCAACGCCTTGAACGCCAAAGTTTCATTGAATAGGGGTAGGGCATTTACTTGGAATGTAATCGCTAAAAATAGTGACGGACAAACCAACAGTGATACCATGTCTTTTGTTACTCCTGGAACTCCCATTGGGAATTACGTGCCTTATGCTGCAGAAATCAGCCTTGTATTTGATGCTTTAACTAATCTTAATGTGTCATGGGTCGGTAAAGATGAGGATGGCGATGTTTTGACCTACGACGTAGAGGTGAGGGAAGAAGGAGAGATCATTACGGAATTTAACGATTTAACTGTTAATACTCTGGATCCCATAGCAACTTCTCCAGATATGCTTTACAACGTTCAAGTTATAAGCATAGATGTTTCTGGGAATTATTCTATATCTGAATTCAGTGCAGTATCACCTTAATACAAGGGAAATGTCTTCCGTATTGTCTTTTCAGGAGGTATTTCGTTTTGTGATTCTTTTACCATGAAAAGGTATACTACCCTTAAAGTAATTTATTCAAAAGTCCCACTAAAAGGCCTTCCAAAGCTTTCTAAATGGGGAAGGGGTGATAATCTATTCTAAAACCAAAAATTTCATACTGACCAAATAGGTAGGTTTACATAGCATTACTAACCGAGCAAGCATGGATTTGCAAATGGCAAAACCCCACATTTACTTATAGCCCTTTCCTTTTAATCTGTTAAATTCAGATATTCATAGATAGAAAACCAGTCATGGTCTATTTGCTTTCATAATTCTTCAAGGTACCAATACCTTTATCCTGTATATACGTTGCAACGTCCACGTATTAAAAACAATTAGAACCTTAAATCTTAGAGTTTATGAAAACATTTAATAGAATATACACCTTATCAATTTTAATTGCCCTAGCTTTTGTTACACAAGCAACTGCGCAATCTGTTGGTAACTCAAATTCTAGATCCACAAGAGATACCAAAACGACTACAGCAAAGAAAACGGTGAACAATAGAGTGCCTAGTACTAAAGTCACTTATAAAACTCCAATGAAAAAAGTGGTTTCAGTGCGTTCGGTGCCCGATAGAAAAGTTGTTAAGCATAACGGACAGGATTACTATTATGCCAATAATAAGTATTACACACAATCTAGGGGAAGGTATATTGTAATTGCTCCTAAAATAGGATTCAGAATAAGCAGCTTACCTCCAAAATACAAGCGGGTTAGTTTTAATGATTACAATTATTACAATGCCCAGGGTGTCTTTTATGTTCAAATGAATAATGAATATGAAGTGGTAGAACCCGAAATAGGAACCATAGTTTATGAGCTTCCGGATGATTATGAAAAAGTAGCCATAAATGGAATGGAATATTACGAATATTCCAGCATCCTTTATGAGAAAGTACAAGTAAATGGCAGTAGGGCCTACGAAGTAGTAGGCTTTATAGATATGGAATAAAGATGGTTAGATTGGTTAATTAGTGAGTGGGAGGGTAATTAATTTTTTAATTATCCTCCTTTTTTTTGTACTTATGACTTATATGAATACTGCTGGTCCATTAATTTATATTTTCTTAAAGATTCAAAAAATATACTCGGGTTGGTAGTTTTTTTTGGATATCTCTAAAGACGGCATTGGGATTTCCAAGCAATTCAGGAGCCTTACATCAAAAGATTCCTTTAGAATTTCGTAATTGGTTATAGTGCCGTACAGGAAATACGTATGGATGGGCTTGGCAACTTTTCGGTTTCGGAGCCCAGTGCAAACTATCCTGAGTAAGATGTAGTAATCTAGGTGAGTAAGCAACCCGTGATTTTTTACATTCTAAAATTGGATGTTTTTGGAAGTTGGGCCCAATTAACTTGACAATCCTTTTGACACAAAAGATTTTTTTAGTAATTTTAAAATTGAACCAACAAACGTAAAATTGCATATATATTTGAATATCAAATATTTAGCAATGCTTATTTCCCGCCCTTCGTTTATACTGTAATTATTATACTGTTTTCCTCCCGCATAGGTCTAAATAATATTTTATTCCCAAGAAAATATTATTGTGGGTCTTTTTAAACATTTCAAACATCTTTAAAATTCTCTTCAAATGAAAACGTATTTCCTTGCTTTAATTTTTTTAGGGGCGAATGCCCTTACCTATTCTCAAGACGCTATAACCTATGCTCATTTTAGGGCTCCCAGACTTACTGGTCCATCTATGGTCAATACTACACTTAAAACCAGCGTCAATGCCAAATTTATAAAAGTATTGCGAAAAGATTACATGCCTATACGGGCTAAAACACTTCAAAAGCTGGTGGCAAATTATGATATTTCCAAAGCTTCAGTGTTTATGCCAAAGCAGAATTCTACCTATAAGGTGGTTATGAAAGAAGGGAAAGATGCTAGTACCACTGTATACAGTTACCAAGGTATTATCCTTAAAAGCGAACAGACCTTCAAGAACATTAGGTTACCCTACAATCTGAGTTCAAAAGTTATAAAAGAACATCCTGGCTGGGCTATAGACCAAGTGGAATGCCGGATCCTTTATGAAGTCAACGAAAACCCTTTAATTACGTATAAGGTAAAGCTTAAACAAGGAAAGGATACCAAAAAACTTGAGCTCTCTATTTAATCCTCTTTTCCTGCGATTGGAGCATACAATTGATTTTCTCTTAGCTTTAACTTTAGGTGGCTGTCTTTTACCTTATTGAAAAGTACTACTTACCGGAGTTGGGGTATCTGGGTTAAAACTAGATGACATTACATTAAATTCTTTTGGACCTTATCACGAGATTTGTCAGGAAAGAATAACTACGGAAAATGTTCTAGTTTGCCATATTTTTTTGACAATCTTGAAAAAGAGATTTTTTTCTTCTACAGCAAAAGGTAAGACAGGAATTGAAGCTCAGAGGAGGTAGTCGCTCCTTTAAACAGGCATTAGTTCAAGGTGGGAGTTTGGATTTAAGTTTAAAAGAAGGCAATGTAATCTTGACGGATGCCAAGGTTAGAATGTCCACAGCGGTGATTGCGGACGTAGCGGCCTCCAATGGCTAGTTGTTGGTCAAACTTTAGATCATCTGCTATAAGGTCAAGAGTTAGAAGTACTAGTGCAGTATTGCGGTTTAAAAGTGACTGCAAATATTTTATATATTTGAGAGAACATATCCTCAACAAATGAAAAATCTTCACTACATCCCAATTCTGATTTGTTTACTTGTATGCTGTAAAAACGAACCATCCTTAAAAAGTGATTCTCAAACTGTAGATAGAACAGTGGTTTTTGAGGGTATTAAGGACTCCATTAAACCAGGTGATAATTTCTTCGACCACGTTAACCGAACATGGTTCAACGAAGCTGTAATCGCAGAGGATCAAGTTGGAGTGGGGTCCTATCGATTTTTAAATATTCCACAGCAGGAACTGCTTAAAAATATTTTGCAGGAAGTGTCGCAACAAGAAAATCCCAAAGGGAGTATTGAACAAAAGGTGGGCGATTTTTATGCATCGGGAATGGATACCCTTAGTATTGATGCAAGAGGAATTACACCTATACAACCCCTGTTGGACCAAATAGAAAACATAAAGGATATTTCCGGCATTATGGATTTTGTATCCATCCAGATCAAATCTGGCGATTATTCCATGGTTTCGCCTTATGTGTCTCCCGATCAGGAGAATAGCTCCCTTAATATTTTGCATGTTGCCCAGTCCGGATTGGGCATGCCCGATCGGGATTATTATTTTCAGGAAGATGCATCTGTAAAAAGTATTCAGGAGGCGTACAAAACATATCTGACTTCACTGTTCGAATTGGTAGGGGAGAGGGATGCAAACGCCCTGGCAGCTATTGTTTACGATATTGAAAAACAATTGGCCCAAGCCCATAAGACGCGTATTGAACGCAGGATAATTAAAGAAAACTATCACAAAATATCTGTTTCCGATCTGGATAAAAAACATCCTAACTTGGGCTGGAGATCATTTTTGACAAATTTGGGAGCAGAGATAGATTCCTTGGATGTCTCACAGCCAAATTATTATGATACCTTGAACAAGTTACTGACTAAGCTGCCATTGGCCCATTGGAAATTGTACTTGAAAGCTCACTCCATAGATTCACATGCCAATATTTTAAGCACACCTTTTAGGGATGCTGCTTTTGAGTATAGTAAAGTTTTATCCGGTCAGGCACAGCAACAATCACGGGCAAAGCAAATGGTACGTAGGGTGGATGACCAAATAGGCTTTGCCCTTGGACAATTATATGTAAAGCGATACTTTAAGGAGGATGCCAAAAAACGGGCCCTGGATTTGGTCAATAATTTTCAGAAAGTATTGGAGAAACGCATAGACGACTTGGATTGGATGAGCGATAGCACCAAACTAAAAGCGAAGGACAAGTTATATGCCATTAACAAAAAAATAGGCTATCCGGATGTGTGGAGAACCTATGATGTAGTTATAGATCGGGATAAATTCTTTGAGAATGTGGTGGCCTTGCAACAAGATGAATATCAATATGAGCTAAAACAGCTTAATAGGGCGCCCAATAGGGACGAGTGGCATACCACTCCCTCTACGGTAACCGCATATTATAACCCGTCGTTGAACGAAATTGTATTTCCCGCCGGAATCTTGCAAGCTCCATATTTTGACCTGTATGCGGACGATGCCGTGAATTACGGGGGTATAGGAATGGTAATAGGTCATGAATTCACCCATGCCTTTGACGACCAAGGGGCACAATATGACAAAAATGGAAATGTTGCCAATTGGTGGACCGATGACGATTATACACAGTTCAAGGCCAGGACACAAAAAATTATAGATCAATATTCGGACTTTAAGGTTTTGGATAGTATACATTTAAAGGGGGCTTTGACGGTTGGGGAAAACACGGCCGATAATGCTGGGATTGCCATTGCCTATGATGCATTTAAACTAACAGAACAAGGCCGGGACACTACCAAGATTGGAGGCTTTACTCCAGACCAGCGCTTCTTTTTATCCATTGCACGTATATGGCGGGTTAAAATGCGGGAGGAATTCTTGCGCAATTATGTGATGACCGATCCGCATTCGCCGCCCATTTGGCGTGTAAATGGTCCATTAATGAACTTTACGCCTTTTTATGAGGCATTTAATGTTAAGCCAGGCGATCGTAATTACAAACCGGAAGACGAAAGAATTAAGATATGGTAAATGCCAAATATTGAAACTAAATCCTAGGTAGTTGTTGGTTATTTAGGGCCCTTGGATCCAATGCTGGTAACCGTGCATAGGATTATGGGGCGTAGGGCAGTAGCAGGATCTTTAATTGGAGGGATTGCAGAAACCCAGGAACTGTTGGATTTTTATGGAAAGCATAAAATTACTTCGGATATCGAGATCATTAAAATGCAGGACATCAATGTTGCCTATGAACGTATGCTTAAGGGCGATGTGCACTATCGATTTATCATAGACATGAAATTGCTTAAGGAATAACACCAAAATAGGCCACTTCAAGAACCTATTTAATACATAGCATTTGTGGACAGGTGAGAGCGCAAAGTGCAGAATGAGATTTTCATCAGTTGTGTGATAGCTATGGAAGAGTTGTATCCTTATTGGAAGAACCATGGAATTGTTGTAAATTCATGGAAACCATTATGTTATCCCACTATGAAAGATTATCGGATTATTTTGGCATTGCTTTTTTGCGCACTTATGTCCTGCAATTCGGGCACAAAGCAGAAAAAAGAGGAAATGCTCGCAGTTAAAAAAATCCCGAAGGTAGTTACTTCGGATATAGAGGCGGGCATTAAGGCCAATATAGCCAAAAAGGTTGAAGAAGGGGGCGGATATTTTAACATGTCAACCGAAGACAGGGATCTACGGCTAAAGTTGGTGCGGGTTCATACCGAATACCTATCCAATTTGGGCCCTCAACGGCATTTTGCATGTGTTGATCTGGCCGATATTAGTGGTGATGTTTATGATGTGGATTTTTTCTTGGAGGGCGACCCCGGAAGTATGACCGTTACAGAAACCACCTTGCACAAGCTTAATGGAAAACCCTATTACACTTGGAAACAGCGTAAGGATAAGAGCTGGTATAGAATGCCCATAGAAAACGCCTCTACGGATTTACTCGGAATCAAAGAAGGAGAGGACAGGTTTGAGTTTCATTATGAGGTTAGCCTACCAGAAATGCAGGAGACGGCAAAGATTTGGATTCCCGTACCGCAGAGCGACCGCTTTCAAAGCGTGAAATTACTGGAAATAGAAGCTCCAACGGCGCATCAGCTGCTCCGTGAAAAATATTATGGCAATACTATCCTATATATGGAACTTTCCCCGGTACATAGTGGAAAGAAACTAAAACTTGTTTACGATGTATTACGGCAGGAAAAAAAACCATATTCAGAAGAGGCCTCGCCTACCATTTATCTCAAGCCTAATTTATTGATGCCTGTAGGCGACCGTTTTCAAATCCTTGCAGATTCCATTATCGGTAATAAAGGGGGCGGAGGTACCATAATGCGGGCCAGGGCACTTTATGATTACGTTATAGATAATATGCGGTATATAAAGGCTGGGAAATACGGTACGGGAGATGCCGTTTACGCCTGTGATGCCCTAAGTGGCAACTGTACGGAATTCCACGCCTTGTTCATTTCCTTGGCCAGGTCTGCCGGAATACCAGCGCGATTTGCCGTTGGGGCTGCCATTCCTTCCGATCGTGACGACGGGGGTATTGATGGTTATCACTGTTGGGCAGAGTTTTATGCTGAAGAAAAATGGTGGCCTGTAGATATTAGTGAAGCCAATAAATATAGCGCACTCGCTACCTATTATTTTGGGCGGCATCCAGCAAATAGAATTGAATTCAGTAAGGGGAGGGATCTGCAAATAGAGCCAGGTCCTAAGTCAGGCCCAATAAACTTTTTGGCCTACCCGGTCATGGAAATTGGACAAACTCCAGCTTACCCAAAAACATTTTTTTCGTTTCTTAGGGAAAACTGAGCATGATCTCTCATTGATATAAAAAGCCTATTCTGGATCGGAATCCGTAGGATGTTCGTCCCCTTCGGTTTTGGGGTGTTCGTCGCCACCCTCAGTGGGATGTTCTTCATGAACGGACTCCTCTTCTGTCATCTGCTCTTCTTGCTGTTCGGTCTTGTCCTCTTTTTTTGTTTCCCTGCATGAGCTCAATGAAGCGGTTGCAACAAAACCAAATAGGAGCATGACCAAAGTAAGGTATTTTAGTTCTTTTAATCGGCCCATAATAGATATTGATTTATTACTGATTAATTATGTACAATGGATGCTAAATAATTGATTGTCTTAAAGATAACCATTTTTAATCGAACCTTGTTAATTAGGCTCATAATTATTGCATTGGGAAAACTGGGAAAATAGGCTTACAGTTTTAAGCCCTGGAATATAGGGAGCAACAAGGATTAGGAAGAGGTCATAATAAGGAAAGCCGACTTTTTGGTGTCGGCTTTAATTTATATGATGCGGCTTATATACTCTTACAAATACGCCTTTAATATTTGGTTACGGGATTTGCTTTGTAGGATCCGTAAGGCTTTTTCCCTAATTTGCCGTACACGTTCCCTAGTAATATCAAAGAGTTCTCCAATTTCGCTCAGGCTTTTTGGGTTACGTTCCCCAATACCATAGTAGAGGCGTATAATTTCACTTTCCCTACTGGGAAGCGTTTTTAATACCATTTCAATATCCGTTCTAAGGGAGTCTCTCATCATTTTGGTATCTGGACTGTTGGACTCTTTCGATTTTATAACATTGTATAAATTGAATGAATCCCCTTCTTCAAAAGGAGCGTCCATAGATAAATGCTTTCCGGAATTTTTAATCGCCAATTTTACCTGAGTGGGACTCATGTCGAGCTCTCTAGCAATTTCTACGGCACTGGGAGGGCGCTGAAAGGTTTGTTCCAAGGCAGAGAATACCTTGTTTATTTTACTTATTTCACCAATTTTATTTAGGGGCAATCTTACCATACGTGAATGTTCGGACATCGCTTGTAAAATAGATTGTCTGATCCACCAAACGGCATAAGAGATAAATTTAAAACCTCTGGTTTCGTCAAAACGTTGGGCCGCCTTGACCAAGCCAATATTTCCTTCGTTAATTAGGTCGGAAAGGCGTAAGCCCTTACCTTGATATTGTTTTGCAGCAGAAACCACAAAACGTAAATTGGCATTTACTAATTTATTAAGGGCAATTTGATCTCCTTCACGAATTCTTCTGGCCAGTTCCGCCTCCTCATCTGGGGTAATCAATTCAATTTTTGATATTTCTTGAAAATACTTTTCTAAGGATTTGGTGTCTCTGTTTGTAATTTGTTTCGTGATCTTAAGTTGCCTCATATATTTGTTTTAATTATTAGTTATAACTTATAATTTAACAATTTTTTGCATAATTCCTAATAAAATAGCGATTATTTTTAATTTATTCTAAATAAAATATAAAATACTCTTTAAAAATGTTAAGAAATGTAAGTTCGACCGATTTTAATTGATAATCAGTCATTGAAATTTCCTTTTGAATAATATTTACCTTCAGGAGTGTTTTGGGTTGCCCGTAAAAGATATAAAATTGGACTCCCAGGAAAAAAAACCTCATTCGCTCCAAACTAATCCCTATTGGCAGAAAGTACAAAAATCGCCTTTTGTTATTCATTAGGTTTGTTCCAATTACTAATAAATAGAAGTAAAAAACAATGGGGTTTATTTTTAATAGGATTAGACTATCGCTTTGTGTTATAGGGTTGTTTGCATTTTCAATAAGTCATGCTCAATCTCCAAAGGAAAATACCGAAGACCATATTGAATATAATAGTTCTATTGATACCCAAAACATTTATGTGCAACTTAGTACTGACGATCAATCCACTATGCTTGCTATGTTGCACCGTGGATTCTATGTTTATTTTGATGTCAAGGGGAAGAAAAAAAAGAAAGTGTCCGTTCAATATCCTTTAGAAATGGAACCGCTACAAAGATCAGAAGGAAGAAATGATAGGGACGGGGGCAATATCGGTCAAAAAGAAGAAGTTGATCATGAAGGACCTGATATTTTATTTATGTTGGATGCCATGCCAAAAAAAGCCAATTATATTAAGAATGATTACGAAGAAGAATTTCATCTTGATCTTAATAAATTGGGTATCTCCATTTGTTACAATTATGAGGAAGGAGGTAAAGTATTGCGCTATGACCTTAAGATGCCAAAACAGCGCATAGCCGATGGCGGTATTGATTTTTCAAAAATGTCCATAGGTGTGGTAACCCTAAAAATGGAAAGGGATACTGAAAACAAAGGTTCAAATATCAGCTTTGGAGGAGTAGGTCAAGGCCGCGGTCAAGGTGGTGGTCCCAGAGGGGGAGGCCAAGGTGGTGGTCCCAAGGGTGGAGGCCCAGGTGGCGGTCCACCACAACAGGATCAAAGATCCGAAGAAGTTACGATCGACTTCTGGTTTAAGGCAAATTTGACCGAATAGTTCCTTTTAATTAGTAAGTCAGCATTTCAAAGTCCGTAGCTGAATTGAAATGAGATAGGCAAACGAACCCCGCCTTTTGGTAGGGTTTCTGCTTTAGTACCATTTTTTGTTGAGTCTTCTGCTCAGACTACGTTAGCCAAATTACTCTCCATCTTTATTGTTCGGCCTTGGTTCTTTTTGGGGCCATACAAAAAAGAACAGAACACCTTAAGATTAAAAGTTACTTCTATTTAAAGGGTTAAATTATTGCAACTAACCTACTGGCTTGATCTATAGCACGTTTTGCATCCAATTCGGCCGCCACATCCGCTCCTCCAACTACATGTACTTTTATCCCTTGTGCCTCCAGGGGTTGCAACAGGTCCTTAAGTGGCAATTGTCCTGCACAAATGATAATATTATCTACCGCCAATACTTTTGGCTCGCCATTTTGTATATAATGCATGCCATCATTGTCAATTTTGGTATACTGCACCTGGTTGATAAACTGTACTTTTTTATTCTTCAAACTAGTACGATGTATCCAACCGGTAGTTTTGCCCAGGCCACCGCCAAACTTGCCTTTGCTGCGCTTGAACATGAAAATTTCCCTTGGTGACTCAGGAATTTTGGCTTCTACACCTTCAATGCCACTTCGAGCTTCCAAGGTTTTGTCAATTCCCCATTCCTTTAGCCAAGCGTCAATATTTAAGGAGGTGCTTTCACCTTCGTGCGACAAATATTCGGACACATCAAAACCAATCCCCCCTGCACCTATAACGGCAACACGTTTGCCCACTGGCTTTTTTAACTTTAAAACATCAATATAGCTCAGCACTTTGGGATGATCTATCCCTTCAATTTTTGGAGTTCTTGGTTTTATTCCCGTAGCCAATATAACCTCATCAAAATTCCCATTCTTTAAATCATCCGTAGTTACCAGAGTGTTTAATTTTACAGTTACCTGGTGTAATTCCAATTGCTTATTAAAATACCGAATGGTTTCATAGAATTCTTCCTTTCCAGGAATTTGTTTTGCCATATTGAATTGTCCCCCAATCTCCTTGTCAGCATCAAATAGGGTCACCTCATGTCCGCGCTGTGCCGCTATGGTTGCTGCGGCCAACCCAGCTGGACCGGCGCCTACAACAGCAATTTTTTTCTTTTTTTCGGCAGGAAGATAATTTAGTTCGGTTTCATGACATGCCCTCGGATTCACCAAGCAACTGGCTACTTTTTGTACAAAAACATGGTCCAAACAGGCTTGATTACAGCCGATGCAGGTATTTATTTCGTCAGCTTTATTTGCTGCTGCCTTATTTACCCATTCGGGATCTGCCAAAAAAGGGCGGGCCATGGAAATCATATCTGCATGACCTTCCGCCAATACTTTTTCAGCGGTTTCCGGCATATTTATTCTATTGGAAGTAATTAAGGGAATGGAAATTTCTTCCTTCATTTTTTTCGTCACCCAGCTAAAGGCAGCTCTGGGTACGGATGTTGCAATGGTTGGTATTCGCGCTTCGTGCCAACCAATTCCCGTATTTATAATAGTGGCACCGGCTTTTTCAATTTCCTTGCCCAGGGCTACCACTTCTTGCCAACTGCTTCCTTTTTCCACCAGATCCAACATGGATAAGCGGTAGATAATGATAAACTCCCTGCCTACCGCTTCGCGGGTCTGTTTCACCAAGGCTATGGGCAAGCGCATTCTGTTTTCATAGGATCCGCCATATTCGTCAGTGCGCTTATTTGTCCTCTCCGCAATAAATTGGTTGATCAGATACCCTTCCGATCCCATGATTTCCACGCCATCATAACCTGCCAATTTTGCCATTTTTGCAGAATTTACAAAATCGCGGATCGTACGTTTTATACCTGAGGGTTTTAGTTTAAAAGGTTTAAAAGGGGTAATGGGCGATTTTATGGCCGAAGGTGCCACCGCAAACGGATGATATCCGTATCGTCCGGAATGCAGAATTTGCATGCATATTTTACCGCCTTCCCTGTGTACTGCCTCTGTAATTACCTTATGGTGCTTTGCGTGTTTTTTGGTGCTCATGCGTGCCGAAAAGGGGGCCGTCCAACCTTGTACGTTAGGGGCAATTCCACCGGAAACAATTAAGCCAACACCACCTTTGGCCCGTTCTGCATAATAGGCTGCTATTTTTTCCAAGCCGTTTTTCTTCTCTTCCAATCCTGTATGCATAGAACCCATTAGAATCCGGTTTTTAAGGGTGGTAAATCCTAAATCCAAGGGTTCAAAAATATGTTTATACTTGGTCATTTTTTTGTGATTTTTGCTATGCATGCATAGTAACTACCAAGATACGGTTTTTTTGGAACGAACTCAAATTAAGCTTAGGGTAGGAGAAGGGGCAATCATATCTTAATAAGCACCAGTTTAAAGTAATGGACTGCATTTTACAGAAGACATATTGTTGTCCCGCCAAATACGGTCCTTGTCGAGAATTAATATCATTTTGTCCAATATTCGATAAATGGCTTTTATAGGGATTAAACCAAAATTGAAAATTCAGGTCAAAGGAGTGAAAGTATAAATTAAAGTTTAACCTTTTTAAATTTTATGACCTATGAAAACAAATAGCAAAACATATTTCATTTTATCCATATTACTTATAGGATTTATGTACTTGGGTACGGCCCAGACCCGTACACGTACTACCACCACCAAAACTACCAGAACGGTAACTAAAAAAACACCAAATAGGGTGTCCAGTAAGCGAGTGGTTTATAGAACCCCGACCAGGAAGGTTGTTTCCGTAAGAACCGTACCCAACAGAAAAGTGGTGAAGTATCAGGGACAAAATTACTACTATTCCAATAACAGGTTCTATACCTATTCCAGAGGGCGCTACATTGTAATCGCCCCCAAAATAGGATTTAGAATAAATACCTTACCTGCCAATTATCGCAGAATTCATTTTAATAATCATATGTACTTTGTTGTGGCGGGCACTTTTTATACCCAGATAGGGAATGAATATGAAGTGGTAGAGCCGGAAATAGGGACTATTGTCTATGAGCTCCCTGACGATTATGAAAGAGTTACCATAGATGGACAGACGTATTACGAGTACGGTAATATTCTATATGAAAAAGTACAGCTAGATGGTACTAGGGCCTATGAAGTTGTTGGTATTATAGATTTGGAATAGTTTATATAGTACATATTCTTTTAATAAAAAAAGCGCTTATCCATCCTATGGTAAGCGCTTTTGTGGTTTTGGTATGGGGTTATTTTTTATGGATCAAGGTTGGTATAGTTGTTAAGCGGGACTAAAGTAGGAGGGGAGCGCCAAGTCTAAAACCTTATCTCCGGTATGATGAATATCATTGTCCATTACCGGTATTAGGTCTATATTAATCTATACTTAAGAATCGATCCCAAAAATGAACCGGCCTAAAAGTTGGATCTTATATCAGCTTTAGGCAAGATGCTGTTTGTGCCATGGGGAATAGAGTTTTTGGGATTTTATAAACTAAAAAGATACATAAAAAATTAAAATAATATGAAAACCGTAGCTCCACAAAAAGTAGAGGAATGCTGCCCTACCTTTAGTACTGAAAAATGGGATGAAAAAACCTTCAATTGGGATAACAAACCATTTATAAAGGCATCCGTACCTACCTTTTTTCACATTCCTTTTCCACCAATGATAGGCAAGCAGATTAGTAGGATGAACAAGCTCGCCGAAGACTCCAATAAATTAGATCCCAACAAGGAAGATATTTTGGTCCTGTTCGCAGATCCACATCCGTTTAAATCCGAAATATATTTATCGGTAATGGCTAAAGTGCCCGAAGCAAAAAACATTTCCCTTACCGGAACATTCATGAGCAAGGTGTTTGATGGTGACTATAATGCCATACCAAAATTTATGAAGGAAATGGACATCTATTTGGGCAGTAAAAACAAAAAGGCTAAGCGGTATTTTGTGCATTATGCCTATTGTCCTCAATGTGTTCAAGAAAAAGGACACAACTATATGGTGCTGTTTGCTGAAATTGAAAACCAAAAGTTGGTATGAGGTCCAGCATATTCAAATTAAGTCAGTGGTTGTTGTTTCCCTTAGTCGACTTTATAAGAGCCACTGTGGCATGTATCATTTAAATGCATGGAATTTTAGCATAGTATCAGATAGATTTCTAATGCCCTAGACAAAATCCCGGCCATAATTATCACTAGTTCCGGAATCACGATTTTCAGAATAAACATAATCTATCCATAATATACTTATATAATTGCACGTAATTGCTTTATTGCTTGTTTCAAGTCATAGCCCATATGCATAATAACTTTCTTTGGAACACTTAAAATGTTAAAAACTACATAGGTTAATATTCTATAGGTATTCATCAAGA
>TARA_R110000796_G_scaffold40062_6_pt1 | contig 26372 bp, 18 predicted proteins | sample TARA_R110000796 | Tara Oceans TARA_R110000796 (sample SAMEA4397815) | marine metagenome | biome: Polar Biome; feature: [SRF] surface water layer (ENVO:00010504); material: water (ENVO:00002006), including particulate matter (ENVO:01000060) such as... | depth 5 m
TGAAGATAAAAAATAAATATCATCTTTTACTTGTTTAAGTGAAAAAAAAATGCTTAATTATGCATTATAACTTAAATGTGGCCAATATCTATTCTTTCACTTATTACTTTAATGTAATTAAAAGTCCTAATAAAGCTTTATTTATTTTAAATTTTTAATAAATTAATATTTATTAAGAAAGAATGTAATTATGGCAGATACTATTAATTCTGTTTCACCAGATATTAGAGATTATTTATTAAGTAGGAATTTGATACTTTCAGACACTGTAAGCGATAATGGGTTAACACCAATTGCTCAAGGTTTAGGTTTTACAACCCAAATAACAGATAATGCTAATGCTGTGCAAGCCTCAGAAGATATTACTGAATTAAGTCCAGAAATAAGAGATGGTAATATTTCTAGAAATAGATACACATCAAATGAGGAGTTAATAGAAGCTTGTATCATTGATAATAGTTTTAGTTATAACCAACAAAATGGTGGTTATTTAAATGAAAATAGAGAATTAAATATTGGCGGTCCTTCTACCGAACCTTATGATGCTTTAGGCTCAGTGTTAAATGGGCAAGGTTTTGGATTAGGTGGTGATGGAATTGAGAGTCAATTTGATATTAGAAGTTCATTAGGTGGTAGGGTATTAAGCGCAGCTGGTTTAGTTAATGATACTGCATTAGGTAGAATAGCTAGAGAACAATTATTTTTAGCATTACAACAAAAACTAATATTCAACACACAAAGAGAAATATTTGGTAAAGTAAATTTACAACCATTTAGTTTATTAAGAGGTGCTGACTTTTTTAACCCAGATTACCAAATTACTGTTAAAGGAACTTTGGGTGGTAAAATATTTGACACTGCTCTTAATATTGCTGGATTTGAAATACCAAAATCTATTATAGATAATGGCGCTTCTATATTTTCAGATGATGAAGGGTTTACACGAGATAGTTTAGAAAGAAATAATGCTTTATTGGTTAATACTGGTAAGGGTCAATTACTTAGATTATTTGATAATCTAAATATGAATACCTTTAAACCAGATTATAAAACTGATAGTATTAAAAGTGGTATTGCAGAACCTGAAGATTATACAGCAAGACCTGATGATATAGGTTTAGTTAATTTAAATGATGATGGTAGTAAATATATTTGGGGTCAAGATGACATATCAGGATTAGCACCTGTAACAATTACCAATGATAAAAATTCTTTATTACAAAAAACTAGAGATTTATTTAAAAATAGTGATGAATACAAATCCATTAAAACAAGTTTAGGGGTAACACCCACAACAGTAGATGGTGACGATGAATTAACAACCAAAATGGGTTGGGGTAATTCATTGATTTCCAAAGGTAGTGGTGTTGTTAACGGTAAATTATTAATGGGTGAATCTTTAGATGATGACGACCCTTTAGATAGAATAGCTTGTAGAACATGGAGTTCTAGTGTTAGATACGATAATGCATCAAGCTTACAAAAGAAAAGTGGTTTAATAAAATATAAAAATAAAATAAGAGATGGTCTTGATAAATCAGTTCTAGGTAAGAATGGTTTTGTTAAAATCACACCTTACAATGTTCCAGATAATGTAGATAATGTAGATAAGGTTAAAAAATATATGTTCTCAATAGAGAATTTAGCTTGGAATAATAATTTACTTAATTTACCTCATTTTGAACAAGGACCTGGTGATAAAATAACAGGGACTAAAGGTAGAATAATGTGGTTCCCACCATATGGTATGAAATTTACTGACACTACCAATGTAAGTTGGGATACTGTTAAATTCATAGGTAGAGGTGAGCCTTTATATACTTACAATAATACTGAAAGAAGTGGTACTTTAGATTTTCAAGTTATTATTGACCACCCAGATTATTTAAATGATAAAGGTAGAACTGTTAGTAATGATATTTTAGCTAGTGTCGCCGCTGGATGTTTAGATTATAATGAATTTCTTTCTGTGGATGAATCAGCTAAAATAAGTAATGAAATAAATTTTAATAGAAAACCAAATCAAGTTGCTGATACACCACAAACACCTCCAAGAACAATATCATTTTATTTTCCTAATGATTCAGCTATATTAACGGCAGATTATGAAACTGAAGGATTATTAATTGAAACAACTTTAACAGCAACAACAAGTGGTGGTTATAACGCAGTTTCAGGAACATTATATGATAATTTTACTGATTTTGGTTTGAATATTAGATGGAATTCCCCAACATATCAAGCGGATTTGTCAGCCAGTTTATTAAATGAGGCGTCATTTTGTGATGTAATAATAAAGGGTTATGCTAGCGCAGCTGGTACTCCAGAACCAAATCAAGCACTATCAGAAGCAAGAGTCGCTTCGGTTAAACAATGGTTTTTAGATAATATTGCTGGAACCGCTGATTTTGAAAATAATAGAATAAAAACAGAATCTTTTGGAGATACATTAGCGTCGGCTGATACTAGTTTACCAGTTGATTCCTTCCCAGTTAAAGAAGACAGAAGAGTAATTGTAGAGTTTGTATATGATGCAGCTAAAAGTAACCAAACTGGTGGTGCGGCAGATGGTAAAAAAGAAAATGTTAATAATGGAATAGAATTACCAAATAATATTACTAATCGTTTCTTTAGAGAAGATAAATATTTTAATGAATTAATTGAAAGTGGCGTTGAAAGTGATAAAATAATATATAATAATATTAAAGATAAAATTGATTACTTTCAACCAGCATTTCATTCAACAACACCAGAAGGTTTTAACTCAAGGTTAACTTTTTTACAACAATGTACAAGACAAGGTAAATCTCCTAATGAAGAAGGTTCTCAAAATTTAGTTTTTGGTCCACCTCCAGTATGTATTTTAAGGGTTGGAGATTTTTATCATACTAAAATAATTATAAATTCTATGGCTATGAGTTACGAACCTCTTCTTTGGGATTTAAATCCAGAAGGTGTTGGAGTACAACCTAGAATTGCTAAAATAACAATAGCATTTAAGTTTATTGGTGGTAGTTCATTAGATGGGCCGATTAATAAATTACAAAACGCCGTGTCGTTTAATTATTTCGCAAATACTGAAATATATGACCCTAGAGCTGATAAAATAATTAAGAAAATAGATAAAGATGGTAATGAATCTTATGAAGTTAAAGATGGTGTTACAGGATTTTCTGAACAATTTGAAGGACAGATTTATAAAAAACCGTTAATTAATAAAACTGAAAACGAAGTACCAGCTCCTGACCCAATAGAAAGGGCTGAAACTGAAATAAAAAAACCAGTAGAAACTGAAATTGAAGTAGATGATACTGAAATACTTAATAGCTTATTTTGGGATGTTGGTAATGACTCTTTTGGGTTTATTACATTAACATACACAATTAATACAGGATTAACTAAAAGTTATGATGTTAAATTAGAGGCGATTCTTAATCCAACTGAAGGAATTAGTAAAGTATTATCTATGAACTTTGACTCAGACACTGGAACAGGGGGCATTGAAAATTCAAATGAAACTTGGTTAGGTAGATTATCTCAAGTTCCTGAAGATTCTAATGGGGATTCAGTAGTTACTTTTAGAGTTACTGTTAGTGGTAATGGTATTTCACCTATAGTACAAAATTTAAATCGTTGGGTTGGTAAGAATAGTTGTGATTCTTTAGGTTTCTTCCAATACCAAATTTTAGATGAATCACAAAATGAAGCCCTAAAATCAAATATAGCGGGTGATACATGTTAAAAAAATAGATTATGGCACAAGAATATTTAGATAGATATAAACAATTTAAAAGTGATACTAATTATAAACCAGTTCCAGGTATAAAAATACCTGAAAAAACAAGTGATAAGCTCGTAATTTATAACCTTGGTAGAGATAGATTTGACATTCTCAGTCAAAATTACTATAATACGCCATATTATGGTTGGTTAATTATGTTAGCAAACCCTGAATATGGAGGTTTGGAATTCATGATTCCAGATAAATCAACAATTAGAATACCATTTCCATTAAAAACATCAGTGGATGATTATTTAAGTGGGATAGATAGGTATTTCAAGTTATACGGATAAAAAATGAGTAAAATAAAAAACGAAATTGTTAAGAATTTAATTATTGTTGACCCTATTTCTGCAAATGATAATAAAGTAAATCTAGAAGATTTAAATATTTTTGTAGAACTAGAGGTATATGATAGACCTGATGATATTATAATACATAATAATATTAGTAATATCGATTCTGTAAAAGTAGATAATCAAGAAAATATTAAATTCAAATTTGTAGACAGTTCTTTTGATGGTAAAAAGAAAACCAACCTAAATACCAATTACACCGATTTAAACACTCGTTTAAACGCTCCTAATGATAATCTGGGCTCATTGGGTATAGAACAGATAGATATTAGTTTTAACACGTCCTATACGCCTGTAGTGAAGATTAGAATGAGAGACGTTAGAGGTAAATTATTTGAATTAGGTAAAGATTCTCCTTATAGTTTTTTATTTAAAATACCATACCCAATTTTTTACTTAACAATTAAAGGTTATTTAGGTAAACCAGTTAAGTTTGCATTACATTTACTTAAATTTAATAGTGAATTTGATTCAGAAACTGGCTCATTTATCCTTAATTGTGAATTTATTGGTTATACGTACGCTTTTTTAAGTGATATGTTAATGAGTTATTTAGCGGCAGCACCATGTACTGAAGAGGGTAAAAAATTATTACCTCCAGGATTTAAAGATTTTAACCATTATACCACAGAAATACAAACGTTAAAAAAAGTAATTGGCAAATATAAAGATAGTAATAAAAAATTAAAATCATTAACAATTTTAGTTGATTTACTGGATAAGTTAAATGAATTAAAAAGGTTAACATTAGATACTATATCATCTTTAGAATCTTCTACCAAAGGTAAAGTATTCAGGGATAGTCAAATTAAAGATTCTGGGTATGTAGTATTCGGAAATTCTAATAATTATACAAAAGCAGATTTAAAAAATGATGAAGCTAACTATAAAAGAGCTATTTTAGATAAAGTAGATGAGTTTAATAACTTCAATAAAACTAGAGAGTCTGACCAATTTATATTAGATAAAACTAAATTCGAATTAAAACCTACAGGCGTCTTCTATTCCAGTAAAACAAAAAATGATTTATTAGTAAGTTGGGAAGATTATAATAGTAATTCTAGTAATTTAATAAGTAATTTTTTAGAAGTAAGCTCACCTTTATCAACAGCAACCACTGTTAATGATGATAATATTATCATAAAAAATAAATATAATGATTTAAGAATTTTATTAGGTGGTAACCTATCAACACATTTTTATGGAACCAACCCTATATTAAATATTTTTGATTTTAGATACGTAATGTTAGATATAGAAAATCAAATAAATGAAATAATTAAATTAGAAGATAAATATAAAAAAGAAGTTAATCAAGATTTTATAGAATACATTACAGATAATGTTAATCTTGATTTATCTATTGGAGGTATTATTAAGTTATTATGTGACCATTCTGATTTATTTTTAAGTATATTAGAAAATATTGGTATAGCAGCAAAGACTGATAGTGATAATAGAACTTTTAAATTATTAGATAATGAAAAGTTTACTGAATATAGTCATTTAGCTACCGATACTAAAATAAAAGCATTTCCAGAATATAAAGAAAAGAATGAAGATGGAGTTTTTGAAGAAAAATGGATTGGGGCTAATCGTAGATATGAAAACTTACCAGAGGTTAAATTTATAGAAAATCTATATAAATGTATTACTAATAGAAATCCAGATGAACCAACGGGAAGTGATTCATCTAGTGAATATTCATGGTATCCAGTTAATATTTTAGATACTAAAATCTTAAACACAAGACAAGAAAACCCATGGAAAATTGCTAATAATTCTAGTGATAATGAAATATTTAAACTAATGACCCAAAGGATGATTTTATTTTTAGGTTATAGTAATAAATTTTTAGATGATGATGAGGTTATTACTATGGCTAAATTAGAAGCTAATCAAGCACATAAAAATATTATTAATGATGTTATTAAAAAATCGATTATTAATGCAGATTACCCAGAGGATGAACAAAGTATAGACAATAGAATATCATTAATTGATGGTAAAGTAAAAGAGCAATATGGTATTAGTTTAGAGATAAATGATAGTAGCACCGCTTTCCGATATGTTGATAATATAGGGGGCTTAACAAACGATAGTTTAATCGCTACAGGGGAGGTAGCATTAACTTATTTACCAATATCACAACCATTAAGTTACTTAAAAAATAGAGCCAACGGATTAACTCAATTTGGCGCTGACGTTTCTGGTCGTATTAACCATGGTAAATCAAACCCATTTGGTAGTGAATTAGTTAATAACGAAAGTGAAGTTAATGGGGAGACATATATTAAAATTATTAATCATTCACAATATAGACAAAATGATAAATATTATAATTACGACATTGATGCGGCAGTATTAGATGAGGCAAATTATTTAACTAGTAATATATCAGAATTTGAATTAACTGATGATGTGGGGATAAATAAAAGTAATGATTTATTTGGTGGAAGCTATAAAATACATGAATTTTTTAAATATCAGAGTTTAGATAATGGTGAAATAGATATGGCTTATGAGTTTTATAATAATAATTCACTAGCCCCTAAAGTTAAAACAAATAGAGGGGATGAAATAACTTCAAAATATGATACTTTCACTAATGCAATGCCAATACCTTGTGATACCGCAGAAAAGATAGAAGATTTAAATACTAAAACTAAAGTTTCATTAAATAATTTTAAAAGCTCTATAATAAACAATTTAAAAGACACGGATTTTAAAATAAACCCTACATTTAATAGTAAAGAAAAAGAGTATAATTTATTTGGTAGTGATTTCTACTATTCCCAAGATATTGAAGAAGCTAGAGCGCTTTTATTTCTACACACAATACCATTTGAGGGTATGGATAGGGGTAGCGCCTTAAGAGGAAAAGGGTTATTAGAATCTAAAGTTAAAAAAATGTTTAACCAAAGGTCAGGAGCTATTGAAGTTCCTACTAGTTGGGCATTATTTTTAGGTGGATTACTGCATAGACAATCACTACCTGATGATATAATTAGGTTTGTGGGTGATAATAACGTATCTTTAATACCTAATATTAATAATATATCAACCATAAACGTAAATAATTATTTAGCCTATGGAGTTCCAGATGACGACGAAATAAGAGGAGGTGATTCTTATAGCATGAGTTTTAGTGATTTCTATGGTGGCACTAAAGGAACTAAACTTTATCACACTATTAGTGACGTTATAAATCGTTTACCTAAATCAGTTAAAGCTGAATTTATTAACTTATTTACTACTTGGGTTAATGATGGTGATGGTTGGTTAAAAATAAAAGAGCAATATGAAATATTTGGTTCAGCCGCACAAGGAATGTCAGGTCAAGATACTAGGTTAGATGTATGGAAAGATATAACACAATTCATAGGTAATGCTAATGTAATTAAGGATACCGCAATTAATAATTATAATATTATTAGTAGAAGTAAAGTGTATAATGATAAAAACAGATTAAATAGAGCCATACCACAAAATAATGAAGAATTTTTTACTGAAATACGTGAAACTGGTACCCAAGCACTAGGTGGTGGGTCACCAGTTAATTTTTATTTAGAACTTAAAAATGATAGTGAAGCCAATAGGGTGATGAAGGATTTTTTAATAAATGATAAAAAAATAATAATAAATAGTACCTGGAGAATATGGGTAGGTTCTGAAGACTCACAATTACCAATAACAGTATCAGCCTTCCAAGTAAAAGAGTACATGAGAGCATTTTTATTAGAATTTAAAAAATTAAATGGAAATATTGTTGAAGGCGAACCAATTGATAAAACTGAAAGATTATTTAAATCATCTAATACTGATGATGTTAAACTTAATTTATATAAAAATGTTAAATCTATTTACGATAAATGGGTTATTGGTAACGATGGTACAAATGTAGATATTGTAACTAAAAAATTATTTAAACATTTTATATTTATAGATAAGGCATTTAACGATATAAGTTCTAAATTTAAAATAGGACCAAATACAATAGCTAATGAATTAAAAACAACCGCAAACACTAGTTTATATAATTTCATTGCTAACTTATTAAAAGATAATAATTTTGATTTCATACCGTTACCAACTTACATAGAATACGATAATGTTGAGTCTGTTTCCGATGTATTTAAACCAAAAATATTTAATGAAAATGTAATATCAGGACCACAATTTATATGTATGTATATTGGAGAAAGGTCAAATAAATTAGATATTGTAGACCCTAAAACCAAACAAAATAAAAATGATGGTGTGTTTATTTGTAATACTGAGGATGTTCCTGACGAATATAAGGAAAATAATATCAAAAGAATACCATATTTCTTAGTTAATTACAGTGACCAACAACAATCAATATTTAGTAAATTCACATTAAATCAACAAGAATTTACTGAAACAGATGAGGGATTAGCTATTATCGAAGATATCTCTTCTAAAACAGAGGTTTCTGCTGGTCAAAACTTATTTGATATTTACAATAATAGAAGTTATTCGGCTAAGATTGATATGTTAGGTGCTGCGCAAATACAGCCATTCATGAACTTCCAATTAAATAATATACCAATGTTTAATGGTGCATATACTGTTATAAACGTAAATCACACTATAACACCTAACAATATGAAAACTTCCTTTAAGGGTGTTAGAATTAGGAAGGGGTTAACAAAATTCGTTACTGATGAAACGCTATATTTAAACTTAATTGGTAATTTAAATGAAGTGGATAATTCAGATGCAAGTATAAGGGATTTAACTTATACACCAACACAACAAGAGCGATTAGCTGAAGGTAATAACATAGCCAATAGCCACTTAATACCTGAATTTAATTTCATAAATCCTTTACCATTAAACTCAGATAATAAATTAATTGTAACTAGCTATTATGGTCCTAGAGCTGCAAATCCAGCTAATTGGCACGGAGGTATAGATTTTAGAGCTAATGTTGGCACTAACGTATTATCAATAGGTGATGGTGAAGTTTATAGAATCAGACTGCAAGAAGGCTCTGCTGGGTTATATATAGATATTAAATATGGTGATTGGTACATGAGTTATATGCATTTATCGGATATCGAAGATAAAATGTTTGGGGATGATATTTCATTAAGTGAATTTGGTAATGCAACTGATATTAATATATTCCCTACAAAAAATGGTAACCCAATAAAAGTAGCTAGAGGTGAAGTAATGGGTCTTAGTGGTGGTAAAGAAGGTGATTTATTCGCTGGGTCTTCACGAGGACCACATTTACATGTACAATTAAGAGATACGGTAAATATAGTACGAGACGAGCTTAAAAACCCTTCAGTAATATTACCTTCACATGAGTGGGGTTATACCACAGCACAAATAACTAATGAGCAATAATACATAAAATAGTTGTCTATTTTATTTTAAAGTAGTATATTTGCTATATGGAGATAGCTAACGTTGTTACTAAAGATAAAATTAACATTGGGCCAGAGTTCAACGTCGTTGAAAACCTGGAGGATATCATTTATAGAGATTTACCAACACTAATCATTGGTTATGACTTCGCATCCGAACTTTATGGTAAGGATATATTAAATCCATTAAACAGAGCGATAGATAAAAACTTATTCTGGACTTTTGATAAGAAAGTTAAGAGGGTATTATTTGATTCAGATATAGAAGATTTTATAAAATATTCATATAAAAACAGAATTAAACATTTAAGCTTTGTTAATGTAGATTTCATACAATTTAATCAAATCAAGTTATTTAAGATAGTTAAAAAAATATTAGTGTTAAATAACCCAATAGCTTATCATTCAGATAGTAATGTAGTTTATATTTATGGTGAAAATATTATTTTCATTATTGATTTAAATTTATTAAAATATTTAAAGTCTGACGTTAATAATATCCTTAAAAAAATAAAAGAAAAGAGTCATGTCTTTCTGAGTGGGGAAGAGATACTTATAGAATATAATAATCATTTAGGAAGATTAGATAGTGATATAAAACTACTTCCTTTTTTATATTCTATTAATCCACATGACTAAAAAAATATTAACCATTGTCTTTATTGAAAATGAAGACAAAGACGAAGTATTGCAATATATAGAGAGCACATTTAAAGTTGATAAAAATAAAGTATTTAAATATCAAAATTTAAACGAGGAATTGCAAACAATATTATCTTTCCACATAACACCTATTCAGGGTGAAAGAGTTGACATTAAAAAACACTTTAGAAACGCCGTTATTGTTCATAAAAAAAAGAGAACATTCTACACCATAAATGCCCTAAATAAATTAATAGAGCAAGACTTCCCAATAGCACAAGGTAATATTAATTATAAAAACTGTAAAATTGACTGGAATAATTACCAAAATAAAATAATATTAGTTAATAAAGGAATTTTAAATTTAATACCTATAAAACGGCTTTTTTAGTAAATTTCATCTATTTATATTATAACCAAGTACTTAAATTTAAAATTATGGAAAATAAGAAAAAGTTACAATTGGATGAGTTTTTACAAGATAACGAAGATGGGACTGTTTGTGATATAGACGGTAACTGCGTTTCAAAAATGATAAAACCAGACAAGAGTATTATCGAAAGAATAGATAAAAAAATAATAATAGAAGACGGTAGACAATTATTAATATAATGACTGAAAACAATAAAAAAATGATTAGCGAAAAAGAATTAGCTAAATTCAGGTTATTATCTGAATACGATTTCTATGTTGGGGAAGAAGATGGATTAGAATTAGATGGCCCATTAATGACTGAAGAACCACCTGAAGATGATGTTGACATGGACGTTGAAGGCGGTGAAGGGTTAGGTGGAGAAGCAGAAGGCGGTGAAGATTTAGATTTAGGCGCAGAAGATGGTGCAGAAGATGGTGAAGAAGAATTACCAACGGATGATGTTCCAGATGATGCTGAATTTTCTGATGATATAGAACCAGAACCAATGGATGAACCATTACCAGAACCAGAACCAATGGAAGATGAAGTAGAATTAGATGTTACTGAATTAGTACAAGGAACTGAAGCTGCAAAACAATCAGCTGACTTGGCTAATCAAAAAATATCAGCTCTATTAGCTAAATTCGATGAACTTACTGGTAGTTTAGATAAAATGTCCGCTATAAATGATAAAATAGATGGTTTAGAACAAGAAATTGAGAAAAGAAACCCTCTACCAGAAGAAAAATTAGAAATGCGCTCAAAAGACTCTTATCCATATAATCTAAAATTAACTGATTATTGGGATAACAAACAAGGTCATTATGATGCCATGAATGGTGGTGAAGATAAAAAAGAACAACAAGAATATGTTTTAACTCAGGATGAAGTAGATACAGATTATAATAGTATTGAAATCAAAGACACATTTAGAGATTCTTCAGAATATGAAGATGAAGATGAGGAAGAAACAATCAAATATTAAAAAATTGCTAGAGAAATAGTGCGATAATAAACCATCGCATTTTTTTTTCGAAAAAAGATTAAGATTTACTTGTCTTAAGAGATTTAAAGTAGTATCTTTGTATCATATTAGCGTTAGCAGAAACCAATAATGCGTTAATAATAAACGGATTAATACCTATATAAAATACGAGGGTATTAATACAATCAGCTCTAGTTCAACAAAAAACGGAACTAGACCATTAATAAACAATTTAATTATGAGTAACGAGAAACAAACAGCGTTAGAAGCGATGTTGTCTCAGTATGACAAGGCAACAACATCAAGTCAAAAAAAAGAAACTACATTTGACTTAAAAAATTACTTTTCAATTTATTTACCAGACGGTATAAATTCGGACACTAAAAAAATTAGAATTCTTCCAACAGAAAGCGGAACTCCGTTTCAGGAACTTTATCTACACACAGCAGAGGTTGACGGACAACAACGTAAATTTCCATGTTTAAAACATCATGGAGATACTGAATGCCCATTTTGTGAAGCTAGAGAACAATTATTATCTAGTGGTGATAAAGCAGAGGCTGAATTATCTAAAAACTACAGAACAAAGAAATATTGGGTAGTAAAAGTTATTGACAGACAAGATGAGTCTCACGGACCAAAATTCTGGAGATTTAAAAATCACTGGCAAAAAGCTGGGGCATATGATAAAATCATGGGAATAGTTAAATCTTTACATGAGGATATTGGAGATGCAAAAGCTGGTAGAGATTTAGTATTAAATATCGAAAAGGTAGATAACCCAAGAGGTGGAAAACCATATCCAGTAGTTAACAGCATTATCCCACTTAATAATACACCATTATCAGGAGATTTAGATTTATCTGAAAAATGGGTTAATGATACTAAAACATGGGAAGATGTATATTCTACTAAAGGATATGACTACTTAGCTATTGTAGTTGGAGGTCACACACCAGTTTATAGTAAGAAATTAGAAAAATTCGTTAAAAAAGAAGATTTAGAGGATGATACAAACTTAAATGCTGGATTAGAATCTGAAATTAGCTTGGGGGCAACAACAGCACCTATGAAAGAGTTAGTTGAAGAGAATGTTACAGTTAATAGTTATGTAGCCGATATAGACAAATCTACTGACAACGGAGATGATTTACCATTTTAAAAATGGATAACAAGTTAGGGGGAGGATTACTCCCCTTAGCTTTTTTTTTAATTACTAATAAACAATGGCAAAGAAACCACAAAGAAATGCAAACAAAAGTGTAAGTAAAAAAGAATTTAATTTAGACTCTTTTCTAAAGAGTGAAAATCTAGATAGCGAACCAAAAGATAAAGATTTAACATGGATTCCCTTATCTAAAGCTTTCCATGATGCGATTAAACTACCAGGATTCCCTAGAGGGTTTGTTAGTTTAGTTAGAGGTTACAGTAATACAGGAAAATCAACAGCATTTTACGAAGCTATTGCTGGAGCACAAAAGATAGGAGACTTACCAGTTGTTATAGAAACAGAGGGTAATTGGAATTGGGGCCACGCTAAAATGTGTGGAGTTAAATACATTGAATCTCTTGATAAAGAAACTGGAGAAATTACAGAAAAACCAGACGGATTTATATTAGTTAGAAGTAAAGATTTATTTGATAGATATAAAAATTATGACCATGCTGAGAGCAAAATGAAAGCTGCTCCGACTAGAGATGAACCCGTTATTGAAGACGTGGCATTCTTTATGGGTGATATGATTAAGAAACAAAACGAAGGGTTAATCCCTAAAAATATGTGTTTCTTATGGGATTCTATAGGAACATTAAATTGTTTTAAATCAGCTAAATCAAATTCTTCAAACAACATGTGGAATGCTGGCGCAATGGCTAGTTCATTCCAATCTATATGTAACTTTAAAATTCCTTCAACAAGAAGAGTAGATTCAGAATTTACTAATACATTTATATGTGTCCAAAAAATTTGGTTGGATAATATGAATGGTAGTGTAATCAAACATAAAGGTGGTGAAGCTATGTTTTATAGTTCTAGGATTATTATACACATAGGTGGTATATTAACTCATGGTACTAAAAAATTAAAAGCTACAGCATTAAAGCAAGAATTCCAATATGGGATACAAGCTAAAATTAAATGTGAGAAGAATCACGTTACAGGAATAGAAAGAAGTGGTGAAATAGCTTCCACACCACATGGATTTATCAACCCAGAAGAGATTGATGAATACAAAAAAACACATAGAAAGTTCATTCATGAAGCTTTAAATGTGGATTACGATACTCAAATTGAGTATAGTATGGAAGATGGGATATTTGAAGCTGACGACCAATCAGCATAGTATTAATCTTTTAAAGAGATGAAATTATGGCTAATAAGCCAAAAAAATATGGTAACAATAATATAGTTACTAGGAATACATTATTAATAGATGGAAACGCCTTATTTAAGGTTGGGTTTCACGGCGCAAAGGACATGTATAATTCTGAAGGGAATCATATAGGTGGCTTATACCAATTTATCACTATAATTCGTAAACTATTAAGGGAAGATTTATATCATAGGGTTTTCGTTTTCTGGGATGGCGAATTTAGTGGTAAAATGCGTTATAATGTATATAAAGATTATAAATCTGGAAGAGGTAAGAATTACGAGGAAGGTACTGCACCTATTGATGCTCAAGAAAGAATCGAAAAATTCCTTATTACTCAATATCTAGAAGAATTATGTGTCAGGCAACTAGTTGATGATAGCGAAATTGGTGTAGAAGCTGATGACCTCATAGCGTATTACTGTAAAACAAAAAAGAAGAACGAAAAGATAACCATTTGTACTGGTGATAGAGATTTATGTCAACTAATTAATGATGACGTTAAAATGTACCTAATAGATAAGAAAATTTATCTAACTAAGCAAAACTATTCAACATTTTTTAAACACCACCAAGAAAACTTAAAATTAATTAAAGTTATCTGTGGTGATGCGAGCGACTCTATTAAAGGGGTGCAAGGAGTTAAAGAACCTACATTATTAAAATATTTTCCAGAATTTAAAAATAGAAAAGTAGAATTAAAAGAAGTAATATCTTCAGCACTAGACCAACAAGAAGAACGAACCAAAAATAAGTTAAAACCATTAAAAGCTTTAACAAATATAATATGTGGAATCACAACAGGTGTCCAAGGAAATAAATTATACGAAATTAATGATTTAATAATAGATTTAGAAAATCCATTAATAGACGATAATACTAAAGAAAAATTAAATGAATTAAAAGGTCCAATAGGAGATATGGATAATCGTGGAATTAAAAATGTATATAATTTAATGAAACGAGATGGGTTAGCAAAAGAAATTTATAACTTTTCAACAGAATACTTATTACCTTTTAAAGAATTAATTGAACGAGAGAAAAAATGATAATAAACAAAACAATTATGAACAGAAAACCACATGAAATTGCAAAACCATTCGAATTTTTATTAAAAATTAACGGAAATATTATATGTCAAAGATATTTTAATATTAAAAATTACAACCCAAATTGCAGAGAGTCTTTAGAGATTAAAGACATGATGGATGAGGTAATGGGCACTACACCCCTAGAAGGAATTATACCAAATTTCTTTAAAGTTAAATGTGTAAATAATTTATGGGAAAATTACAATCCAAATTACAACAAACAACGTTTTGATAATACTTATAATAAAGAAGATATTTTCACTTTTGAAGTTTTAATAAATAAAGAATTAGCAACTTCAGCTAGTTTTGATGGAAGCGTATTCCAGAGTAATGTTAGACGAAATATCGATATTAGGTTAATCATACCTAGCATAATTAAGGCTATAACTAATTGCATGAGCCTAGATGAGTATACTAAGGATTATGGGGACGTTAAGTTACGTAGACATAATAACTATAAAAGAGAAGGAATTAATATAAAAGAGATATTAAATGAAAGATAATACAGTAAGTTTTGGGTTCCTAGGAATAGACTATCAAAAAAGATTAATCGCCCAAATGTTAAACGATAGTAAATACACTAACACCATAATTGACATTTTAGAACCGCAGTACTTTACTGATACATATCTTAAAATGATAATAGCTGAAATTAAGAACGCTCACGATGAAAGTGAAGTAGTCCCAGATTTTGGTAGTTTGGAAATTAGGTTGTTAAATAATGTAAAAGATGACACTACTAGAACGTTCATAAAATATCAGATAAATGAGTTATCAGAAATAACTCTTAATGATTCTGAATATATCAAAGATAGTGCTATGAATTTTTGTAAACAACAAGAATTAAAAAAGTCTATTAGAGATATGCAAACCATTATAGATAAAGGTGAAGCTGATTCTTATGATGAGTGTGAAGAGATATTAAGAAAGGCTTTAGAAGTAGGTAATAATAAAGACGAGGGTATTCATATTTTTGATAACCTTACAGAGGTATTAGCTGAAGATTTTAGAAAACCCATATCAACAGGTATCTTAGGGTTAGATGCTAAAATGGATGGTGGATTATCTAAAGGTGAGTTAGGGGTTGTGTTAGCTCCCTTTGGTGTTGGTAAAACAACAATGATAACAAAAATTGCAAATTCTGCCTATGATTTAGGACATAACGTACTTCAGATATTCTTCGAAGATATCCCTAAAGTTATACAAAGAAAACATTTTTCTTGTTGGACTGGAATACCTTTAAATGATTTAGGTGAAGCAAACAATAGAGATACCATTATGAATATGGTTGAAGATAAAACAAAGGGTAAAGGTTATTTAAAATTAAGAAAATTCCCAAGTGATGGTACGACTATATCACATATTAAAAAATATGTTAGACATCTAGCATCTTCAGGCCAAAGCCCAGATATTATTCTAATAGATTATATAGATTGTCTTTCTCCAGGTAAAAAATTCGATAATGAATATACTGGTGAGGGTGTAGTAATGAGACAATTTGAATCATTATTAACTGAATTTGATATGGTAGGATGGACAGCTGTACAAGGTAATAGAAGTTCTATAAATGCAGATATTGTAGATTCTACTATGATAGGTGGTTCTATTAAAAAAGGGCAAATAGGTCATTTCATAGTATCTATCGCTAAAACTTTAGAACAAAAAGAAACTGGTAGAGCTAATATGTCAATATTGAAATCAAGATTTGGTGTGGATGGTATAACTTTTAATGATATTAGATTTGATAATGCTAAAATACAAATTGAAATAGAACCTAATAATACACGCTCTACTTATGATATGAAAGATAAAAATAGACATCAAGTAGCGCAGCAAGTCAATAACGAAATGGAGATGCTCATGAGTAAATTTAATACTCCAATTGAAGCGGCACCTGAAGTTGACGAAAATAATGAATAATTGGAATAAAATTAAGTATGAATTTAGATATTAATAAAAAAAGAAATAAATATTTTAACGGTGATTCGTTAGCCGTAAATGTTTGGTGTGATAAGTATAAATATGGTGAAAATGGAGCTGATAATGAAGAAATAACACCAGACGATATGCACTTAAGAATGGCAAAGGAATTTGCCAGAGTGGATAGTAATTATCAAGCGGAAGAGTTGGCTAAAATGATTGCTAACCCAAATATAAATCTTAGTGAATATGGATTGGTTCGTAAAGACTTAACAGTTAAGGGGGTTTACGATTTATTTAAGAATTTCGGTTATATAGTACCCCAAGGTTCTATTATGTCACAATTAGGTAATAATGACCAAATTGGTTCACTATCTAATTGTTTTGTTATTGGACAACCAGCCGATAGTTACGGTGGAATTATGTTAAAAGACCAAGAGTTGGTCCAATTGATGAAAAGACGTGGTGGTGTAGGAATTGATATATCAACTCTAAGACCTTCAGAAACCCCTACAAGTAACGCTGCGAGGTCTTCTACTGGTGCAGTATCCTTTATGGAGAGATTTAGTAATTCGACCAGAGAGGTAGCTCAAAATGGTCGTAGAGGTGCTTTGATGTTATCAATTGATGTTAGACATCCAGATGTGTCAGATTTTGTATCTATTAAGAATGATAGAACTAAAGTTACTGGTGCAAATGTTTCAGTTTCATTGCGTGATGATTTCATGGAAGCTGTTAAGAAAAATGAAGATTATATCTTACAGTACCCAATTGATGCTGACATATCAGAATTAAGTGAAGATATGTTACTTGATTGTAAGTATGGTGAATTATGTTCTGTTGGTTATCCAAAGCCTAGATTTTGGTTTAAAAAAGTTAAAGCAAAAGAAGTTTATGATAATATCATTCAGAATGCGTGGGATAATGCAGAACCAGGTCAGATATTCATTGACAGACATTGGAATTATAGTCCAGATGGTGTATATCCACAATATAGAGGTATAACAACAAATCCATGTGGTGAAATATTTATGCAACCATATGATGCTTGTAGATTAATGGCTCTAAATTTATATTCATTTGTGGATAGTAAATTTACTAAAAGAGCTAAAATTAACCATAAAAAACTTTATGAAGTCACATATGAACAACAAAGGTTAGCTGATGATTTAGTAGATTTAGAATTAGAGAAAATCACAACAATCATTAATAAAATTAAAAATGACCCTGAAGATGAGGAAATCAAACAAGTAGAATTGAGTCTTTGGGAGAAAATATACAATGTAGCGGCTTCTGGTAGAAGAACTGGTTGTGGATTTACTGGATTAGGTGATATGATAGCCGCAATGGGTGTTGATTATGATTCTGACGATGGTATGAGATTTATTGAAGATGTGATGAGAACTAAAATGTGGGCTGAATTGGATTGTACTATCGATTTAGCTAAACTAAGAGGAGCCTTTGACGGGTATGACAATTCAATTGAATATGTAGATGGGGTTGGTGCAAATGACTTTTTTAAATTTCTTAAAAAAGAATTTAAATCCCAATATAAAAGAATGCTAGTAGATGGTAGGAGAAATATTTCATTTTCTACTGTAGCACCAACAGGTAGTGTAAGTATTCTTACTCAAACTACATCTGGATTAGAACCAGTATTCTCGATATTCCCATACCTTAGACGTAAAAAGTTAAATCCTAATGATATTGGAGTTAGAGTTGATTTTACCGATGATAATGGTGATGAGTGGCAAGAATTTTCAGTAACCCATAAAGGTCTTATGGACTATATAAGAGTTAATGGTTCTGATGATGAAATAATCGCTTTATATGATAAAGAAGGTAAGAATAAAGAAGAGGAAGAGGAGTTAGTTTCTATGGTTGTTAATTTTATAACTAATAATGAAACTCCTTATTCAAATAGTAGTGCTAATGATATTAATTGGATTAATAGAGTTAAAATTCAAGGAATTATTCAAAAATATACAACACACTCAATTAGCTCAACCATTAACTTACCTAGTGATGTATCACAAGAAGAAGTATCTGAAATTTATTTAACATCATGGGAAAATAACCTTAAAGGTGTTACAATTTATCGTGATGGATGTAGAAGTGGTGTATTGGTTACTAAAACTGAACCTACTGATGATGAAATCACTTATAATGACGCACCTAAGAGACCACAAAAGCTTGAATGTGAGATTTACCACCCAAAGGTTAAAGGTAATACATACACGGTAGTAATTGGATTGCTTAATGGTAAGGTTTATGAAGTGTTTGCAAGCGCTGAAGAAATTGGTAAAGGTTACAGTGAAGCATATAATAAGAAAATCAAATCTGGACATTATAGATTGGTAAGTAGAGATGATGAAGAAGAAATAATTCATGATAATATTGGTGTCAACATGAGTGATGAAGAAGAAATGTTCACAAGAGCATTATCTGGAGCTTTAAGGCATGGGATGCACGTCAAATACGGGGTAGAGATGTGTAATAATGGTAAAGGTGATATCACTTCATTTACGAAGGTAATTGCGAGAACACTTAAAAGATATATTGAAGATGGAACGTCTTCATCTAAAAAATGTCTAGATTGTGGAGCAAAAGATAGTATCATTTATGAAGAAGGTTGTCAACGGTGTAAAATCTGTGGTAGCTCAAAATGTGGATAAATTATGAAAACTTTTATTGAAGACATGTATTATTTTAATGAAGAATGGAACCCACCAATAAGTAAAGAACATCTAATAAAAAGAGGTAGGTGTTGTGCGTTAGGGTGTAAGAATTGCCCCTACACTAAACCAAGAATAGAGGGAAATATTGAATTAGAAGAGGATAATTAGTTTATCCTCTTTTTTTTGTTTAAAACTTTACTTTAAGATATTTATTATTAAATTACCGTATGGCTAATAAATCAATAAATATTGACTTTCCCTTTCGTGATAGTGATAAAGGATTTTTCTTAAAATTAAATACTGTAGATAATGATGCCATTAAAGCTGATTTATTACACCTTATACTTACTAATAAAGGGGAGAGATTATATCTCCCAGATTTCGGAACAAATTTACGTCAATATCTTTTTGAACCACAAGATGGTATCACTAACGAAGATATTAGAAACGAAATAACCGAAGCTGTAAAAAAATACATACCAAATTTATATGTTGACGCAGTAGAAATTGGTGAATCTCCAGAGAGTCAATATGGGGTTCAAGTTACCCTTAAATATACAGTAACTGAAGGGGTTTTCGAAAGAAAAGATTCAGTAATAATAGCATTATAACCCCCATTACATATTGTTTAGTTAGAAAGACTTTAATTTCTAAACTTTTTTATTATCTTATATTTATATAAAAAGATTTATATAATGGCAAAAGGTATAGCTTATTCAAGCAGAAATTTCGTAGACGTAAGAACAGAATTGGTAGATTTTGTTAAACAATATTATCCTGATATCTTATCGGACTTCAATGACGCATCCGTAGGTATGATGTTAATTGAGCTAAATGCGGCAGTTAGTGACATGTTATCAACTAACACTGACAGGATGTTTCAGGAGACACAAATAGATTACGCACAAGATAGAAATTCAGTACTATCTATGGCAAGAACCTTCGGATTAAAAATTCCAGGTAAAAGACCATCTATTAGTATTGTTGATTTCTCAGTAACAGTTCCAGTTAACGGTGATACATTCGATGTTAGGTATGCACCTGTCGTTAGAAGAGGCGCACAAGTTGGTGGTAGTGGTAAAATATTTGAAACTTTAGATGATATCGACTTCTCAAATCCATTCACAACTGGAGGGTTGCCAAATAGAATAATACTTCCTAACTTAGATAGTAACGAAAGAATAGTTAATTATACATTAACAAAAAGAGAGATAGTATTAAATGGAGTTACTAAAATATTCCAAAAAACTATTTCAAATGCTGAAGTAGTGCCATTCTACGAATTAGTTTTACCAGATAACGACGTGTTATCAATCACATCAATTATAACAAAAAATGGTGTAAATTTCACAGCATCACCAACCATAGACGAATTCTTAGATTTCGATAATAGATGGTTTGAAGTTGATGCTTTAGCTGAAGATACTAAATTTATTGAAGATGTTAATTCAAATTCAGATAATGCTGGTATTAAACCTGGAAAATGGGTTAGAATAAGTCAAAAATTTATTAAAGAATATACTGATAATGGATTTACTAAATTAATATTTGGTGGTGGTAGTCAAGATGTAACATCATTAAGCGAATTTAGTGTTGATAATTCATTAACTGAAAGAGTTGGGGATTTTATTAATAACCTTTCATTGGGAGAGACTTTAAAGGCTAATAGCACTGTTTTTATACAATATAGAGTTGGTGGTGGTGCTAATACTAATTTAGGTCCAAACACTTTAACTAGTCTTAATTTAGTAGATACATTTGTAAATGGGCCTGATGATACAATTAATACGCAAGTATCGTCATCATTAACTGTTAATAATCCAATACCAGCTTTAGGTGGTATAGATGAACCATCAGTTGAGGAAATAAGAAATTTAGTTAGATATAATTTTTCAGCTCAAAATAGAGCGGTAACAATAAAAGATTACCAATCAAGAATAGATTTAATGCCTGGTGAATTTGGAGTACCATTTAGAACAGGCGTATTCGAGGAACAAAATAAAATATTAATTTATATTTTAGGTTTAGATGGTGAAAATAAATTAACAAATGCTTCTACAAATACGTTGAAACAAAATATGGCTCATTATTTAGCCGATTATAGAATGTTAAATGATTATGTCGTAATTGGTGATGGTCAAATAGTAAATTTAGGATTTGAATTTGATTTATTAATAGATAAGGAATACCCACAGTCACAAATAATTTCTTCAGTAGTAAGTAAAGTGACTGAGTTTATGGATATACATAAACATCATATGGGAGAAAATATATACTTAGGTCAATTAATAGAAATTGTTAATAATGTTGGTGGAGTAACTAACGTTATGGATATAAGAGTGTTTAATAAAGTAGGTGAAGGTAAGTACTCAATGAATGAGATACAACAACCTTATGTAGACGATGAAACAAGATTAATTGATTTATTAGGTGAATATACATTATTTGGTAACCCAATTAGTATGTTCGAAATAAAATATCCAGCTAAGGATATTACAGTTAGAGTAAAATAAGAAAAAATTATGGGATGCGGTTGTAAAGATAAAAAAGTGAGTCAAAAAAATGGCGAAAATGAAAAAGTAAATAATGGTTTTAAAGAAGTTATTTCTAAAATGTTACTTAGTGTTGTTTTGTTAATAGTATTAATAATAACATCACCATTATTAATGTTGGTGATTTGGTATTTAGCCATATCATCAATATATGGTAAAAATTCGGACATACTAAATTTAATATTTAAAGCTTATAATAAAAAAACTAAAGACAAAGACGACGACCTAGATGAGGAATATAATCCAGAAGATTACGAATTAGTTGGGGTTGACGTAATAAATTAAATTCATGTCAAAAAATATTAGAATAAGAACTGAACCTAATGGCGGTGATAAACACCTAAAAGTTCAACTAACTCAAGATTTTGATTTTTTAGAGATTCTATCTTTAAAAATATCCCAAGAGGATGCGTATCGAAATTTCCAATCAGACTATGGTTGTGTTGTTGGGCGTGTTATCATGAACAGCGGTGTTGGCGTACCCAATGCTAAAGTATCTGTTTTCATACCATTAAGCGATGATGATTCTGAAAATATAGAATTAAAAAGTATATATCCATATGATAATATAACAGTTTTAAATTCAGATGGTGTTAGATACAATACACTACCAAAAGATAAAGAAGGAGAATGCTTTACACCAATAGGTACATTACCAACCAAAAGAGAAATATTAGATAATGATTTATTGTTAGAGGTTTATGACAAATACTATAAATTTACAACAACTACAAACCAATCTGGTGATTTTATGTTATTCGGAATACCTGTAGGTAATCATTTATTGAATATTGATGTTGATTTATCTGATATTGGAATATATTCGCAAAGACCATATGATTTTATAGAACAAGGAAATCCAAAGAAATTATTTGATTCACCAACTAAATTTAGGGGTGGAACTAATTTAAATAACCTTACACAGGTAAAGAATAGACAAGTTGGTATTAATGTAATACCATTTTGGGGTGAAGAGGATGATAGTGATATAGGTATTTCTAGAATAGACGTAGATTTAAATTATAATATTAAACCGAAGGCTATTTTTATGGGCTCTATTTTTGGAGACAATGAAAAAAATAGTGTTAATAAAAATTGTAGACCTAGAAGAAAATTAGGTAAAGTTTGTGAAATGGGTGAAGGTGGTGGAAGTATAGAAATGCTTAGAAAGGATTTGTATGGTGAAACTGAAAGGTTTGATGTTGATGGTGGTAGAGTTATTGATGACAATGGAGCTTGGGCCTACCAAATACCTATGAATTTAGATTACATGATTACAGATGAATTCGGGGAGTTAATACCAACAGAAGATACTACAAGAGGTATACCAACAAGAGCCAGAACTAGATTTAGAATTGGTATGGATAATACAGGTGGTGAAGGTAGATTAAGAACCAGAGCTAAATATTTAGTGCCAAATAACCCAGAAAATTATAATGAAATAGATTATGAATTCGGAGATAGCACTACAGACGCTAGTTTTAGAGACATATATTGGAATAAAATATATACTATAAAAAACTTTATAGGTAGGTTCCAAAAAAATGATAGGTTAGAAAATAGAAACTTTGTGGGGTTCAAAGATGTTGATGATTGTGTTGGAGTTAAAAACCCAATACCATTTAATACATTAGATACTGATTTAAACCCTTTATATATTATATTATGTTTAATAATAACAATTATTGTTGAAATTGTCTGTATATTAAATAAAATAATTAGCGTTAGAGTGAGACCATTTGGTAGATTTCTTTGTTTTATTGGTTGTATACCAATGACGTGTCCCGTTACTGGTGACGTCATAAAGCCATGTTGTAAATGTGGTGGTAACGGCAGTAAAAGTCAATTATTAGATTGTATCCAAATAAGTCTAGCGGAAGCGCTAAATGTGTTTGAATTTGATTTTTATAATGATTGGATAAATGGTAGTTTATATTCATTTTTATTAAAATATAAAAAAACAAAATCTAAAAAAGAGAAATTTTGCGGTGGCTTCTCTGAAAATGATGGTGGTAATAATGGTAATTTAGTAGCTACTAATTTACCACCAAACGGTAAAATTTCTGATAGTGAAAGTGTTGGGATTGTTGGTGAGGGTATTGTTGTTAATTATAAAGGGGATTTATATTATAAACCAATAACAAAAACTAAAGAAAGAATGTATGCAACAGATATATATGAGTTAGGCGCTGTATTTGATTGTGATTGGCAAAGTAAATCAAATGTACAAGAAGAGTTAGTAGGGACTTCATATAAATTACCAGCACTTCTTGATGATGGTAGCACTGCTACGGCTATAGAGCCATTATTATTTGATATTAATTGTGTTAGAATAAAGGCTAACACCCCACAATCTAGAAGTATAAGAAGAATATGTGAAATAGGTGTTGATATTGATGATGAAACAGAAGATTCTAATGGTAACACAATCGATGCTAATGAGAGGATAGATAATGAAGATATAAACGATGAATTAGTAAGACGTAAATTAATTAAATTAAATACACCATTACTGTTAGACACGCCAATAGGCGAGATAAGCGCATTGTTTGATGGTGATGAATATGAAGCTTATAGAGATTATATAACTACTAGTGGTGGATTCAAACAACCATATGGTAACTCTATGTTCTTTTATTTTGGAACAATACCAAATTCAACAGCATTAGATTTAATGAACGGTAAATATTTTACCAGTTGCTTTAGAAAACAAAATAATACGTTAGTTGTTAATGGTGAGGTTAGTGATGTAACAACTGTTGAAGGGGTTGATGGCGTTATTAACATAGCAGTTCAAGGTGGGTTACCGCCATATCAATATAATTGGAGTAATGGACAAATAACTGAGAACTTAAGTGGGTTAACATCTGGAACATATACAGTAACAGTGACAGATACAAACGAACCAGCTAACGCAACAACAAAAACGTTTATAGTTTCTGGTTTACAAGATTTACAAGCATCTTTAGATACTAAAAATGCCAGTAGTCCCTCAAGTGAAAATGGAGCGGTTTACGTTTCACCTATTGTAGGTGGGATAGGACCTTATCAGGTAACAATAACAGGACCAATAGATAATCCAACTATAAATTCCACAATTATCACCAATGATGTACCATATAGCTATACTTTAAATAATGTATTTCCAGGTACTTTTAATGTAAGTATTCTAGACTCTAACACCCCACAAGATAGTTGGGCGTCAGCTACAACTGTTAATACCCCAGCGCCAATGGTGATTACGAAGTTATTAGAAGAACAAGCAAACTGTACTGAAGCTGATGATGCTAAATTAGTGTTTAAAATAGTTGGTGGAACCCCAGAATATGCGATTACGCTTAGAAATTTAAGTGTTATTGACCCAAACACAGGTAACCCAACAATAATATTTAATGGCGGTAGTGATGTAATATCACCCGATTTATATCCTACAGAATTTGTAAATTTTAATGGATATGAATTTTTAGATTTAGCCCCAGGAAATTACGAATTAAAGGTAGAAGATTCTTATACCTTAACACATACAGATAGCTCAATACTATTTTCAGAACCAGCACAATTAGAATTAATTTGGAATGGCGCATTCTTTCTTAATTCCTTAGTACTAAACAATACCATTATTGGGGTTTCATATGGTTTATATAAAGATGGTATCTTACAAACAACTGTAATAGCCACTAGTGATAGTATAAACTTTGGTTTCGTTGTCACTGGTTCATATGTTGGTACGTCTGAGTTTGGTTGTAATAGTAATGTTGAAGTTGTTTAATGAATGATATGGATAATAAATATAGATTAAATAGTGCCAACTCACAGGAAGCTGTGAATGAGGATTCTTATGGTAAGATAGAATTGCAGTCTAAGACGCATATCTTACCTATAGGCGACGTTGAGAAAATTATTAACGTAGGGGACCAATTTAATAAAGAAAGGCAAGAGAGCCCTTATTATAGGCTTACAGGTACCATTAATAGTTTATTTAATAACGTACTATTCAACATAAGTGAAGAAAATAGTTGGGAAATGTTTAATGACGTTTTATTTAGAGACGGAACATTCCCACCAGACGGTATAAGTGAGAATGATGAAGAGGATTTTACTTATATGGAATCTATTGCCCATCATTTACAAGAAATACAAGGTTGGTTTGGGTACCAAAACCCATCAAATGTAGCTAATTC
>TARA_R110000796_G_scaffold7081_8_pt1 | contig 26151 bp, 20 predicted proteins | sample TARA_R110000796 | Tara Oceans TARA_R110000796 (sample SAMEA4397815) | marine metagenome | biome: Polar Biome; feature: [SRF] surface water layer (ENVO:00010504); material: water (ENVO:00002006), including particulate matter (ENVO:01000060) such as... | depth 5 m
GTAGGCGTTAGGTCTGTTGCAAAGGATGTAATAGAAAATAATGTTGATGCAAGGAGAATAAGTGAACGCATACTCATATTTATCTAAGTCAAAACAAAGGGCAGTTGCCTGCCCTTTCTCGTTTACTCGCATTCGGTAGGATTATCCTCACAGTAGTCTAAGATTCTTTTAATAAGTATCTTAATATCCTGATCAGCTTGCTTTTTTTCATTGCGAATTGAAAAAAGCCTTAGTCCTTTTTTGGTTCTTGCAATTCATCGGTTTGTCTATCAACTTCGTCACTAACAGCCTTAATTGTGCTGTCGGCAATTTCTGCCCCAGTGGCAACTACATTAGATACATCAGTTAATACAGCTCTACTCACTGTTGAGACTGACTTAACTGATGAATCTATGACACCTGTTGTAAACTCTTGGGTTCCATCAATCACTGCGCCAATAGATGCACACGCAGGTAATAAAGTAATACCAATTATTGCAAGAGCAGTATATAAATTACTCATATTCTACTCCGGTTGTAATAGAATCAAAATTGAACTCTATTAGAGTACTATTTATCAGACAGTATGAGAATTATACGGATATTTTTGTAATTAATTCGACGGTGTCAACCGCTTAGTTAATCTTGCGTAACTGAAATACTACAGCCGCCAACAGTTACACAGGATTGGGTAAGTGTATAACTTTGATTTGTAGTACCTTGCTGAAGTAAATCTAGTGTTGTAGGATTGGTTCCGTCTAGAGAAATTGTAGCAGAATGAGCTCCGGTGCTGTTTTGTTCAATGTCAACTATGTTGCTGTCATTGTTTGTTGTTAGAGTAAGTGTTTTGTTACCATTGGCCCATTGCTGAGCAAATACATCGTTGCTGTTACTATATAAGTTTACAGTCATACTATGAGTAGTACTACTGCTATCCATTTTTTGAGAACCACTAAAATCATTGTTATCACCGTGAATGTCTAACCTGAGAAAGTTGCCGCCGGGTTCGTAGTTATCATAATCAAATGTTGTATCGTCAGTGCTGGATAGATAGTATCCTTGCCCAAATAGAACATCGTTGTTATTGCCTTGTATATGGAATTGAGCATCGTTTGCGTTACATGTTGAAAAACTACATTTTTGTCTTATTTCTATATTGTTATTGTTGCCGTCTAAGTCTCCGCCCCAAGAATAGCCCGACCCCCATGCATCTGTCCAGCCGATATCGTTATTCTTACCTTCTTGTTGTAGGTATATAGTATTATTGTTTCCGCCTACACTGAAGTAAACACTATTGTCATTGCCTGCCTGTACAACACTAAAAGTGTTGTAAGTATCGCTTGTTACTAATCCCAATTTAACGTCAACACTATTATCGTATCCGCCTTGGGCTATATCAATAGCTACATTGTTGCCTGTTTGTGTTATCATAACATCGTTCTCATTGCCTGCTTTGGCGCCAAGTGGTATTAATAAAAACATTCCCAATATTATATACCCTAATACTAATAACGGGGTGTCTTTAGGTTTCATATTATTAAGTTTATCGTCTATGTTCATTAGAATAAGGTTTTCCATTGTGATGTGGGTAGTTCGCCGGAGTGTTCTCTGCGTATTCTTCTTGCATTAGCATCTATAACAGGTGCTATACCGCGTCGCCATTGGCGCCACTCTTCGTCTGTAAAACTATTTAGCCTTTTAACCTCTTTTACAATCAGTTGCATACGCTTGTCGTCGTCTGTTTCGTTATCATAACTTTCATCAATGTATGGAGCAAATGTTTGCCAGCCTATTGATTTCAGGTATTTTAAGAAACCTGGTACTGCAACAACTATAAAGGCTTGCTTAAACCATATAGGTTTATATGTTTTTTCCGTAAAAAATATGCCGCCGCGTACAAAATCAGATGAGCCGTCTCTAGGTTCATCGTTATCACTTTGATATATTGTTTCGGTGACTAATGAGAAGGATGTATTCGTGTGCAACAGGGTGTCGTTGTCATCTGGAAATGCTATATGTCTATTTCTAACAAGACCTTCGTCGATATGCAAAGGTAAATTATCAATTAACCATTTAGTTGCATCAGGGCGGGTTTTCTCTAACCCTAGTTGCGCCGAATGTATTGCCTTGTTATTCCGTAAACTAACTAATCCATCTTTCAGTAAGTTGTTGTGTACTAGCTCTGTAACTAATTTAGTTCTGTGCCATCTAGCAACATTATTAAAACATAAAAATGTTTTTGGTGGTATATATTCTGGATCAAAATCTGGTACTTCTACTGTAGCATCAAGTGGCATCCAGGTGGTGTTCCACCAAGTTAAGTCATACCAATTACCAGACATAATACTAATAGGGGTGTCTATTTGATTTTTATCACAAAAATCTTGCCAAGGCGTTTGCATGTTAGCCGCGGATGTGACGTAAATAAAGTGGGCAGGATCTATCTCAGGCATTGCTGTTGCTAGTAGCTGTACTCTCAATAAACCGTCAGTTTGTGCTGTTTCCATTAAGTTATAACAGAGAAATCTAGTAGTTCCTTGTTTTCTTAACAAATTAACATATTCTACTAATTCCGAAACACACATATGGCCAATTGAGATTCCGTGCTCAGGTCCAGCATATAATAAACCAATTTTCTCAGCATGTTCTGACCGCAGTAGTTCGGGCCAAACTTCGTGTAGTTCTTTCCAGCAGTCAACTAGGTACTTAAAACTAGGTAATTTAGCATGGCTTACTTGTTTCCAGCTGGTGCCGTTATACTTTTCGTAAGGGATATTTTCTGAGAGATCATTTAATGATAGTAAATTAAATGCAACAGAAGAGCTGACTTGCACCGTTGTGCCAAAGAAAATAACAGTATGTGCCCAAACAAGCGGCTCTCTGTGCTCCGGTGTTAAGTGCAATACAATATTTTCAGTTTCTATGTGTCTAACTTTTAAGCCTGCTGTTTCTAATGCGTGAGTTAACTCAATTTTAGGGTCTTCTGAAACAATTAGTACTCTTGTACCTAATTGCTTTGCTTTTTTAACATACGCAAGTGTGATGTCTGTGGTCATATACTATCCGCTTTGTTGTCTGATAATAATATTTATACTTCCGCCTGTTCCTATTGATATTAAGCCGGTCTTTCCGTCTACATCTGTTTCTATAACTGCATTAGAAGATATTGGCAACCTAATGCTAATTATACCACTGTTATCTCTATAAAACCATATTGTTCCTGCCCCTTGGTCGACTATAGTGTTAAATGAAGTGTTCTTATCGAAGCCTGGTGCTGTACCTGTTATTTGTGCGCCATCAAACGAACCGCTTTCGGATTGGTCTGATCCTTTCATGTCTGAAGATACTTCAAGTACATCTAATAAATCCTGTAGCAAATCTACATCAAGAAAATTTATGTCTAGTTCAGTAAATTCTAAGTCTGCTTCTTCGTCGTCATCTAGTGCATTTTCTTCAAGTAAGTCCACATCTAAATCAGTAAAAGCAAGATAGTCGGCGCCACCGTTAGCTTCTGCGGCTTGGTCTGCTATTGCTTGCTTGATCTCTTTTGGCTCACTTACAATAAACATGTTATCAATCATATTAAGATTAATGTTTGTTAGGACAACCGGATCTGTAGGACTTGTTTCATATGTACTAACCATGGCACTCATGTATGCTTCATCAAGTGTTACTACGCCACCTGCATTAGTAATTGTTATACTTCCACTTGGTGCACAGCCTTCTTCTAATGCAACTGTGTCTGTACAGTCTTCGTCTGGTAATAGTATTACTAGACTTCTGCCTAGTTCGTCAACCGTAGTAGTGAAATCTGTTCCACGAATACCTATTGTAGCAGTTGGTGTTTCGATTGTTATGTTTTGTTTTGGGACTAATCCTAATCCGCCTGTGGCAAATCTTGCTGTACCTTGTACAAAATTTAATGCCATTCTGCTTTTACTAGGATCTGGATCATAAACATATTCGTTTATTTCCATAAAGGTGTGTTCTGTAAGACTAACTTGCGTTTTGTCGAGAAACTCAATTTTTAGTCTGCCGTTCTCTGTTTCAATGTTGTCTAGACTTTCTATGCCTCCAGAAAGAGTTGCAACCAAGCTCTCGCCTGTTTTACGCTCAATAGACCCAGGTGCGCCGTTTAATTCAGAAACTGTGCCTATCTGGGCATTGACTCCAAAACTAAACAAAACACACATGACTCCTGTAACATATTTCTTAATCTGTTTGTGTGATTGTAATTGTAGCATTTTCACTATTAACATCAAGATTCATTTCGCTGTAACACGAAGTTATACCTGTGGCACATGTGCCTGAGCTTTGAGTTAAGCTATACGCGGCATTACTACCATTATGTAGAACATATATTTTATGATATGCTCCGTCACTTTGACTAGTTGTCCACGTACTATTACTACCTGTTATATCAAAGTCCCACACAGCATCATCTGATTCAATATCTACAGAAGTAAACACGTTGCTACTTCCTAATATATCTAGATCAAAATCTAATCGTTCTGCCGCAACACTTCCACCTACGTCGATATCAAATGTGTTTGAGTCACCAGTTACGTCAACTAAAAAGTTTGCGTAATCGGTACTCCCACTTGCACCTAAATCCCAATCCCATACGTTACTGTCTCCAGTAAATACAGCATTGATAGTTGCATTATCACTTATAAGCGGTCCAAAGAACTTGTTCAAGTTACCTACTTGATCTAAGTTAAATGTAACCGTTCCACCAGTTATAAGAAAGTCTGTAGCTGACGAAGTATCACCAGCGACTTTGTTACCATAACCTTGTTGGTCGATTGTTAATGTAAGAGTTGTACCTTGTTGATCAAGTAAAATTTCATTATCAGTTGTACCTGCCGCGGACACTATGGAGGACATTGACATCGTCACTCCAAATCCACATAATGTAGCTAATAATAATTTATTAATCTTCATTTCTTCTTCTCCTTTTAGCCATCCACTGTGCTAGTTTTTACAGGGGTAATTATAATCTCTTCGATGATATTGTTCGCCTCTAGCGTCCAGAATCCTCGTTGATCTCCTTGTTCAATCATTGCCAATACTGCGGCCTCGACTGCACTTCTTACTGCCCATGTAACACTTTCGTTTTGTGTAACACCTGTTTCAAGCTCTAATAATTTAGTATCCATATCTAGAAATCGGAAAACATCTGCTCCCATTCCTACGCTCAATATTGTCTTGTATGTCTGTACATTAAGTAACACTTCGCCAGTTAAAGTACTAACTGCTCTTAATGATACTACCACTGAGTCGCGTCTATATTGAGCACTGCCGCCGATACCTAAGTACCTCGCACCATTGCCGCCTGTTTCCACGTTGCTATCATACCCAACAATGCCGCCTTCTAGAATCATTCCCGCAAATAACATAGGTTCTAGACCCGGTTCTTTCTCATTGTTAGCTTTAGCGTACTCAGTTCTTGTAGACCTTACAATCTGCCGTTCTCTGACAAGATTATCTAGTCCCAAGCCTCTTTCTACCACACGGAACCAAGTACCGTTACCGGTATCTCCTGCTCCTGCGGCTTTTAGTGCATCAATTAATAAAGGTTTAGCACCCTGAGTAACTGCTGTACTAAACAAGGCAATATTGTCTTTCTGTTTACGTTGCCCTGTTAAATCTGTAAATTGGTAAACTGCTACTACTGGCATAGTTTTTGCTGGTGGTAGAGCTCGTAACTTTGCATACGTCGGAAGCTCCACTTGTACCGGATCTTCAATACACTCCATAAAGCTATCTTGACACCAATCGTCTTTAACTATATTAGTAGGCAAGGCGAGACTAGCACATCCGCTAACGATCAAACCCAAAACTAAGATAGGCAAAAGTGTTTTAAACATTATCCTATATTTCCTACGCCAACAGGTATGTCAATTGTAGTTATACTGCCATCTGAGGAAACAATAGTTAGACGTATAATTGCAATTCCGTCATCTCCAATAAGTCTTTCATATGTAACTGTGTTGCCCTCGATAACAAATTGGCCAAAATCTGCACCTTCTTCATTGCCAAACATGTTATCAACTAACTGCTTAGATAACTGTGAATAGATTCTACTTTCTAGATTTCGTAAAAACTTATTTAATGTTGAGTTGTCTTCTTCTCTAGCAAGTCTTAGTAACTCAGCTTCTATGCTTTCTTTAATTTTGTCTTTCCTGCTCTTTTCTTGATTCTCAATAGTTAAATAGTGACTACTAGTACCTATACCTGAGAAACTAGGGTTCTTAAACTTCATCACAAGTTCGTCAGCACCTACCGTTGTAGATACTAATATAATACATGCAAGAACTATGCCCCTAATATTAATAATTTTGTTTATCATTTTATCTTTCCTTCTAACTTCTCTAATTTTGTTTTTGCGGCCGACTCTTCAATAATCTTTTGGCGCTCTCTATACTCTAAGACTACATTAACTTTTTGTTGTAGTCTAATCATATCCTGATCGAGCATTCTTGTTTGATCTATAACCTTGATTAATGCAAAATGCATTTTTTCCAACTGCGGCTCTATTTCTGCGCCAATAAAGTTCCATATATAATAGATAAAATAGCCAAGCCCTACCATCATTACAACAGGGAATCCGTACTCGTTAACTATCTGTGCTAAATCCATCAGTCTCGCCTAGCATCTATTTTGCCGTCTTCCATAAAATTTTCCGCTCTTGCAATTCTATCGATATCTGGTCTTAAATCTAACGCACTACTAACTAGCAAGTCTATTTTCATCATTTCGTTACTCATAGTCCTGGCTCTATTTTCCAAACTATTACAGAACATAGTTAATGTTTTAATTTGATCTACTATGCCGTTTAAGATTTGTTTAATGACCGTAAAGATAAAGAATCCCATAACAAGGCTTCCGGCGATTGGCGCTCCAACATCTGCAATTAATCCAAATATTTCTTCCATAAGTTTACCTTCTGCAATTTGACTAGCAAAACTTCATTCCTTAGACGTCATGTCTGTGTGTTGTTTGTAAAAAGTAGTCCTACCTACTAGTAATAACTATTTATCAGTTTTTGGCTGTGCGTAGGTGTATAGAAAAAAATTATGCAAAAAAAAGCACTCCGAAGAGTGCTTTTAAATAGTTTCTAAACTTTTTTATTATTACATTAAGTTGATAAGTACTTCAACAACTGTTTCGCCACCCTCTGAAGAACCAATTGCTTTACCAATTATCCTTCCTGACTGTGCGTTGTTGTCTGCTTTAGCATGACCTAATAAACCTGAGGATACCATTAAGTCTCCAGGAGCAACTGGACCAGTAACCTTAGTAGGTACTCTTCCTGTTAATGCTACTGCAACACCATCTGCTTCTGAGTTCATTAAATAAGCTGGGTCTGTACTAACAACACCTGCTACTGCGTGACAACTTTCCATGCCACATGCTGTAACTTCTGCATCGCCGCCAAACATAACAACTGTACCGGCTTCAATTTCAGCATCTGCTGAATATATCTCAGCCAAATCCGCATATCTTGCCGTTGTTGCTGTTGCTGTAATAACGCCTGCACTAAAGTTACCTGAACCATCTCTGGCTACTATTGTACTGGCTGTGTTAGCCGATGTTGCATTACTTGTAACTGTTACTGAACCACTTGAACCGCCTCCTGAAAGACCTGTTCCTGATACTGCAACATTTGTAATGTCACCCACGTTACCTGTGAATCCACTTATGCGTCCTGTTACGTGATCGTATACATCATTACCTGTTGGTATTGATGTGCCGCCGTTTGCAACTGCACCAGTTGAAACGTTTAACGTAACACTGCCACTTGCACCGCCACCTGTTAAATGTGTACCTGCTGTAACACCTGTGATGTCACCAGTTGTAGTTGAGTAACCGTATGCTAAGATTTTATCTTGTACTGCCGCCGCTGTCATTAATACTGAGTCGCTGTCTACAAAACTTTCTGAGCCTAACTGTAAACTGCCAGCCGCTAGTTGTGCCGTTGTTAATCCAGTTACATTAAGAGTAACTGAACCACTTGAACCGCCGCCACTTAAACCAGTACCTGCTGTAACACCTGTGATGTCACCGACATTACTTGTCCAACCGTTATCGTTATTAAAGTCACTTAGTGTGATTTCGCTAATTAATTTTCTTGATTGTACGCCTGCGTCTAGTAATACTAATTCGTCTGCTGTACCAGTAACTACCGCTGTCATATCTGGAAGTTCTGAAAGGTCTACGTTTAATGTTGCTGTACCACTTGTACCGCCTCCGTCTAACAATGTTCCTGCTACAACACCTGTTATGTAGCCTGTATCTGTTAAACTAATTGCGCCTGCACTATATGTAATACCTGTTCCGCCACTAAATAAGCCTGTGATGTAACTGCTATCAACTGTTAATGTTGCACTTCCTGAAGTAGCGCCTCCTGTTAAACCAGTTCCTGCTACTACGGATGTAATATCGCCTGTTGTAGTTGAGTACCCGTATGCTTCAATCTTATTAGCAACTGCCGCTGATGTCATTAATGTAGTATCGTTATCAGCAAATGACTCCGAACTAATTTGTAATGATCCTGCCGCCAATTCTGCTACTGTTAAGCCGCTAACATTAAGTGTTGCTGTTCCTGAAGTAGCTCCGCCACTTAAACCAGTTCCTGCTGTAACACCTGTTATATAACCTGTATCTGTTAAACTAATAACACCACTTGCTATGTTAATACCTGTTCCTGCACTAAAGTGAGCTCTTGTCTCTGTAGCACTTGGACCTGTATAAGTAATTGTGCCTGCACTATAAGTAAGACTTCCGTCTCCACCTGAGTCAGTAACACTAATAGCCGCTTCAGCCATTGCATCAGTATATTGTGTAATAGTTGTAGCAAATTCGCCACCACTAAACGTCATACCAGTTCCAGCACTTAGATGTGCTCTTGTCTCTGCCGCATTAGGGCCAGTATATGTAAATACACCTGAACTATATGTTAGTGAGCCATCACCGCCAGCATCTGTTGCACTAAAGAATCCTTCAATTTCTGCTTCTGTATTAATTGTATGCCAGGCTGTACCATCTCTGGTGAACTGCCAAACATCTGCACTTTCGTCCCATTGTAGTTTAACGTTAGTTGATGTTCCACGTTCTACTTCAAGACCTGCGTCTGCACTTGGAGTGCCTGCTTCATTGTTGTTAAGAACAATTAAGTTATCATCAACTGTCAATGTTTCAGTGTTAAGAACTGTTTGCGTACCGTTAACTGTTAAGTTACCGTTAAATATTGCATTGTCACTAAATGTCTTAGCACCTGCAATAGTTTGTGTTCCTGCTGTTCTAACTACGGTAGCATCTACATCAATTACACCTGAAGCATAATCAATACCGTCACCACCTGAGGAATGGGCTCTAACTTCTGTAGCACTTGGACCTGTGTAAGTATAAACACCTGCACTGTATGTTAATGAACCATCGCCACCGGAGTCAGTTGCACTAAAGTGAGCTCTTGTCTCTGTAGCACTTGGACCTGTATAAGTAATAACACCTGTACCGTTGTTGTACGTTGCACTGCCGTCTCCACCTGCATCTGTAACACTAATACTATCTAAAGAAATTAGGTCTTTGTATGCGGCGCCATCGTTAGTGTACTCCCAAGTATCGTCTGCTTCGTTCCATCTTAGTTGAACGTTTGTAGAGTCGCCTCTTTCAACAATAATGCCTACGTTATCAGAAGGGGTGCCTGTTGCGTCTGCATTTAAAGTAAGTAAGTTGTCTGCAAATTCGACCGATGTTCCTGTTGAAGCTAATGCTCCACTAATTGTTGTAGTTCCTGAGAATGTTTTATTACCTGCAATACTCTGGTTGCCTGATGTTCTAACTACTGTGGAATCTACTGTTAATGTTGCTGACGAATTTGTAATACCGTCGCCACCTGTTAACCAAGTTGCTCCGTCAACGTATGCTTTAGTTGAAGCATCTTGTGCCACTGTAGGATCTGATAAGTTGTTGATGCTGTTGCTGTTAACATTAATGTTTGAAGCAAACTTAACACCACCAGTTGAACTAATAGTTTTTGCCGCTGTTAATACAACGTCTGTTTTAAGTTGGATGTCGCCACCTGATGTTAATTCGATGTCGCCAGTACCAGCAGTTAATATGCTAATGTTTTGGTTAGTATCTGCTGTAATTGCAATAGTACCTGAGTTATCTGAAATTACTTGTTGTCCGTTAACGTACAATGATCCTGGTCCAACATATATATCTTTCCATTGCCTACTGCTTGAACCCAAGTCGTAAGTAATGTCTGCTGATGGTATAATGCTTCCTGCAAGTGTTCCACCTGCTAAGAATGATTGTACACCAGTTGTAAATGTTGAGGATGAAGTATCAAGTGTTAATGTTGCATCACCTGATGTTGCTCCACCGCTTAAACCATTTCCTGCTACAACACTTTCAATATCACCTGCGTCATTAGTAAAACTAATCACACCAGTTGTGCTGTTGTATGCAATATCGCCAGAAGCACTAAGCATGCCTCTAATATCTGCTACTGTTACTTCAATGTCGTCTGCATTAACAGTTATACCTGTTCCGCCTACTACATTTACCGTTGCTGACCCCGATGTTGCACCGCCTGTTAAACCTGAACCTGCTACTATACCAGTAATATCACCCGTTGCCGCTGAAGATACTTCTGTAAAAGTTGCTAGTCTATGTCCGCCTGCTGTACTGCCATCGTGGACAATGATGGTATTTAAATCTGTATCGATCGTAATCTCACCAGCTAATCCAGTAAATGAACTATGCTGGGTAGTAGTACCTCGACGCCTTTGAATTGCTGTTGCCATTACATTCCCCTAAAATTTGATATGGTAATCTTTAAATTTGTATAACACATATTTATCATAATCACCTAATTAACGTGAGTTCTAACTCATCATTTATGTTTTTTAACACAATCCAGTTCGGATTAGTTAATTGCCCTTTGTAGACTGGTGTTGTTCCTAATAAACATACCACTGCCCACTCTTGTCTGTCGTTTCTATTCTTGTATTCTCTGCCTTCTTCAAACACTATACCATTCGGCATAGACCTATAAAGATCGTTGCCTTCTGCATCTGTCTGAAACTCAATTGCGTTCTCAGGTAATGCCATCTTTGGATCCAAACTTGTCTTGAAATAACTTTCTAACTCAGTTGTTTCGTTCTCTAACCACTCCACAATGTTGTACTGTGATTTTGCTTCTTCATTAAACTTATCTGTATAAAATTTACTTTTCCAATAAAGTCTCTCGTTACCTACTACTGCGGCATTTTTAACAACTACCCCAATTACAAGGTCTCCCTCGTCTGCAATAATTAACTTTCCGTTAGTGTTAAGTGCAACAGTAAAACCTGTTCTATCTTCGTCCTTGTGGTTGCCGTCAGCCCATTCAAAAAATTCTGCATATCCTACTTTATTTGAAAAGTATGATCTTGCTGAGAATGTTGAACCTTCTCCGTCAACTCTAAACACTTCTGTTTTACTAATGTCATCTATACCAGCTTCTGCATTTACTGTTATTGCGTTCCAGTTTGTGCTTTGTGTTGCCGCTGTTTCTAACTGTAACAAACTATTATCTTCAAATGCTTTAGACTTAGCTATAATACTAATGCCAGGCATGTCTGACTGCCTATGTGAGACACCTAACGTAGCATTATTAACTTTTTGCATAGCGCCTAATGTTAGTGACCCATCTGAATGAATATTTGTACCTTGCCTATTCATTCTACTTGCGGCTTTAAAAACAAATGTTTTTTCATCGTCTCCATCGCCTTCAACTATTAATCCTCTTGTACTGCCATCTCCACTTGTAGGTATGTCTGCTTCACTTGGCTCGCCTGCCTTGAAGTGGACACTGCCTTTGCCAACTGTTCTTGGCGACTTAGTACCTGTGGACAATGTACCAACTCTCGAAATTTGTAAAACTGTATCATCCAATCTTTTAAAACCTAACCCATAAGTGTCTGCTACAACTGAATATCCTACATCGCCACCTACAAGTGATATCTCATCTTTCCTGTCACTTGTTGCAATTTTAATTTGTTGTAACGCTACTTGCACTTTTCCCTCAAATTCTCCAACTAAACGTTTTGTTACGTCTGCTGTAATTTTTTCTGTTAATGCTTCTAAGTCAATTTCTTGCTTGGCTTCTTTAACTTTTTTCTTAATAAGGGCAGATGCGTGTATTTCTCTATCTGCCTTTGTTAACTTTTTTGCCATCGTGTACTTCCTGTGTGTGTTATTTAACTTACTATTGCTCTGTCTGTGATTCTACGCCAGTTAGTTCCGTCACTAAACGCCATAGTGGCTCCGCCAGTTTCGTTACTAACAAAAATCATTTGCCCTGTTCCGATTGCAGACGGTAATGCTGATACTGTAAATAAATCATGTGCATTTCCGTGATTTCTAATTATGTGTTCAAAGTCTCCAACAGTGATATCAATGTCTGCTACTTGTCCGTAATCTATAACTATATTAGCTGTAGTAGTTATAGAGCCATAATCACTAATAGGTTCAAATAAAACACCTTTTACGACACCTGTTTGTAAGGTGTCGGTTGCTTTATCAAATGTAAACGAGGCATCTGCTGATTGTGTTCCGCCATCGTTAAATTGTACTTGGGTGTTACTTCCTGCTGGCTCAACACTGATAGTTCCAAAACTTAATGTGCCTGAGCCATCTGTTTTTAATACCTGGTTTGCTGTGCCGTCGGCGGACGGTAAGGTGTATGCATTATTAATTGTAGTTGAAGAGCCTTCTACTTTAAAAACTTCAGCACTATTACTAGCATTGAAAACTTTAAATATAGGATCAGAACCACTTGCGTTATCTCTAACACGAATATTGGTGGCTGAACCATTACTGTGTCTCAGATCTAAATAAGCACCAGAGTATTGTAAACTAGGATTTGTGCCTAATCGTAAATTGCCATTTACAAAAAGTTTTTCATTCGAACTTGCGGAGCCAATGGAAACAGTATCATTTGTACTGTTAACAACTAATGTGGTAGTGTCAACTGTTAAGTCTGGTAGATTTGCACTTAGGTTTTCCCAAGCAGAACCTGTATACACCTGTAAGGTAGTGTTTGCGGCATCTATAAAGATGTCACCAGTTGATTGTCCGGAACTAGGAGCAGTTCCTGTTGAAATTTTACTTCCGGTACTCTTTCCGATTTTAAATTCAGAAGTAGTGGTACCTTTGAAATTACCAAATATAGCCATTTTATCTTTCTCCGCACTCGTTCAGAAGTTGTATAACCGCTGTCAGTAACAATTGTCGTTACTGTCTTGTACGCAATAAGTATTTATCACATTGTGAGGATATTCGTTGTCTTAGGTTATTTTATACTAGGATTTCAACTACGCCATTGCCAGCATCTGTTTTAGATGATAATGCTATTCCAATAATCTGTAGAGAACTTAAACTTTGTGGATCAGCGGCAACCATTGCATAGCCTGGAAGATGAGAAGTTATTAGCACATCGCCTTTATTTACGTTGCCTACAACTTTACACGGTACTCTTCCACGTAATGCGACTGCAACACCAGTTGTGTCTGAGTTCATTAAGTAAGCCGGGTCTGTACTAACAACACCTGCTACTGCATAACTGCCTGGTTGATCAGTGACTGTAACTTCTGTTTGGCCGCCTATAATTAAAACAGTACCTGCTTCGTAGTCAGCATCTGCGTGGTATTTTTCAGCCAAATCCGCATATCTTGCCGTTGTTGCTGTTGCTGTAATAACGCCTGCACTAAAGTTACCTGAACCATCTCTAACTACTGCCTTACTGGCTGTGTTAGTACTTGTAAATACTGCTGTATCTGTTAAATCTGTATTAAAAGTTACTTGGTCGCTGTTAGCGGCGTGTGTTAAACTTATTCCAGTGCCGCCAACTAATGATAATATATCATTGTGGTTAAAAGGAGAAGTATTTCCTGCGGCTGATATTGACCAATTAGACATATAACTATATGATGTAATCTTGTCTTGGATAGCCGCTGATGTCATTAATACTGTATCGCTGTCTGCAAAACTTTCTGTACCTAACTGTAAACTGCCAGGCGCCAATTCCGCTACTGTTAATCCACTTACATTAAATTGTGTGCCTGATAATCCTAAACCTGTACCGGCACTATATGTTGTGTTAGTATCTGTAACTGTTTCAGTTGCTGAAGTTAAACCAGTAACATGGCCGTAAGTATCTAAAGTAACGTCTTGAATATATGTTCTTCCACTATTATTAACTGATGCTTGACTTGAAGTATCTGCGTGAGTAAGTGTAACTGCGCCTGAGTTGCCACCGCCTGTTAAACCAGCACCTGCTGTAACACCCGTGATGTCGCCGACTGTTGTTGAGTAACCATATGCTTCAATTTTATCTTGTATTGCCGCGGATGTCATTAAAGTAGTATCATTGTCTACAAAACTTTCTGAGCCTGTTTGTATTGCCGCCACTCCAAAGTCGCTAACTGCCAAGTCTGGCATAGTGTATGAAAAGAAGCCAGTTGAACTATTGTATGCAATGTCTCCACTGCTACTAAATAATCCTTTAACGTATGATGCGTCTACTGTTAATGTTGCACTACCTGATGTTGCGCCGCCTGTTAATCCTGTGCCTGCTACTACGGCTGTGATATCGCCTGCATCATTAGTGAAACTAATTACACCAGTACTACTGTCATATGCTAAGTCACCGCTGACGCTGATTGAGCCTCTAATGTATGTCTGGTCTGCATTAAGTGTTGCACTACCTGATGTAGCGCCTCCTGTTAAACCAGTTCCTGCTACTACGGCTGTGATATCACCTACTGTAGGTGTTACCCAAGTTACTGCGCCTGAGCCGTTTGTTTTTAATACCTGGTTTGCTGAGCCGTCTGCTGTTGGGAAAGTAAATGCACCGTTAATACCTAGTTGGTTTATTCTTGTTGTTCCTGCAATAGTCTGCCCGCCAGTTGTTCTTAAAACTGTGCTGTCAACTATTATCTCGTCTGCGTTAGCAGTAATACCAGAGCCACCAATTACATTCAATGTAACTGCGCCTGAGTTGCCGCCGCCTGTTAAACCTGTGCCTGCTGTTACAGATTCTAAGTCTGCTGAATTATCATTTCTAATTGTAACAATATTACCTGAATTAGTAACTGTTATGTTTGTGCCACCTTGGATAGTGAGTGTTTCGTTACTGCTAACAACTTCAGCTCCGCCAACACCTGTATCAGTTTGTACTGTCCAACTTGCGTAGTTATCTGCTGTTGTTGAGATAGCACCTGTGCTTGAATTATAACCTATTAAACCAGAACCACTCATGTTTGCTCTTACTTGAGCGGCAGTAATACCTGAATAAGTAAACTGGCCTGTTCCTGCATTGTATGAGAAACTTCCGTCGCCTGCTGAATCAACAGCACTAAACAATGCTCTTACATTTGAATCTGTTCTAAATGCGTCTGTGGTAACTGTTACAACATTGCCTGTTTCTGCTAATGTTATGCCTGTTCCGCCTGCTAAACTTCTAATAGCATGGTATGTTGTTGCGCCGGATGTCCTGGAACCTGCATATAAATTTGTTCCACTGGCACCGACATCTTCTACTGTACCAACACTTGATGCTGGTGTAATTTCTTGTGCTGAACCGTTAACATAAACGTATGCCTTGGTTGTTGAGTTATCAACATATATTGCACCGTTAGTTGCTGTTGCACTTGCTGGAACAATAAGTCCATCTGAGAATGTCTTAGTTCCTGTTATTGTTTGGTTTGCTGTAGAGCTAACAAATACTGTACTTGGTACTCTACTTACTTCGTATGTACTATCGTTGTACATAACAACTTCACCAGTGTCTGCTGAGATTGCTCTTAGAGGTGTTATATAAGTTGCGCCTGCTGTGGCAGCCGCTGGATAGTTACCAAGAGTACTATCACCTGCTCTTATCACAATAGTATCTGATGCTTGGTCAGTTTCACCTGCTTTATGCCCAATAGCAATACTGTAATCGCCTTGAGCTGTTTCACCTGCTTCAACACCTACTGCAATACTGTATGCACTTTGTCCTGAGTTGCCTGCTTTTCTTCCTATGGCAATACTGTGTTCTTGTTGTTGTACTAAACCTGCACTTGTTCCTATTGCTACTGCATGTTCGCCTTGATTTGTATAACCGGCAGAGGTACCTATAGCAACTGCTGAACCTGTTCCGCCTGTGTCTCCACCTGCAACGGTTCTGCCGCCTTGGTTATTCCAACCTGCTTTCCAACCTAGAGCAACGCCGGCATCTATTTGGCTTGTTTTACCTGCTTCGAGGCCGATAGCAACTGCACCTGATTGTTGTGTGGTTGTACCAGCCAAGTTACCAATTGCAATACTGTTTTGTTCACCAGAGTTAAATGTTCCTGCACTTGGGCCGATGCCAATACTGTTTTGATCAAACTTAACATGCCCTTGTACAAAGTTAACTATGCCGTTGGTACCAATTTCAATGCCGTTAGTAAATGTTTTTGTTCCTGCAATACTTTGATTGCCTGTTGTTCTAACTACTGTAGCATCTACATCAATTACACCTGAAGTATAATTAATACCATCTCCGCCTGTTGTATGAGCTCTTACTTGGGTAGCACTTGGTCCTGTGTAAGTAATTACACCTGTGCTATTATTATATGCCAGTGATCCGTCGCCGGATTCTGTGTCTGTTACGCTGATAGCCGCTCGGGCCGCTGTATTAGTATACTGTGTAATTGTAGTTGCAATAGCGCCATTATTAAATGTAATACCTGTGCCACCGCTAAAGTCAGACATAAGTAACATGTTATTGTTTGCAGAACCATCAAAGAATGTCCACTTATCAGTGCCTTCGTCCCATTTAATATATGAATCAGCGCCGGTTGAGCCTCTTTCTACTGTAATTTGTGCATCGTTACCAACTGAAGCACCTTGTCTTAATGTAAGACTTGCATCTGTAATAAATGAGTCTGTTTGCGTTGCAGTGTCAATGTTTGTAGCAATAATATTGGCAAACGTTACTGTACCAGGAATAGTAGCACTTGTTAAGTCTACTGTGCCTGTAAATGTTTTGTCACCTGTTATTTCTTGTGTACCATTTGTTTGCACTAGAGTACCGTCTGCATCTATTATTGCTTGAACTCGTGCTGTTGTATGGTATAAATTTGTTCCTTCGGTTAAATCACTTGTACTAGCCGCTGTAATTCTGGCATCTGCTCTAGCATCTGTATAGTATAAATTCGTGCCTTCACTTAAATCACTTGTACTTGCGGCTGTTATTCTTGCATCTGCTCTGGCATCTGTATAATATAAGTTTGTTCCTTCACTAACATCTGTTGTAAGAATACTTGCATTAATATATGCATCTACTCTAGCATTTGTGTAGTATAAGTTACTTCCTTCTAACAGATCACTTGTACTAGCCGCCGCCATTTTAACATCAAATCTAGCGTCTGCTCGTGTATTTGTAAAGTATAAGTTAGATGAGCCTTCACTTAGTGCATCTGTAGTTGACGCTGTTATTCTTGCGTCTGCTCTGGCATCTGTATAATATAAGTTTGTTCCTTCTGCTACATTAGTTGTAGTCTTTGTTGCTAGACGAGAGTCAAAAGCTGAGTTCACTCTAGCGGTAGTATAGTATAAGTTAGATGAGCCTTCACTTAGTGCATCAGTGTCTGACGCGGTGATTCGTGCATCTGCTCGGGCATCTGTATAATATAAGTTTGTTCCTTCTGCTATGTCAGTTGTTGACACACTTGTATCTATATGTTGTGGAAGAACTTGATCATTTCCGATCATACCTGATATAACTGCACCGGTTCCGATTGTAGTTGCTATGTTAATGGGTGTTGTACCATCAAAACTGCCGCCAGTACCTGTAATATCACCAGAAACAGTAAAGACTCGTCCGAATGCTAATCTTGTTGCTGTTGTGGCTGTATCGGCATTACCAGTAAGACTACCAGTTATAACGCCTGATGATGTAATATCTGTTGCAGAAATATCTCCGCTAACTATTAATGTGGTTGTTATGGCTGGCGTTGCTGAGAGAGTTAACGTGCCTGCTACTGAATTGAAAAGTAAAGATGCATTTGCATCACCTGAGCGTAATTTTAGTTCACTGTTTGTTGCAACAGGGCTAGCCGCTTGGGACCAACCATCAGCGTTAACAACTAGTACGTCTCCATCAAAGTTTGTTTGACTAAAGGAACTTGTCTCTACAAATTCTTTTTGTATCATTTCTCCTTCAATCGTGAGTTTACCCTGTATTACCAGCTCTTCATCTGCATTGATGTAAGTACGTTTAAAATTGGCCATTTATTTTTCTCTCAAAATACCTTTGTTTTATTACAACTATTTATCATAATTCCAAAAAAGAAATTTTGGTCAAAAAAAAGCACTCCGAAGAGTGCTTTTAGTTATTCTAATAAGTTTTAAGGCTTACTGGAATGCAACGTTTGACATAGTGATATGATCAACGTAATCTGCCGCGTTACCCAATGAACTTGCTGTGTTAGTAAGTTCTTTGTACCCGTATCTTGTCATAAATGACACTACTGGTTCAAAGGTAGTTGGATCCATTACTGGACCTGTTGACATTAATGGAACGTAAGGACAGTAGAACGCTGGAGCATCAGTTTCTGATGAACCTTTGTAACCTACTAAAATATCTGTTCCGTCAGCCGCGTAGTTGTCTACAAAAACTTTAACAGTTCCGTTTAAAGTACCAACAAACTTAGTGTTTGTAGGAGCTTCAAAAGAACCTTCAGTTGTTCTTGCAAAAGTTGAAGTTGACGCACTTTGTAGGATTGTCAATGCTTCTGGAGATACAACAACATAGTTACCAGCACCACGTCTTGTTCTAGCCGCGATTCTATTCGCCGCTCTGTTGATCTCAATAGCCAATGCCGCATGTCTGTCACCGACAAATACACTTGTTCCACTCAAAGAGTTGAAGTTAAGTGTGTTTGTGCCTGTTCCAGCCAATGTTCTCAAAGAACCAATAATTTCTTGGTCAATTTCAACAACAATTTCTTGTGCTAAGGCTTGCATAATTTCTGCTTCAACGTCAACGCCGTGCATAGATTCTGCATCTTGAGCCGCCTCAAAAGTCCATCTTGCACTTAGACGTCTAGTCTTAGCTTCAACAGTTTCTTTTAAGATTTGAATGCTCATTTTCTTACCAGCAGTTCCTTCAGCAGATGCAGTTGCATCTGGAGAACCAGCGTAAGTACTAGCAAGTTTGAAAGGACTTAAAGCCTCGTCACCTGCTGTTGCGCCACCACTAGTTTCAGAATATCTGACTCTTAGTGTGTGGATTTGCCCTACTGGGCCAGTCATAGGCTGTACGCCTACTAGTTCATTTGCGATCACGGAAGGCATAACCCTTCTGATCAAAGGTAACATTACCTTGTTTAGTGTTGCGACGGATCCAGCTCCTGTAGCTCCTGCGGTTGCGGCCTCTGACAATTGACGCTTTGCGTTTTCGAGTACCACATCCATAGTTGACTTACGTTGACCTTGCAGGCCTTCAGTAAGTGCTTCTTTGGTAGCGGACCAGTTGCTTTCAAATAAATTTGCCATTTTTTAACTCCTAATTATTTTGAAAGTCCGGCTAGTTTACGGATAGTGTCGATTTCTACAACATCATCCGTTCTGTCATTGGCTTCTGCTTTCGCAGTCACCTTCTTATCACCAGTATGTTCTTTAGTTCTTACTGATTCTGTGATAGTCTTCTTTCTTGCTTGTAATGTATTGCCATCTAAAACAGATGGAAGAAACTTATCAAATTGCTTTGTTAAGTTCTCGGTCTTTACACTTTCAAGTAAGTCCGACATAATTTCTTTCTTCTCTTTGCCTAATGGTGACATTAGTTCGCTTAATTTATCTTTACGATCCATTAAGTCTTTTGTCACGTTTAACTTACTTTCTGCTAATTTAACTGCTGTTTCTTTCGATTCAACTGTTACTTTTGCTTCTTTAAGTTTTACTGCCATGTCGGCTAATTTTTTCTGGACTGCTTTTATTTCTTTAGCTTCGTTGAGATAGCTTGCGCCATACTCATTTGCGAATGCTTCAAAAATTCTACGTCCAAAGTCGTTCTCACGGGCTGAAGTAATATCATCACGGAAAGATTTGACTTCATTAGTAATAACGGTGTTGACAACGCCTTCGACCTTGCCTGCCGCTTTCTTGATGAACTCTTTTTTGGCTTCTGCTAATTGCTTTTTGCCTTCTCTTACCATTTTGACTTTTTGCTCAACTAGTGCTTTCTTGTCTTCGTGGAACTCTAAAAGTTCCTCAGCAAGTTGCTCTGCTACAAAATCGTCTAATTTTGTTACATGCTCACTTGTACGAATCCTGTCTGCACGAAGTTCCCTGACTTCTTTTGCAACAGCTTCTGTTACAAAAACATCAAGTAGTTTTGCGTGTTCACTGACAGCCTTGCGATACTTAACTTGTTGGTCTGCTAATGCTTTCCTGTCTTCCGCAAGTTCGGCTATCTCAGCAGTAACTTTAGTAGTGATGAAATTGTCCATTGCTTCAACTATCTGACCTTTGTCATGTTCGTATCGCTGGGCAAATTCTTCTCTAAGCTCTGCTGTAAGTTCGTCTCTTGTTTCGACAAGTTTGCTTTCCCAAGCCTCTTGAATAGATGAACCAACTTCTTCAGAAAGTTCTAGTCCTTCAAGTATCTCGTTAAATTTCACTGCCATAGTAGTCTCCTACTTACTTTGTATTTAATTCCCTAATGAAACGAGTCATTTCGTTCATTAGGTGTTTTTCTGCACTTTTATCGTGTGTTAAAGCAGAAGCCGTATCATAGATAGTAGCTCCGCCTCTCATGTTAAATAAACTCTCATAAATTGTCTTTGGGAAGGCATCTGGAGCACTAGGTTGTGCTACAATGTCTACTGTTACTATATCAAAATCGGAAACTTTGCCACTTTCGTTAACATTGCCGCTTCCTCTACTTGATACACCTAACTTTGCGCCTGCTTTTAATAAAGCACTTGCAATGTTACCCATCGGGGTCTCTATAATTTTGAGTTTACCCATGCCATTATCACCATCCATATGCATGTCTGTGATTATATGGCTAACTCGGTCTAAGTTAATTTGTAACTCTTCTGGATGATCTAACTCACCTAAAACAGTTTCGCCTCCACCTAATCTGGTTCTCACATTTTCCACTGCACGTTCAATCTCTTGGCGAGGATAAATCCTGCCATTTTGATTTTCTACTACACCTTGAATGAAAAGACCTTGCATATACAAGTCCTTCCCATCTTTGGATTCTACTAATGTAAGTCCTGCGTTTTGCGGACTTAAATATTCATAGAGCTTTCGTGCCATGTTAAATTCCTTAAGTTAATATTGAACTAGACGTTCTTACTGTCTACTTTAATGTTATCTGTTGGTGTGTTGTCTTTTGCCGCGTCACCTTTTTTGCCTTCGCCGCCGTCTTTTGCTTTAACAGGACTTGCTAAAGTAACAGCCGGTTGTGCTGGAGCTTTTGTTAGTGATGATTCTTTAGAATCTTCACCAGGTGCACTCGGAGTAGCTACTGCATCTGATAATTTAGTTGCTTCTTCAACAACTTCGTTATCTTCGTCTGTAGACTCTTCTATGTCATATTCAAATGACTCAAATTCTTCTTCGCCGCCAAATTCTGCATCAACTGGTGCTTCAAGGTCAAGTTCATCACCTTCTTCGTCACCGGCTTCTTCATCATCGCCGCCTAATAATTTTTCAAATTCAGCTCTAAGATCTTCAAGTTCAGCTTCAAGATCGTCAACTTTATCTTCGATGTCAACTTCACCAGCTTCACCGTCAAATTCGTCTTCGCCTTCTTCGCCTTCAAGGTCGTCTTCGCCTAACCTTCCTTCTTCTTCTGCGTCGACTTCGTCAGCGTTTGCTGAGATATCGTCTACAAAATCGTGGTCTTGGCTGATTGTTTCGTCGACTGCACCCATTTCAAATGCGGCATTGTCTAACTCAGCCATATATGTTGGTATTTCTTCTGATGGGATATCATCTATGTTGCCTTCTGCTCTTTCAAGTGCGTCTGAGAACTTAGGAGCATATTGATTCATTTGCTCTAATGCTTCATCTCCCATCTCATCTGTCATTTGATAGATTCTGTTATATGCTTGTTCTAAATCACCGTGGGTGACTTCTGTTGCTTCTGCTTCATCAAGAACTTTTTCGTATTCGCTACGAGCTTTTCCTACCACATACTCATGCAAAAGCTCTTCCGCTTTCTCATTTTCCTCGGCTAGAAGTAGTTCAAGAATCTGCTCTAGATTTGCTTTTGATTCTGACATTAGTGGCCTCCTAATATAAATTTTTTATTTAATAAGACGCACGAAGCGTCTAATACACTTACTACTTAGTGTGATATGTGAATATATGTAGAAAACGGTGTGATTTTGGGTCAAAACTGCATAATGTCAGTTCTGCTAATATTATTTAGTCGCCTGTACCAAATAATAATATACTAGTTTTTCCTAGAGCCCAACGTCTGCTTGTGCAGGCTGTGAGTACATTGTTCTTACAAACGAATTGTGTTCAAGCTGTTCTGCTTGTTTAATATCGCGGATTTTTCTTAATTTGTTTAATTCAGTTAGAGTTAGACGTTTCTTACGCACATCATCCTTGTCTATTTTAACAAAGTTATCGTTTTCTGGATTGTAAAATTCGTTAAGTCTCATTATATTCCGCCTTGCCCTGGTGTCATCCCGCCTAAATCGCCTATTGCATCTGCAACGCCGGCGTCAGTTCCTGGATCAGCCATCGGGTCTTCTATACCAGACATATCTGGTTCAGCTTCAAGGTCCATCGCATCATTAGGCATTGGTCTAATACCCATATTACCTAAGCCCGGTGTACCTTCTTGCTCATTACTAACATATTTATCTGAATTGTTCTCTTGTCGCCAAAGCTCTTCATTTTCAAGTATCTCGTCTTCTGTTAGACCTAGATATTTTCTCATTTTAAACTGATTACTCATGTAAGGTATAGCGGCAACTTGGTTATACAGTTGTGCTCTTTCAGTTTGCAATTGGATGTCTCTAAAACTACTAAAGTTCATTGGTGGATTAAATTCTATACTAAACGTACCCGAATCAATCTCTATTCCTCTATATTTGAGGAACATTTTAAATTCTCTATCTAAATCTTCTTGTACTTGCTTTTGTAGTCTTTCAACATACTTTGCAAATCTATATTCTTGTATGTATGCAATACCCACTTTGCCGTCATTAAACGTTTGACTGCCGTCTTCTGGTCCAGTAGGTAAATATGAACTTGGAATTTTTAGTCCACGTAATAATTTGTTGTTAAAGTATCTTAGGTCGTCTATCTGTCCTAAGTTTTCGCCACCCGGTAGTGTGTCAACTTTGGAGCCTCTGCCGTCTGCCGTTTGTGCAAAGAAGTAATCTTCTAACATACTCATTGGATTGTAAGCCGAATCGGCTACACTACCACCATCTGAACTTTTGCCTGGGACACGTTTTTGCTGTACTTCATACTTAACTTGTTCTAAGTACTGTCTTGCTTTGTGAGGAGGCATATTACCTACGTCAATAAAGAACACACGTCTTTCAGGTGCTCTATGCACTCTGTAAATGATAATGCTGTCTTCTAGTAATTCTTTTTGCTTGAATACTTTAAAAATTGGTTCTAGTATGCTTACGCCAAAAGGCCAAGCCGCATCCATACCTTCTGTTAAACTGATATGAACTATGTGCTGTGCATCAACTGGGGTACCTTGATCCACGCCATCTAGTGCACCGGTTAAGTATCCGCCGCCTGATGTAGGATTTGTAGGACTCATTATACCTGTTAAGCCTTGTCCACTTCCAAACGGTCTAGCATGTAAGTTAGAAACTTTAGTTCCTACTTTTTCATCAAAAATTGGGTCTAGGTTTTTAATAAAGTAAGTTTCAATTTTCTTACCTGCTGTTTCGTTAACAATAACCTTTTCAATGTTTGCCTGATCTACCCAGTACAGTTCGTATGTTTCTGGGTCTCTGATAAAAACTTGATCTCCGTATTTAATACTGTTACGGAAAATTCTAAAAGCACGTTTATACATAGTGTTGAGATTACACCACTGCTCAAGTGTCTTAGTTATAATTTTACTTTCTGTGTCGCTAGGTGATTCGGTATAGTTAATTGCAAACGGAAGTCCTGTAGAATCGTCTTCTTGCGTACCGAACTCAGCAATAACATCTAGTGCCGCATTAATTTCAGAGTCGCTGTCCATGTTATCGTACTGCATGTAGCGAATTAATCTATTCGGTGAGCCAGCATAAACTTCAGGTAGCCAACTAGCTAACTGATTAGATGCCGCACCAGGGCCATCTCCGGATTGTTGACCTTGAATGTTTAGCGGTAATCCGCTATTGTCAACTGGTGTAAAATGTTTTCTCCAACTCATAAATTAAGTCTCTTTCATGTAATTATACACACTATTTATCATTAGTCAAGAAGATACTGTGGTCACAATGGCCAGACTGGTGGGTGCATTGAAACATGGTACTTCCAGTCTGGATCATTTTGTAAATCCATAGCCCATGCAGTATGCTGTATTTTAGCGTCAATATTAATACAATTATGTATCGTCTCTGGTGTAACAGTATACCCGTTACTCTGTAAAAACTGGCAGTAAACTGAACTGCTAGGATGCTTATCCTCTTCGATTACACCAGAGTTACGCTCTGCCCAGGGAGGCGTCCATTTAACTGTAATATTTCTATAATGCCCACCTAATACTGTTAATAAGCTGGTTTTAGCTATCATTTTGTTGCCTAAGTGTTTGTACATATCTAGTACATCGTCGTGTGTTCTGCTAAGAATTGCAGGATCGTAAAGTTGTTGCTGGTCTGGTGCTACAGAAAACATCTCAAATGCTGTATAATCGGCATTCTCTATCACTGTTGTGGTATTATCAATTATTGCTAAATCTCGTATTAGAAAACCTCTGTCGCAAAAACCATTAGTACCACCGGTGTTGCTGTTAAGCTGGGAATGTATTTGATCGCCATGGGAATGCCATGCTTCAGATGAATTACAATGAAAAGGAGCATCATTGTTCATTATTAATTCTCTGAGATTATTGGTTTGGCTAGAGTTGTAATAATCTCTTCTATGAAAAGTACTCCACATTATGCCAACTAAGTCTGTTTCACATAAGCCTTCTGCATGTTGCAGTTGATTAAGCAATGTGGATATATAACTGTTGCCGCAACCAGGTTTAGCATACTGTTTAAATTCTAAATGAGGATTGTCTTCTGCTATAATGTTTGCCCAAGTAGGCCAGAACCATTCAGTGAAACTACAACCAATAACAAAGAATCGCTTGTATTTAGATGTGTCTAAGTTGTTAAAATCTGAAACTAATGGCATACATATAGTTATCTAACTCTAAGTTGATGCCTCAGTCAAAGTGACTACAGCTTTTTGAGTTTTGCTAGTGTTAATAACAATTTGTTGAAGCAATGCTGTGGAGACATCTTTTCCTTCCATTGCCATTTCTTTAAAGTTATTAGCGTCACTAAGTTGTACTGGTTTAACAGTAGCAGTGTTTGGCCTCGGTGTTGCAGTATTTCCGCTAAATTTATTAACCACATTATCAACTGTGTCCATTACCCTTGAACCAAAGCCTTGTTGTGTACTTGCATACAGTTGTTTTACTGCTTCTGCATCTTTTAGCATTTCGTCGCTGTCTAATTTGCCTAGTTCTTTTATAGCCTCAATGAGATCATTCATGCCGCTCGCAAATGCTACTAGCCCGGTGCCGTTTAGTGTTGCTAATCTCTGCATGTTATTAATAATTTTATCCATGTCGCTTATATCTGGACCACTGAACCAGCCGTCATTTGTGGCATCACCAAAAGCACTCAGTGCCTTGGCAATAGATGTGATGCCGTCAGCAGTACTTTCTAATTGTGCTGAATCCAGTTTAGCAAGTCTCTCAGCATTTGTTACTGCGGCTTCTTGCTCTGCAATGTTCTCTTCGGCGCTGTCGAATAGCATACTGATGCCTGCCGCCGCGGCTCCAACTCCTGCTGCCGCTACACCTATTGCTAGAAATGCCAACGCTAAGGCGGTGATACCGACTGATGATACTGTTGCCGCCGCTCCTGCCGCCAATATGCCCCATGCCGC
>TARA_R110000796_G_scaffold84968_1_pt1 | contig 25855 bp, 16 predicted proteins | sample TARA_R110000796 | Tara Oceans TARA_R110000796 (sample SAMEA4397815) | marine metagenome | biome: Polar Biome; feature: [SRF] surface water layer (ENVO:00010504); material: water (ENVO:00002006), including particulate matter (ENVO:01000060) such as... | depth 5 m
AAAGTGAACTTTAGTGCTTGCTGTCCACCTCAGGGCGTGTTGTTACTTAAATTACAAATAAAGTAACAAGGTTATCTAGGGCGTGTTGATCTTTGCGGATTAAAACTCGCTCTATTTAGGGGAGTTTAATCGCTAATTTTAGCGATTAATTATGCCTTAACTTGGCTTATCGGTCACGGCTCCGGTAGAAGCTGAACTTACTGTTCTGGCATATTTTGCTAGTAATCCGCGGGTGTATTTTGGCGCAGGTTGTTGCCAACGTTGTTTCCTACTGGCCATTTCTTCATCAGTAATATTAAGAGTCATTTCACGGCTTTGCGCGTCAATAGTAATGCTGTCACCATTTTCTACTAGTGCAATGGCGCCGCCTTCGTAAGCTTCTGGTGTAACGTGCCCCACAACAAAACCCCTACTACCACCTGAAAAACGACCATCGGTAATAAGCGCCACATCGTTACCTAAACCTTTACCCATAATAGCTGAAGTGGGGCTTAGCATTTCACGCATACCTGGGCCACCTTTAGGACCTTCATAGCGAATTACTACAACGTCTCCGGCTACTACTTGCCCATCTATAATAGCGGCAAAACCTTGCTCTTCTGAGTCATATACTTTTGCGTTACCGGTAAAGCGTAAACCCTCTTTACCCGTAATTTTTGACACTGCTCCTTCTGGCGCTAAGTTGCCAGCTAATATAACTAAATGACTGTCTTTTTTAATTGGCTGATCAAAAGGTAAAATAATATTTTGCCCTGCTGGGTAATCTGCTACATCGGCTAAATTTTCGGCCATGGTTTTGCCTGTCACTGTCATACAGTCACCGTGCAGCATACCGGCATCTAATAAACGCTTCATCAGTGGCTGAATGCCACCAATTTCAATCAACTCCGACATTAAATATTGACCGCTTGGGCGCAAGTCGGCAATTACTGGTGTTTTATCGCCAATACGCACAAAGTCATCCAATGTTACTTCAACGCCTACCGCATCAGCCATAGCAATTAAATGCAGCACCGCATTGGTTGAGCCGCCTAAGGTAATGATCAGCGTAATTGCATTTTCAAACGCTTTTTTGGTCATAATATCGGAAGGTTTAATGTCATGCTCTAGCAAATAAACAATCGCTTTACCCGCATCAATACAGTCTTGTTTTTTGTTTTGTGAAATAGCATTTTGCGCAGAACTATTTGGCATACTCATGCCTAAAGCTTCAATTGCTGAGGCTAACGTATTTGCCGTGTACATACCACCACACGAACCGGCCCCTGGTATGGCTGTTTTTTCAATATGTTCTAATTGCGTAATTGGAATATCGCCTGCCGCGTAGCTGCCCACCGCTTCAAATACCGAGACTATATCGGTATGATTTTCACCGGGTAAAATTGTACCGCCGTACACAAATATAGAAGGGCGGTTTAAACGTGCTAAACCCATTAAACAACCCGGCATATTTTTATCACAACCGCCAATAGCAATAATACCGTCGTGGCCCATACCCGCTGATACCGCTTCTATTGAATCGCAAATTACTTCGCGTGATACTAAAGAATATTTCATCCCTTCGGTGCCCATAGAAATACCATCGGATACGGTAATGGTATTATATATAACGCTTTTCGCACCGGCGCTATCTACGCCTTTACCCACTTCTTTGGCAAGTGTATTAATGTGCATATTGCACGGCGTTACCATAGACCATGTAGAGGCAATACCAACTTGAGACTTTTTAAAATCGTCATCATTAAAACCTACCGCTCGTAACATAGAACGACTAGGAGCCTGAGCGCTACCATCTACAATTTTTTGTGAATATTTACGTGGTTTTTCAGAAGTCATTTCTTACCTTACCTACTTTTTACAAGGTTTATTAATAGAATAAATTATAAAAACAAGCCCCACCTTGCATAATTAATGCGGTAGGGCTTGCTATAATAGATGGTTTTAACTTTTAAAGCAGTTAAAGTTTACAGACTTGTAATCGCTTTAAGGCAAATAGCTTTTACCCATTAAATAGCTGTCAACCTCACGCGCGCAACGTCGACCTTCATCTATAGCCCACACAATTAAGCTTTGTCCGCGACGACCATCGCCTGCGGCAAATACGCCAGGCTTGCTTGTAGCAAACTTATCGTACTGTGCTGCAATATTAGAGCGAGCATCTTGCTCTAAACCAAATTGTGCAACAAGGCCACCTTCTGGCCCCATAAAGCCCATAGCAATCAGTACTATATCGGCAGGAATTATCTTTTCACTGCCCGCTACTTCTTGTGGCACCATTTGCCCTTTATCGTTAAGTTGCCAAGTAATATCTACAGTGTGCACAGCTTTAACATTACCTTGCCCGTCACTTTCAATTTTTTTAGTCATCACTAAATATTGACGTGGATCTTGGCCTTGTACTGCAATAGCTTCTTTTTGGCCGTAATCAACCAACAAACGTTTTGGCCATTGTGGCCAAGGATTGCTGCTCTCGTCGCGTTGCTCGGGTGGACGAGGCATAATTTCTAGCTGAATAGCACTTTTACACTGATGGCGAAGCGCAGTACCAATACAATCGGTGCCGGTATCACCGCCACCTATAACCACTACATTTTTGCCTTTCGCATTAATGAACGCTCCGTCTTGATGTTCGCTATCGAGCAAGCTTTTGGTATTGGCTGTTAAAAAGTCCATAGCAAAATGCACACCGTTAAGTTCGCGCCCTGCAACGGGTAAGTCGCGCGGTACTGTGGCACCAATACATAACACGACTGAGTCAAAGTCAGTTTCTAACTGTGCCACACTAATGTCTTTGCCTACTTCAGTATTAGTAACAAAAACAATGCCTTCTTGGGCTAAAATATCAACCCGACGTTGCACTAATTCTTTTTGTAGCTTCATGTTTGGAATACCATACATTAGCAAGCCACCAATGCGGTCGGCGCGCTCATATACAGTAACCATATGGCCAGCTTTATTTAACTGTGCTGCAGCGGCAAGGCCCGCTGGGCCCGAACCAATTACGGCTACATTTTTACCAGTGCGAGATGCAGGTGGCTCAGCAACCACCCAACCTTGCTTAAAGGCATGATCAATAATTTCTTTTTCATGTAACTTAATAGCCACCGGATCGGCGTTAATACCCAGTACACATGCCCCCTCACAAGGGGCTGGGCATACACGCCCAGTAAACTCAGGAAAGTTATTGGTTTTATGCAATAGCTCTACTGCATCTTGCCAGCGGCCGCGATAAATTAAGTCATTCCACTCCGGTATTACATTATTTACCGGACACCCAGCTACTGCCGGTGCAAATTCTGATTTTGCCGACTGACAAAACGGCACGCCACAATCCATACAACGCGAAGCTTGCTGCTCTACATCTGCTTGTGGTATTTCTTCATATACTTCCAGCCAGTCAATTAAACGTTCACCTGCGTTACGCTCAGTTGGCAAGGCACGACCTACGTTGATAAACCCTGTTGGATTTCCCATAATATATTCTCCTTGGCAGCTTAAGCTTTAGCGCTAGCTATGTTGTTTAAATGAATGTCGAATGCTTCTACGGCAATGTCATACTCTGAGGTGAATTTTCCGCTACTGCGTACATCATTCATATAACCTTGCATGCGTTTGTAATCAACCGGCATTACTTTAACAAAGCGCTTAACATTGCTGTTCCAATCTTTTAACAAATCACTGGCAACATCTGAACCTGTAGCATCAAAATGTTGGCTAATTAAGGCTTTTAATTCGTGGCTTTCAGCGTCGGTATCTACACTTTCAAGTGCGACCATTTCCATATTGCATTTAGCCGCAAAGTCATTATTAACATCAAGTACGTAAGCAACACCGCCCGACATACCTGCAGCAAAGTTTCGACCAGTTGCGCCCAAAATAACCACTTTACCGCCGGTCATGTATTCACAACCGTGATCCCCCACACCTTCAACAACGGCTGTTGCGCCCGAGTTACGTACACAAAAACGCTCCCCCGCTATACCGCGTATAAAGGCGCTACCAGAAGTTGCTCCAAAAAAGGCCACATTACCAATGAGGATATTTTCACTAGCAGCAAACTTAGCTTGTTTACTAGGGTACACCACTAAATTTGCGCCAGAGAGCCCTTTACCAAAGTAGTCGTTGGCATCGCCTTCAAGTTCAAAACGTAAACCCCTGGTTGAAAAACAACCAAAGCTTTGCCCTGCTGAGCCGTTAAACTTAACCTTAATAGTATCTTGCGGTAAGCCATCTGCATGGTACTTTTTAGAGATTTCGTTAGAGATCATCGCCCCTATGGTTCTGTCGGTGTTAATCACATCGTATTCAAGCGCCACACTTTGCCCAGACTCTAGTGCCGCTTGAGCATCTTTGATCATTTTGCGATCGATAATGTCGTCGATTAAATGCTTTTGCTTTATTGATTGATACAGAGTTTCGTTTTCAGCGCATTCTGCTTTGTGTAATAGTGGAGTTAAGTCAACGCCTTGGTATTTCCAATGGTCAACATCTTTGCGCTGCGTAAGGCACTGAGTTTGGCCCACCATTTCTTCAATACTTCTAAAGCCAAGCTCAGCCATAATTTCGCGTAAACCTTCTGCCATCATGGTAAAAAAGTTAACTAAAATATCGGCACGACCAGTAAATTTGTCGCGCAGGCCTTTATCTTGTGTGGCAATACCAACTGGGCAGGTATTTAAATGACACTTACGCATCATAATACATCCCTCAACCACCAATGCTGTGGTAGCCATGCCGTACTCTTCTGCACCAAGCAGCGTTGCAATGGCTAAGTCGCGTGGCGTTTTAAGTTGCCCATCGGTTTGTACCGTAATACGGCTACGCAGTTTATTACGCACCAAAGTTTGATGCGTTTCAGCCAAACCCAGTTCCCACGGTAAGCCCGTATGTTTAATTGAGCTCAGTGGTGACGCACCGGTGCCGCCATCGTGGCCCGCAATCAGTACCACATCGGCATAGGCTTTTGCCACACCCGATGCAACCGTACCTACACCCGCTTCTGATACTAATTTAACGTTAATGCGTGCGTCGCGGTTGGCGTTTTTAAGATCGAAAATAAGTTGCGATAAATCTTCAATAGAATAAATATCATGGTGTGGCGGCGGCGAAATTAAGCCCACCCCTGGCGTAGAGCCACGAGTTTTACCAATCCATGCATCTACTTTATCGCCGGGTAATTGCCCACCTTCGCCCGGTTTTGCGCCCTGCGCCATTTTTATTTGTAGCTCATCGGCATTCGCTAAATAATGGCTAGTAACACCAAAACGACCCGAAGCCACTTGTTTAATTCGCGAATTCATTGAATCGCCATTTTCAAGCGGTGTATAACGAATTGGGTCTTCGCCGCCCTCACCGCTGTTACTTTTACCGCCAATGCGGTTCATAGCTATAGCTAAAGTAGTGTGTGCTTCCCACGAAATTGAGCCAAACGACATAGCACCCGAGGCAAAGCGTTTAAAAATGTTGGCAACCGGTTCCACTTCGCTCAAGGCAATAGCAGGACGATCGCTATTCAATTGTAATAAACCCCGTAAGGTAAAGGCTTCTTTACTTTGATCGTCCACCGTTTTTGCATACTGCTTAAACTGCTCAACATTATTACTGGCTGTTGAATGCTGCAGTAAGCGAATTACCGTGGGATTAAATAAGTGCCGTTCACCATCATGACGCCACGAGTATTCTCCGCCCGTAGGCAGTAGTTTATCTATAGCAATGCGGTTGGCCTCAGGGAAACCCTCACGGTGGCGTAATAGCGCCTCTTGGGCAATTTGATCTAGGCTTAAGCCTTCAATACGGCTAACCGTACCGGTAAAGTACTGATCAATAACCTCAGAGTTAATGCCCAAGGCTTCAAAAACTTGCGCACCTAAATACGACTGTAGCGTTGAAATACCCATTTTAGAGAAGGTTTTCAACAAGCCGCTGCCTACCGCTTTGGTGTATTTTTGGGTAATTTGTTCATTTGTTAAGTTAGTATCAAGTACGCCTTCATCACGTAAACCATACATGCTCTCTAGGGCTAAATACGGGTTAACTGCCGCAGCGCCATAACCAATAACAGTAGCAAAATGATGCGTTTCGCGTATATCACCCGACTCCAAAATTATATCGGCAGATGAGCGTAGTTTTTCACGAATTAAATAATGATGCACCGCTGCTGTTGCCAATACCGAAGGTATAGCAACATGGTCGCTGTCTACGCCACGGTCACTTAAAATGAGTATTTCATAATCATCTTCAACGGCATTTTTGGCATATAAACAAATACGATCCAGTGCTCTTTTTAGTGCACCTGGCCCACCGCTGGCTTTAAAAGTAATGTCGATCGTTTTAGCTTGAAGATGATTGTTATCTATATACTGTAGTTTGCGTAATTGCTCATTGGTCAATACAGGCTGTTCTATTTCAACCTTATGGCAATGCCCAGGTGTTTCATCGAGCAAGTTAAGTGAGCGGCCAATATAACCGCGCAACGACATAACCAACTCTTCACGAATAGGGTCGATGGGTGGGTTGGTTACTTGCGCAAATAACTGCTTAAAATAATGTGATAATTGTTGCGGGCGATGCGACAGCACTGCAAGCGGCGTGTCGGTACCCATAGCGCCTAGTGGCTCTTTAGCCGTACCAACCATACCCGCCAGTACTAGGTTAAGATCTTCGCTGGTGTAACCAAATGCTTTTTGTATTTTTCGCAGCTCTGCCAATGGCGGCTGGGCAAAAGACGCGCTAGGAACGGGTAAATTGTCTAATTCAATTTTGTTTTCAGCTAACCAACGAGCATACGGCTGAGCCGAGCTAACGTGTTGTTTTACTTCGTCATCACTAATAATGCGACCTTGCTCTAAGTCAGCAATAAATATTTTACCCGGTTGCAAACGCCCTTTTTCAACAACCGTTGATTGATCAACGCACAATGCACCGGTTTCAGAGCCCATCACTAGCGTGCCATCTTCGGTTAACAAGTAACGCGAAGGGCGCAAACCATTACGGTCAAGTGTTGCACCAATAACGTTGCCATCGGTAAACGATAACGATGCTGGGCCATCCCAAGGCTCCATAATACACGCATAGTATTCATAAAATGCGCGCTTGGTGGCATCCATATTGGTTTGTGTTTGCCATGCTTCTGGCACCATCATCATCATTACTTGCGCCAAAGACCGCCCGCTGAGCACTAATAGCTCAATAGCCATATCAAGATTAGCCGAATCTGAGTTATCGTTATTACACACCGGATTTAACATATTCAATTCAGCATCGCTAAAATTAACCGAGCTAAACAATGCCTCACGAGCATTCATCCAGTTAATATTACCGCGTACCGTATTAATTTCACCATTGTGGGCTATATAACGAAACGGCTGCGCGCGGCGCCAAGCAGGAAAAGTATTGGTTGAAAAACGAGAATGAAACATCGCCATTCCCGAAATAGTACGCTCGTCTTGCAGATCAAGGTAATACTGGCGCACTTGCTCGGTAGTAAACTGGCCTTTATAAACAATTTTGGTAGATGACATTGAGGTTACATAAAATTCGTCACGTTCGGTGAAATCCAAACCATTAATTTTATGCGAGGTGTATTTACGCAGCACAAACAGCTTACGTTCAAATTCTTGTGCGCTTAGCGCTTGCGGCTTAGCAATAAACACTTGCTCAATATTTGGCTCGCTTTCAAATGAAGCTGCGCCTAACATAGAGTTATCGCCCGGAACATCCCGATACCCTATTAAGGTTAAACCCAGTTCGGCAATATTTTGATTTAGTATTTTTTTACACGCGTCGCTAAGTGCTTTATCGCGCGGGAAAAAAATCATCCCCACACCATAGTTTAAGGCGCTTGGCAGCGTCCACCCTAGCTTTGCGGTTTCTTGACGGAAAAACTCATGAGGAATTTGAATAAGAATACCAGCACCATCACCACTTTTAACGTCAAACCCTGTTCCACCACGATGTTCCATGCAGCTGAGCATGGTGAGTGCATTTTCGATAATATCGTGTGACTTTTTACCCTTAAGGTTAGCGACAAAGCCAATGCCGCAACTGTCATGTTCAAATTCAGCGCGATAAAGACCTTGGGATTTTTTGCTCATATCATTCATTACTTATTCCTATTTCATCAGCCTATTGCTATCAGCTAAATTGTGCTTACTAATTAAGTCATATATTTTTATATACTCGAGGTATGCGCTTATCTCATTCAAAAAATCGTTAAAATGCCTAAAACAGCCACTGTAAAATCTTTTTGAATTAGTATAGTGCAGTATTTATTAGTGAAAAATTTAATCAAAGGGGGATAAAAACTAGCCGTAAAATAACGCTGAGTCAACTAAGAAATGAATATACATTCAGATTATATGAATATATATAGTCAAAAATAGTTATTAACAGCCCATTTACACTGCATTTAATAACTATGCCTTATGTTTTAAAAAAGCGCATAGTTGATTTGGATGGGTTTGGTCTTTTTAGTTATAAAAGTGCACCACTAAGGCCTGAGGGGCGAAACTAAGGGAGGATTGGTGCATCTTTAAAAAGTAAATAAGCAATAACATTTTTATAATAATTAAAGCGCAGCTGCAATTAATTACTACAAAACAATATTCACGCTAATGGCAGCGCAAAAAAATAAGCTTACCCTAAAACAGTAAGTCGCAGTTATGCAAAGGCCAAACAGTGAGTTTGGCTAGGTCTCACCTAAAAACTTAAGCTTAGAATATGTGGTTTCAATCTGCAAAACTCACTTTACCCATAGTAACGCCTGCAATTCCTTGGGCTTTATTATCAAGGTGTAGCTGCTCACCGGCTAAGCATTCGTTAGCTAAAATAGCAAAAAGTACCGCTTCTTTCGCGTCGGGATCAACCCCTAATGCGTGAGTATTTTTAAAACCTTTTATGGCCGGACAAAGCGTTACTAAATGTTGCATTAAGAGTAAATTGTGAATGCCGCCGCCACTGGCATACACCACACTATTGGGCGCCATTTTTACACACGTATTTAGCGCATTGGCAATAACCTCTGCGGTAAAGCGGTTTAAGGTGGCCATTACGTCTTGATGACTTAACTTTTGGGTATTTGAAGCCTGTTGCGCAGCCTCTAAATAAGCCAGATTAAACACTTCAGGGCCAGTAGTTTTTGGCATTTTTAGGGTTAAAAAATGATTGTCGCAAAGCGCTGTTAGTAACGCAGTATTAATAACGCCCGCTTTCGCTATCGCAGCGTTTTCATCGTAATGCATGTTATTAAAATAACGCTGCACATAGGCATCCATAATGGTATTACATGGGCCAATGTCAGAGCTAAATACTGCGTTGCTATCGCCATTTTGGGGTAAAAAAGTGAGGTTAGCTATACCGCCCATATTGAGCAAAATACGGTTTTCGTCAGAGCTTGAAAAAAACAAATAATCACCATACACGGCAAGTGGTGCGCCCTCGCCGCCTGCTGCTATATGCTTTTGCCTAAAATCGCCAATGGTAGTAATACCTGTAGTAACGGCTATTTGGTCGCTGTCGCCAATTTGTAAAGTGCCATTGTTAAAATCGTTATACTGATGCTGGCTTTTAGGACAGTGGTAAATAGTTTGTCCGTGGCTGGCTATTACATCTATATTGGCTGGGTTTACCTGCCAGCTGTTTAAACACTGATTAACCATGTCACCATGTAATTTACCAACCCAAGGGTGCAGTAACGTAAGGTATTCTAAGTTGCATTCACGCTTGGCAAATACCTGCTTTATTTTTGTTTTATAATCATCGCTATAATCAACCGTAGTAAACTTTAAAACCTCAATTTGGGTATGCACACCCGCGGCAGTTATTTTACATAAGGCAACATCAAGTCCATCTAACGAGGTACCACTCATTAGGCCTATAATTAATCGGCTTGGCTTTAACGCACTGTTATAAAGCTTACTAATGTGTGGGTGCATAATAATTTCGCATCTATTGTTGTTGAGTTAATAGCATTCATTTTAGAATAGTTTAAATAAAAGTTATAGCGCTATAAAAATCAGTTAATCCACTTATAAACTCACCTTAGAGTAAATACTCACACCTTGGGGTTGATTTTTTAACCGTGTGCCCAAAACTCCTGTATTAAGATATACATACTTAACCTGAGCTCTGGTTAAGAGATTTACTAACGTATTGAATCATCGTTATATTTGATTTTTATTTTCTCTAGCCAGAGGTTTTCAGTGAAAACAAGGCGAATTTACGCGTCAATAGCTGGCCTATTGCAAGTAAATTCAACGCAGTTAGCGCTGAAAATAGCTGCTTGAGATAAGTTTATTATCCGGAGCTCAGGTTTCTTACTACTTATCTGCGCATTATTGTTTAGTTTCAACTTTGCTTTAAACACAAACTAAAACATTCAGATCAAAGTAGTTCACTCATCTATTGGAGATTTTATATGTCAGTAACCAGTCGACAACTCACGTTAGCATCACGCCCACACGGTGCTCCTACCGATGAAAACTTTGCATTAAAAACACTAGAGCTGCCGCCATTAAAAAATGGTGAAGTATTACTGCGTACCATTTACTTATCCCTTGACCCTTACATGCGTGGCCGCATGAGCGACGCTAAATCGTATGCCGATCCAGTAAATGTTGGCGACGTGATGGTTGGGGCAACTGTATGCCAAGTTCAAGAGTCTAAAAACGACTCCTTTAGCGAAGGCGAATGGGTATTGGCTTACACTGGTTGGCAAGACTACGCTATTAGCAACGGCGAAGGGTTAATGCAATTAGGCAAAGAGCCTACTAATCCTTCGTATGCACTAGGTATTATGGGAATGCCGGGCTTTACCGCTTATATGGGATTACTTGATATTGGTGCACCTAAAGCAGGTGAAGCCGTGGTCGTTGCTGCAGCAACAGGCCCTGTGGGCGCTACCGTTGGCCAAATTGCAAAAATTAAAGGCTGTAGAGTCGTCGGCGTTGCCGGTGGCAGTGAAAAATGTAAGCACGCAGTAGAAGTATTAGGTTTTGATGCCTGTATTGATCACAAAGCAGATAATTTTGCACAGCAACTTGAACAAGCCTGTGATAACGGTATTGATGTTTATTATGAAAATGTGGGCGGAAAGATATTCGACGCCGTATTGCCACTTCTCAATACATCAGCACGCGTACCTATGTGTGGTTTAGTGTCGCAGTATAACGCAACTAGCTTACCAGAAGGCCCTGATCGTTTGGGTATGCTAATGGGGCAAATACTCTCTAAGCGTATTAAAATGCAAGGCTTTATTATTTTTGACGATTATGGCCATCGTTATGATGAGTTTGCAACCGCTATGCAGCAATGGCTACAAGATGGAAAAATTCAATACCGCGAACATATGGTAGAAGGCATCGAAAATACCATTACTGCCTTTAACGATATGATCAGCGGAAAAAACTTCGGTAAAACCGTAGTTAAAATTAACAGCCCACTTTAAATTTAATGCGTTGCTGTCTATATAAAGTAGCAACGCAACAAGGATTACTATGATCAAGCTACATCATTTAAATAAATCACGCTCAAAACGTATTATCTGGTTACTAGAAGAATTAGCCGTAGATTATGAAATAGTTGCTTACCAACGTAATAAAGACACTTTTTTAGCCCCAGATGAACTTAAACATATTCATCAGCTTGGTAAGTCGCCGGTGATAGAAGATGATGGGATTATTGTTGCCGAGTCAGGCGCAATTACCGATTACCTCATTACTAAATACGGTAACGGAAAGTTTGCACCTAAAGCAGGCACTAGCGATTATGTTGATTATCAGCAATGGCTACACTTTGCCGAAAGCTCAGCTATTTTACCGCTGCTGCTTAAAATGTTTGTATTAAAAGATGGCGCTAAAACCCAGTTTTTAGAAGGTTACGCCGACGCCGAAACAGCTAAAGTAATAAGCTACTTTAACGATCGCCTAGCAGGCAAACGTTACTTAGTAGGCGACACCCTAACCGGCGCCGATTTTATGATGTCGTTTATTGTCGAAATTGTTAAAAACTCAGGTCAACTAGCGCACTTTAAAAACCTAGTTAAGTACGATGAGCAATTACAAAGCCATGAAAAATTTCATACCGCACAAGAGCTTGAAGCTAAATACGATTAAGCCTGCTTTAATAATACAAACTACATTAAGTTAATAATCTATTTAGTATTTAATTGATCCAATTATTCATACTAACAGTATATTTATACAAATAACTAAAAGGGCTTATTAAGCCCTTTTTTTATACTCAAAAATTAATTTACATCAGCTACACAATTACCAATGTAAATTAAGTATATAAATATTGTGATGTAATTATGCCGTGGTCAAACACCCCAAACATGATTTATTCCCCCTAACTACTCATGAACTTAGGCTACCTGCACTAGTCTTTTTTCAATTTTGGAATTAATAATGACAATAAACATGCGATTAGCAACTGGCTTTGGCTTAATTTTATCAATGATGTTGATCTTAACAGTAGTCGGTATCTCGCGCGTAAGCCTGATCAACACAAACATTACTCAAATAACTGATGTAAATTCAGTCAAACAGCGCTATGCAATTAATTTTAGAGGCAGTGTGCACGACAGAGCAATCGCCATCCGCGATATTGTGTTGCTGTCAGAGCAATCTAGTTTAAACACCGTACTCAATAATATAATTAAACTTGATGAGTTTTATCAAACATCTAGCAATGCAATGGCTAAATTAATAGCACAAATGACTAGCGAAGAACGCAGACTGATTAGCGAAATAGATAACATTGAACAACGTACACAGCCTTATATTCAACAGATTATTAATGCAAAAAAAAAGGGGGATTTAGATGCGGCTTTGCAAATTTTATTAACGGATGCTCGCCCTGCTTTCACTCAATGGCTTAATGTTATAAATCAGTTTATAAACCTGCAAGAACAAGCAAACCAAATAGCTACCCAAGAAACCCGCGATATTGCCACGACCTTTAAGTTTTGGATGATTTTATTAACCTCTTTAGCTGTGTTTATTGGTGCTATTGTAGGCTATTTTATTAGTTCACGTATCAAAAGTGCTGTTGGTGGCGAACCACATGAAGCTGCTAAAGTAATAGCGTTGATATCCCAAGGCGACTTAACAACTAACGTTCAATCATCTGCTCCAAATAGTATGATGGATTCAGTGGCGGTGATGCAAACAAAATTAAAAAACACTGTGAATAGTATAATCAACTCATCTGAAGAGCTATCTAGCCACTCTGTAAATGTCGCGTCGAGTTCACAACAAGCATTAAATGCAGCCGATGCTCAAGTTACCTATACAAATTCCGCGGTTACCAGCCTAGAGAAAATGAGCCATAGTATTCATGCTGTTGCTGACTCTGTAAGACAAACAGAAGATAACTCAAAAATAACCGCTCAATTATCACAACAAGGTAGTGTTGCGGTTAAAAAGGTAGCAACTGAAATAGAGCAAATATCGCTAACGGTCAAAGAGACCGTAATAAAGGTTCATGTATTGCAAGACCATGTTAAGAAAATAGGCGATATTTTAAGTGTAATACGCAGCATATCAGATCAAACTAACTTACTCGCTTTGAACGCAGCAATTGAAGCAGCCAGAGCAGGCGAGTCGGGTCGTGGCTTTGCCGTGGTAGCAGACGAAGTAAGACAACTTGCCCAGCGCACTGGTGATGCTACTGGCGATATTGAAAAAATGATTTCACAAGTACAAGAAAACACTCAAGCATCGGTCCATGCCATGGAAACGACAGTGCCACAAGTTGAAAATGGCCTAAAACTTACTCGCGAAGCTAATCAGTTATTAAACGAGATCCAACAACAAGCCAATGACTCACTTAATAATGTACTTGAGATTGTAGATGCAACATCGAATCAAGTAGCCACTGTTGCACAAATAAGTGCGGGGGTTGAAGAAATTGCTAACATGTCGCAAGAAACCAGCTTATCTTTGAAAAACAATGCATTAGAAGCAGTTTCACTTGCTGATTTATCAAAAACATTAAAGCAATATATTAGTTATTTTAAAGTGAACTAGAGGGTATAACTACTTTCGCTCGTGCTAAGCTTACAACCCGCCTAGCTCGCGCTCGGTAATACACTCATCCGACGCCATTTCAAATTCGCGACACACTAACGGGCGGTTTTCGTAAATAGAACACATGAGTGTGTTGCGATCGAGGGCTTGGCACCAGCCATCATCGGCACGTTTCATTACTTCGCTGCCCCATTTATCGTATTCAATATAATGAAATGGCACACCGGTATCTGTCACTATGCGTACTTCTAATTGGCAGCAACAGGCTTGGCAATTAGCACACGTAACAGGCTCTGGGGTGGTGGTGAGGTTTTTAACCGGAATAACAATTTGAGGCATAGTGGCTTAATAAAATAAAGTAAGCCACTAGGATACACCAACTAAGCTCAAATCGGCAGAGTAAATCTATCTCTAGGGGCTATTTTAAAGGCTAACTAGGTTAAATTTAGCTAATATTATGCTAGCTGACGCGCCAGTAATTTCGCTTTAATATCACTGTAGCGCATCGCTTCACACAGCGCAAAACCACTCAATTGGCGCACTTTATTGCGTGCAAATAAAGGCACGCTCATGCCCGCTAAAAAGCGACATTGGGTTTCTACACCTACGTTATTAATGCCTTTACTGGCTAGATGCTGTAAAAACTCATCTACTTTTTGATAAATTACACTCTCATCAACAACATCTGCTTGCACTGAATATTCAAGCTTAACACTGTGGCCTCTGCATACTGAGCAATGGCCGCATTGCTGGGGCGCATTTTGATCGTCAAAATAACGGGCAAGGTTGTAGCTTAAACAGCTTTGCAACTCAAAAAAGCGTACCAATGCAGCTATACGTTTTATTTCGGCTTGTTCTTTATCGGTAAAATAATCATGCAGTTGCTGCGCAAGTTCAGGGTTGTTTATCACCTCACTATGCACTTTATACACTTGGGTAATACGTTTGGTTTCTAGGGTAATAAGCTGTTTTTCGGCTAAGTAGTCAAGCGCCGCAACCACTCGTTTTCGATCGACTTGCGCGGCTTGTGTCAGGCTATCAAAATTAAGCGTGCCCCATACTTTTTTAAAATCGGTATGGCTAAATATTTGCGTTAAAAATGCTTGGCGCTGCTCATCAAACTGGCCTAGCAACTCGTTTTTATCAACCAAAAACTTATATTTAAAATCGGCGTAGTAAGCGTATTGCGGCGTAATTGCACCTTGTATTTCTAGCTGTACTAACAAAGTTTTAAGCGCAAGTTGCCTAATATTACTGTCGCTTGAAAGGCTATATTCTTGCATTTCCCATTGCTGCTGCGAGCTGTGGTGCTGGCGAATATCGTTAATTACATGCTCAATACCGCTTAGCTCTGGGGTGTCGCCATACACAAAGTTCTCTACAGTATTTAACCCATCAAGGTTGGCTAAGGTAAAACACTGTGACGGGTTACCATCGCGCCCTGCTCGGCCTATTTCTTGGCTGTAGTTTTCAATCGATTTAGGTAAGTCGTAATGAATAACAAAGCGAATATCGGCTTTATCTACGCCCATTCCAAAAGCAATCGTAGCCACTACTACATTAATTTTACCACCCATAAAGTCATCTTGAATTTGCCATCTAAGTGTATCTTCAAGCCCAGCATGATACGCCACCGCTTGCAGCCCTTGATTGCTTAGCATATTAGCCACTTGTTCGGCACTTTGCTGCAAGGTAACATACACAATACCTGGGCCATTTTGTGCGCTAATAATGTTAGCAAGCTCGGTATTTTTATCCGCCGTTTTTACACTCAGCACACTTAAGTCTAAATTAGCGCGGTAAAAACCGGTTTGTACAATGCATTCTGGGGCAATGGCAAAGCGCTCGGCCATATCGCGCTTTACTTTTTTAGTCGCGGTGGCGGTTAATAATAATACCAGCGGAATATTAAGCTCTTCACGGTAGCGTGGTAGTTTTAAGTAGTCGGGTCTAAAGTTGTGTCCCCACTCAGAAATACAGTGCGCTTCGTCAACAACCAACATAGACACTGCTATTTGATTAATAAACTCTCTAAAACGCTCGTTCTTAAAGCGTTCAACCGACACCATTAACACTTTAACTTTACCGCTGCGAACATCGTTCATTACTGTGCTGCTTTGCATTTGGTCTTGGCTCGAATCAAGGCTGGCAGCATAAATACCTTTGCTGTTTAAAAAGCTAATTTGATCTTTCATCAATGCCAATAATGGCGACACCACTAAGGTTAAATGTGGTAAATGCAACGCGGTTAATTGATAACACAAAGACTTACCCGAGCCAGTTGGGAATATTGCCAACGACGATTGCCCATTTAACATCTGCTCTATGGTTTGCTGCTGCCCGCCTCTAAACTGATTAAAGCCAAAGTGTTGCTCAAGTGATTGAATTAATGAAGGGGTCATAAAATATCCTGTTTAAATATTTCCCTCAAAAGGAAAAATATTCCTACACGGTAAAACCTAAGTAAGTATAAAGATACACACTATTTAGCTTTAAAAGTGTGAGTATAACTTATTCATTATTTTTTGCTGACACATCCTTTATTTAGGCGCAGAATATAGCCATATAAATAACGAGTTTAGCCTTTGCCAAAATAACTTGATTCATACCCAAGTAACCTCAAAAAAATAATTCTACATAGATTATTTGGGTATATTATTTTTAAAGGCAGCGTTATGAATATTACCACACCTAAAATCGTCGTTATTGGCGGTGGGGCTGGCGGATTAGAGCTTGCAACCCAACTAGGACATAAACTAGGAAAGAAAAAACACGCAGACATACTACTCATAGATAAAAACCGCACCCACATATGGAAGCCGTTACTGCACGAAGTAGCGACCGGTTCTATTGACCCAGATTTAGATGGCGTAGTGTACAGCGCTCATGCTGCTAAACATCATTATCGCTTTCAGCTTGGTACATTTTGTAATATTGACCAAAGCAATAAAACCATTACCCTCGCACCACTTTATGACGAATTAGGCCACACTATTTTACCCGAGCGCAACGTGCGCTACGACCATCTTGTTATTGCCATAGGCAGCGTAAGTAACGACTTTAATACCCCTGGTATAAAAGAGCATTGCTATTTTTTAGATTCTAATCAGCAAGCAGAGCGCTTTCAGCACTCGTTACTCGACAGCTTTACCCGCCTGCACCAAGACGACAATCAACAACAATCTTTAAACATTGCCATTGTGGGCGGCGGCGCAACCGGTGTAGAACTCTCGGCTGAGCTGTATCATGTTTCTGAGTTATTAAAGCTATACGGCTTAACTAATATGTCGTCCAAACGTTTACATATTCATTTAATTGAAGCCGGGCCACGTATTTTACCCGCACTTCCCGAGCGCATTGCCGTTAGTGCCAAGCGCGAGCTGCTAAAATTAGGGGTTAATGTACGCGAACAAACGCAAGTAAAAGAGGCCACCGAGCACGGCTTCATTACCAAAGACGATGAGCACATTAATGCCGATATTATGCTTTGGGCTGCAGGAGTAAAAGCTCCTGATTTTATTAAAGACCTAGGTATTTTTGAGCTCACTCGCAGCAATCAAATTCAAGTTAACCAATTTTTACAAAGCACGGTTGATGACAGCATTTTTGTATTGGGCGATTGCTGCGCCTTTACCCAAGCCGACGGCAAACAAGTGCCACCGCGGGCGCAATCGGCGCATCAAATGGCGCAATGTGTTGAAAAAAATCTTATAGCCACATTAAAACAGCAACCATTGAGTGGCTTTAAGTACAGCGATCACGGCTCTTTAGTTAATCTGTCTCGCTACAGTACAGTTGGTAATTTAATGGGTAATCTCACCAGTAATAGCTTTTTTATTGAAGGTAAAATTGCCCGCTTTATGTATATTTCGCTCTATCGCATGCATCAACGCGCCATTCACGGCAGTGCAAAAACCTTTGCCTTGTGGATCAGCGAAAAAATACTGCGCGTGGTACGCCCTAAAATGAAGTTACATTAAAGTTTTGCAGAGTTTAAACACCACAGCGGTGAATTTATTACCGCTGTCATTAATATTTAACACTTTTACGTTATATATCCAAACCATCTCAAAATGCAAAGTTCAGCATTTCAAAGGCTTGCTTTGGGTATAAAGTAAAAAAGCTTAGGAGGTAATATGCAATGACGGCTAAAACACTCATTTTTAACTTTGATGGCACCGGTGCTGAGCCTAGAGACGCCGAGCAGTTTAGTGCTGATCATTTTAAAGAAGACAGCAGTATTTCTAATATTCTTAAACTACACTTACTCGCTGGCGGACAACTTAATAACTCTCCTAATACTAAATTAACCAATCAACTTAGTTTTTATTATCAAGGTATTGGTACTAAAGGCAGCCGCTTAAAACGTTTTTTAAATCAAACACTCGCACCACGTAACGACGATGTAGCTAGCATTTTAAAACAAGCCCTAAGTGATTTTAAAAGCCATTATAAGCTAGGCGACATTGTCTTATTAACTGGTTTTAGCCGAGGCGCTGCACTCGCTAGGCGCTTAGCAAAATTATTAGAACCATTAATAAGTGAGCAAGTATACCTGTGTGTATTTGACACTATTGCCTCTATTGGTTTATCAAAAATAACCAAAGCGACCCGTGGCGCAGAGCATGTAATTTTTGAAAACCACACCATAGCAAGTAATGTTACTCAAGCCTTACATTTTGTAGCCCTGGATGAAAAGCGTCGCGCGTTTGAACCCACACTAATGAACCAACAAAGCAACATTACCGAATTGTGGTTTGCTGGTGCGCATTCTGATATTGGTGGCGGTTACTATCGCGATGGTTTAGCCGATATTTGCTTGCGCTATGCAATAGAGTGGTTAATCTCGCAGCCGTTAAATATCACCTTTTTAACCAGTCACGATATTGACTATGCAGCCTTACTTCCTAACAATAAAGTAATCGCGCAAGACGATATAACAATTACACCCGACCCGTTGGCATTAAGCCATCAGCAAAATTATTTTTGGTTTAACCCATTTTTTAAACTAGTAGATAGAGAATGCTATGTACTGATAGATAACGAACCAAGTCCCCTTGAGCCATTAGTGCACCACAGCGTGGCCGAACGCATTAACAAACTCACCAGTTACCGCCCAGAGTCACTTAAAAACCTGCCTTATAAAATAATCTATAACGATAATACCCAACTTAGTTTTACCGGGTTAAGTGCACATATTATGCTTGCTAACCAAAATATGAGCGTACTGGCAGTAAAGCAAAGCCAAGATGTGGTGGTATTTGCCAGCGAAGCCTACAACGCCACTGGTTTAATGCTAGAGCAAGGCGCAACGTATCGCTTTACCCCTTACCCTGATCAGTATTGGTTCGACGACGGTATAAAATGTACTGCGCTTGGCTGGCACCGCGATGACGTGCAACTTGGCGTAAAAGAAATCTCTATGGCATTGCTCGAGCCATTTAGACGACTACCAAATGCACAGTGGTTTTCGTTAATTGGCGCTATTAATAAAAGTGACAAGAACTTATTTGCAATAGCCGACGGCGCAGATGTTAAAATGGTGCAATCAGGTGAATTTACCCCATTTGCCAACGACTTAAGCCGATTTTATGGCGCTAACGCCGGTAAAATTAAAATCAAAGTAACGAGGTTAAAATAAAACAGCGTTCAGGTAAAAATTAAGCAAACCTTGTATTTAGGCTTGCTTAATTGCAACTTTATATCGCGCTATATAAGCTAAAACTGTATGCGTATTAGCATAATACTTGTTTCTTAATAGATGGCTAAATTAACTATGCCACTACACTCCCGAACTTTTAGTACGAGATTCAACAACAAAAATTTAAGGGAGAGTACTGGCTTTAGGTCTCAAGTTTTAGGTAAAGATTAGCCAAGCTCGGTGTTTGGGTTTACTTGTAAGTGCGATTTTTACATCGTGCTTTTTGTTATTAAGCTTTAATTTCATGCTAGCTCTGCCGCGCACCGCCTGCCCGCTCCGCAGTTTGGTGTGCTGGTAACCACAAACACACACCAATAAATTCCTACCTACCATTACCAATATCTTACTTGGCGAGCATTTGCTGATATTTAATTTATTACCGTTAACCTATTTATTCCCCCACCTTTAATTTTTCTACATTGTTACTGCTAGGTAAAAGTCATTTGATTTTTATGCCGGTTATCATTTGTGATAAACAATGTAAAGTATGGCTCATGGGTCAAACAGCAGCAATGCACTGACGCTAAGCATTAAAACAAAACATACAATTTATAGATACTGATGTTTCAGTACAGCATATTAGGATCACATTAATGACTCAATCTGTTACCACTAAACTTGCTCAAGAGCCAAGCATTCAATTATTTAAAGCGGGCACTTATAAACTTAACGATCTTGCGGGCTTGCTTGAAGTTAAAGATTTAAAAAGTCAGATGGCTGAGCTGACAGTCACCGATAACTCAAACGGCTTAACGGTTGGTTTTTTTGCTATGCAGCCTGGCGTTGAATTTGAATTTGTTTATGAATTTGTAGAATACAAAGTAATCACTAAAGGCAAAATTGTGATGCGCGATTTACAAGGCAATAAATATGTAGCAGAAGTAGGCGACGTTGTGCTTTTCACGCCTAATGTTACCGTTATATTTGATGCTCAAAGTGATGGTGAAGCCGTATATACCGCACACCGCACTGCAGATAGCATGTTTACACCTAAATAAATTTTATTAAATTTTCGGAGAATACACTATGAGCATATATACACATACAACAGTAGGCACAAACGATTTAAACAAGGCTCGCGCCTTTTACGACAACGTATTAAGTATTATTGGTCTTAAGCGTATTGCAGATTTAGATGACAATGGTTCAATTTGGGGCGTAGACGCACCGTCTTTCTTTGTACTAAAACCTGCCAACGGCCAGCCTGCAACTGTGGGTAACGGCACTATGGTTAGCTTTGAAGCACCTGATCGTGCATCAATAGATGCTTTCCATGCAGCGGCTTTAGCAGCAGGTTGCCCTGATGAAGGCGCACCGGGTACTCGCGGTTGGGCTCCTAATGCCTACGCTGCTTATACTCGTGATTTAGACGGTAACAAACTTGCAGTATACTGTTTTAAAGCAGCATAACTAGGGTCTTATATTTGATAACAGCGGACTGTCGGCCATTTTGGCTGTCAGTCCGCTTTTTCATTTTGGGGGGCGAGCAGGCTTTAGGTAGTAATTAGCTTTGAAAACTAAAGTATTTGTTTAACCTACCTAACACCTAATTTTTAACTAAAAGCCCTATTTGATCACAGCTATTTAAGCGGCGATTAAATAGGACTCTTGTCCTGCATGTTTGTTGCTGCGCTTGAAAGAGCCTTTACCTTTTTTAGCTTTAACCACTTGTGGTTTAAACACCTTAGAAGTAACCAGTGCAGCCAACGCATTGTGCCTTATAACACCGCGGCCAGTATCTACGGCGCTGTTAGTAGCCGTTTTTGCTTTCGATTTTTTAGTCATCATTTTTCCTATAAACCAACTAATTATAAAATAGATTGTATATTACTTAGATATGGCGATTGTATGCTTAATTTACAAGCTTACAAGTGATTTAAAGCGCCATTTAAAAAATATATCACTCCCCCTTTTCCCCTATTTCACAGCCCTCATTTGTATAAAATTAAGGCAAAAAAAAGCGCAGTAAATAACTGCGCTTGTTACTGTTTAGCTGCTATTAAATATTAAAAGCTAAAGCTTAATTTTGCATAGTAGCTACGACCATCAAAACCATAAGGTACGGCACGTAATGGGTATTTAAATCCGCCATTAGAGATAAAGTTAAGTACTTCATCATCACCTAATTCATCTGGCGTTTCGTCAAATACGTTATCAGCACCAACCGATACAGCAAACGTATCGTTAATTTGGTAAGTCACGTTTAAATCAACCAATACTGCTGACTCAACCGTGCTGGTAGGCTTAAACGAACCCGTAGGTGATAAAAACCCAGGTAACGAAATATGGTCGTTAGCAAAGTATTTAACATCGGTTTCGCCAAAGTAGTTAAAGCGTATCATTGAACTATAAGCATCGCGCTCATAATCAAAGGTTAACGTACCACGCTCACCTGGTTGGCCGTCTGTTAAAAAGCTGCTTTGTATATCATCAAGCGCGACATTTTTTGGAATACCAGGTGCTGCATTTACATTATCAATTTTAGTTTCGTTTAGGTTACCCGCAAAAGTAATACCTAAGTTACCACCGTCCAGTTCAGTACGGTAAGATGCAATAATATCAACACCTTGCGTAGTTGAATCTAAAGAATTTGAGAAATAGTTTGCTTGCACTGCACCGGTTGCTTGTAATGCAGCAACTGCCTCTGCACTAAATGCCACATCATCTGCTGATAATAAACTACCTAGCGTTATACGGTCTTTAATTTCTACGTGGTAAAAATCAACCGTTAACGAAAGCTCGCTGGTTACATCATAAACAAAGCCTGCGCTTAAGTTTTTAGATGTTTCTAGCTCTAAACTATTAACCCCTAAAGCAGAAGGAAATGCCGAACCTGTGGTTGCTGTAAACGATTGGCTTAACGTGCCGTCTGAGCCTAAGTTAGTGGTAAACGCTGTATAGCCACTTTGTTGTAACGACGGTGCTCTAAAGCCTGTTGATGCAGCAGCGCGCACGGCAAAGTCATCATTAAACTCATAACGCGTTGCTAATTTACCAATTAAATCATCGCCTGCATCCGAGAAATCTTCGTAGCGCAGTGCACCACTTACGTTCCATGCATCGGTGATCATGGTTTCAGCATCTACATAAAATGCATAACTGTCGCGGCTTTGTGAATTTGACGCTTCAGGGCGCAAACCGTTATAAGCTTGAAAACCACACTCTGCAAATTGATTAGGATCGTTAACTGACGGATACGAGGTATCCATATTATCTAAACCACACGCATAAGAAGCTTCTTCCCCTGGGACTATTTCGTAATTTTCTTTACGGTACTCAGCGCCAAACGACAAATAAAGAGGCTCACTACGACCAATATCTATAATGCCATTAATGTCGGCATTAACTGTAGTTTGATCAAAACGGAAACCACCTGAATACCCACCACTTGGGCCCGCATTAGCCGCTATATCAGCGTCACTCGCATTTGGGTTATTAGCAACATACTCTGCCGCATACGAGGCATTAATGCTGTTACGTGAAGTAAAGTCGTATTGGTTTTCACCATACACCGCCGATACATCGTATCCCCAGTCGGTATTAATTTCGCCTTTAAGTCCAAGCGCAAGTGAAATATCTTGTGCTTCGTTAAAAATCTGCGGTAAAAAACCATCTGCGTATACTTGAGTTACGTTTTTGCCAGCTTCATTAAAGTTTCGGTAAAAACCATTACCTAAAGCGGTACGTTCAGAATAGCCACCAAATGAGTAAAGTTCATTATCGCCACCAACTGGCAGTGCCATATTATAAAATAGTGAGGTAAATTCGCTCTCTGCATTACCTTGGCTCCAGCGTACATCTTTAGAAAGCGTACCAGGTGCTACATCGAGTGAACCGCCAATATCGCGCTCTGCACGGTTCGTACCCTCGGCATCACGGTGCTCAAGTGATAGGTTAATGAACCCACCTTCGCTGCCTAAATCAAAACCGCGGTTTAAGCCAACCGATACTGTTTCGCCATCGCCTTCGCCGGTTTCGCTATATTGTACATAACCTGTAGTAACGCCAGTTGAATTGTTAAGCGATAAGTTAATAACCCCTGCAATAGCATCAGAGCCATACTGTGCTGCAGCACCATCACGCAGTACTTCAACACCTTTTAAAGCAACTAACGGAATCGCATTCATATCGGTGCCTGCTGAACCACCACCAACCGTACTTGTTAAACCAAAAATGGCTTGATTATGACGGCGCTTACCATTTATTAATACTAGTGTTTGATCTGGCTGTAAACCACGTAAAGTGGCAGGTCTAAATAAATCAGAGCCGTCAGATACTTGCGTACGCGAAAAGTTAAATGAAGGTGCGGTTGCTTGTAAGCTTTGCCCAAGTTCGGTAAAGCCACCTTTATTTAGATCGTCCGCGTCAATTAAATCAATAGGAGATGAGGATTCAGTAGAAGTACGATTAGATACGCGTGATCCTAATACTGATATTTGCTCAATATTTTTTACAGCTTTAACCGGTGCTTCTTGTGCGTTAACCATGCTTGGTGCACTAAAAGCAAAAGCAACGGCAACAGCGAGTGTGTTTAAACGATATGTTGACATAGTGACGACCCTGTTTTGTGTGTTCTTATAATTTATGAAAGGCTGTTACATACAAACCTTGCTGCCAACATCCTAGCAACATATATAAATAAAAAGATACTAAAACGCATAAATAATTAGTCTATGTATGCAAATAACTTCTAAAATAGAAAATTAACACCTTTAATAGGTTAAAATACCAGCAATTCGGCATTTTATTTTAAATATTAAAAAGTTAACGTATTATTTACACTGACCTTCAACTCACTGACTGCTCATTTTACAGCCAAACCATGGTTACTTAGCTTTACAGCCTGTAACCTGGTGTTTACAGTGCACTAAAATGGCAGGTTTTTTAGTTTTTATATAAAAAGTAATAACCTCAAAGTATCTAATCGTGCTGATTTTTTAAAATTATAATTAAAACAACTAAATGATTGATCTAAACAGTGCTTTTTTTCGTTACACTATGCCTTAATAGTTATTTCTGAATATTTTGCTTGAAGGAGCATAACGTGTCGCGATTTTCTGCCGTTACCGATAATCCCCATGATGGGCGTTTCAATCAAAAAACAGGCATATTACTCACCAACTTAGGCAGCCCTGATGCGCCAACAGCAAGTGCTTTGCGTACTTATTTACGTGAGTTTTTATCAGATCCACGTATTGTAGAAATACCACGTTTTGTATGGATGATTATTCTCCATGGTATTATTTTACGTATTCGCCCAAAACGCTCTGCCAAGCTTTATGAAAGTATATGGACCGAAAACGGCTCACCACTTACCCATATTACTCGCCAGCAAAGCCTAAAATTAAATGCGCTATTAAAAGAGCATGGCTATACCAATACCGAAGTGGTTATGGCTATGCGTTACGGCAATCCTTCAATTGAAGCTGGGTTGGAACAACTTCGCGATAAAGGCCTTACGCGCATAATTGTATTACCGTTATACCCACAATACTCAAGCCCAACTACGGGCTCAACCTTTGACGCGGTATCAAACGTGCTGCGTAAATGGCGCTGGGTTCCTGAGCTGCATTTTATAAACGGCTATCACAAAAATACGCGTTACATAGAGTCGTTAGCTAACAGTATTAGCGAAGATTTAGCAGCCAATGGTATGCCACAAAAACTCGTTTTTTCGTACCATGGTATGCCTAAACTATTTTTAGAACGAGGCGATCCGTATCACTGTTTATGCCTACAAACCACACGTTTAGTAATCGAAAAGCTTGGCCTTGATAAAGACCAAGTAATAAGTACCTTTCAAAGCCGCTTTGGTAAAGCAGAATGGTTAAAGCCTTACACCGACGCTACCCTTGAAAGCTTTCCTGCACAAGGCATAAAAGATATTGCCATAATTAGCCCCGCGTTTAGTGCTGACTGCTTAGAAACCCTCGAGGAGTTAGAGGGCGAAAACCGTGAAATTTTTGAACATGCCGGCGGTGAAAAATACCGTTACATTGCTGCACTAAACGAGCGAGACGATCACATAGACGCCATGTTTGATATATTAAAACCAATGCTTTAAAGGCAGTAAAAGAGCAGGTTTAGGTATCAGGCTTTAGGTATCAGGCTTTAGGTATCAGGCTTT
>TARA_R110000796_G_scaffold8843_20_pt1 | contig 25823 bp, 28 predicted proteins | sample TARA_R110000796 | Tara Oceans TARA_R110000796 (sample SAMEA4397815) | marine metagenome | biome: Polar Biome; feature: [SRF] surface water layer (ENVO:00010504); material: water (ENVO:00002006), including particulate matter (ENVO:01000060) such as... | depth 5 m
CGGTTTTCAGACCGAGTTGCGCCGCGCGGATGGCCGCGACATAGCCGCCTGGGCCGGAGCCGATTATCAGAAGATCATAGTCAAAATTGTCGGTCATACATCACCTCTATACTCGTCATGCTGAACTTGTTTCAGCATCTTGGGGGATCCTGAAACGAGTTCAGGATGACGAAAAATCCTACAAATCAATCAAAAGCCGCGCCGGATCCTCGATTGCTTCCTTCATCCGCACGAGGAAGGTCACCGCTTCGCGACCGTCGATCAGACGGTGGTCATAGCTGAGCGCCATATACATCATCGGACGGACAACGATCTCGCCATCCACAACGACAGCGCGATCCTCGATCCGGTGCAAGCCGAGCACGGCGGATTGCGGCGGGTTGATGATCGGCGTCGACATCAGCGAACCGAACACACCGCCATTGGAAATGGTGAAGGTCCCGCCCTGCATGTCCGCCATCGTCAACGTGCCGTCCTTGGCGCGCTTGCCGAAATCGCCGATGCTATTCTCGACATCGGCAAAACTCATCGCTTCGGCGTTGCGGATAACCGGAACGACCAGACCATTGGGCGCGCTGACTGCGACCGAAATATCGGCATAATCATGATAGACGATTTCTTCGCCATCAATCTGCGCGTTGACCGAGGGCACGTCTTTCAGCGCCATGCAGGCCGCCTTCACGAAAAAGCCCATGAAGCCAAGCTTGATGCCGTGTTTCTTGGCGAACAGCTCTTTATATTTGCTGCGCGTTTCGATTACCGCGGTCATGTCGACATCGTTGAACGTGGTCAGCAAGGCTGCCGTATCCTGCGCCTCTTTCAGCCGCCGAGCGACGGTCTGGCGCAAGCGGGTCATGCGTACCCGTTCTTCGTTGCGGTTGCCGGTCGCTGACGGAGCAGGCGGCGTTTGCGCGCCCTTGGCCGCGCCTTTTTCCGCTAGCGGGGCCTGCTGGCTGCTCTGGGCACCGGATTTCACATATTGCTCGACATCGGCCTTGGTCAGACGACCATCCTTGCCGCTGCCGCTGATCTTGCTCGGATCGACACCATGTTCAAGCACCAGCCGGCGGACCGACGGTGACAGGGTAATCGTGGTATCGGACTCTTCTACACTGGTTTCGACCTTGGCCGGAGCCGGAGCAGCTTTGGCAGCGGTCGCCGCGCCGCTTCCCGCTTCGATCGTCGCGATGACCGCACCGACTTCGACCGTATCACCGACCGCAACCTGATGCGCGCCCATCACACCGGCTTGCGGCGCGGGCACTTCCAGCGCCACCTTGTCGGTTTCCAGGCTGGCAATCGGCTCATCGGCGGCGACCGCATCGCCGGGCTGCTTGAGCCATTCGCCCAAAGTTGCTTCGGTGATCGATTCGCCCAGTACCGGGACTTTTACTTCTATTGCCATAATTTCATCTCTGCTTTCGTAGCTTGTCATGTTCCTGCCAGAACAGGAGAACGGCCCTTATATTATTCTACTTCGTGACCCAGCGCTTCGGCAATCAGCTGTGCCTGCTGCTGCTTGTGCCGGCTTGCCAGTCCGGTTGCCGGCGAGGCGGCAGCAGCGCGTCCGGCATAGACCGGTTCGCTTGGCCCGACGTTCGCCAGGGCAAGAGCTTTCTCCAGATAGGACCGGACAAAATGCCAGCTGCCGTTATTCTTCGGCTCTTCCTGTGCCCAGACCATCGTCTCGAGATTCTTCATCCGTTTGAGGCGGACCACCAGAGGTTCGCCCGGGAACGGATAAAGCTGTTCGATCCGGATGATCGCAGTATTCTTGTCACCGGCCGCATCCCGCGCTTCGATCAGGTCATATGCGACCTTGCCGGAGCAGAGCACCACACGCTTCACATCCTTGTCGGCCGGCGGATTGGTGTCGGACAATATCCGCATGAAATGCTGATTGCCCTGAAAATCTTCGGCTTTCGACACCGCCAGCTTGTGCCGCAACAGCGACTTCGGCGTCATGATGATCAAAGGCTTGCGGAAGGACCGCAGCATCTGACGACGAAGCACATGGAAATAATTGGCCGGGGTGGTGATATTGGCCACCTGGATATTATCCTGTGCGCAAAGTTGCAGGAACCGTTCCAGCCGAGCCGAACTATGTTCCGGACCCTGGCCTTCATAGCCATGGGGGAGCAACATGACGAGGCCGTTGGCACGCAGCCACTTGGCTTCGCCCGAAGCAATGAACTGGTCGATCATGATCTGCGCACCATTGGCAAAATCGCCAAATTGCGCTTCCCACAATACCAGAGTTTTCGGATCGGCACCGGCATAGCCATATTCAAAACCGAGCACGCCATATTCGCTGAGCGGACTGTCGAGCACTTCAAAGCGGCCATGACGAACGGTGCTCAACGGCACATATTTTTCTTCCGTGTCCTGATCGACCCATACGGCGTGGCGCTGGGAGAATGTGCCGCGTCCGCTATCCTGTCCGGACAGGCGTACATTATAGCCTTCCGAGACCAGTGCGCCATAAGCCAGCGCTTCGCCGGTTGCCCAGTCGAAATTCTCACCCGACTTGAACATCGTCGCCTTGGCTTCGAGAACCCGACCCAATGTCTTGTGGATGCGCAAGCCTTCGGGAACCGTCGTCAGCGTCCAGCCCAGGCTGTCGAACAATTTTGTGTCGATCGCGGTGTCAGCATTGCGGCGCGCGGTTTCCGGATCGGCCGGAATATGCAGCCCTTGCCAGCGACCGCCAAACCAGTCCGCCTTGTCGGCTTTATAGGTTGCTGCCGCCTGAAATTCGGTTTCGAGATGATCGGCGAATGCGCCACGCGTATCATCTGCCCATTTTGCGTCGATCACACCTTCTTCAACCAGGCGGGCTTCGTAAAGCTTGCTGACCTTGGGATGTTTCTTGATCGCGGCATACATGATCGGTTGGGTGAAGCTTGGTTCGTCGCCTTCATTATGGCCAAAGCGGCGATAGCACCACATGTCGATCACGATATCCCGGCCAAAACGCTGGCGGAATTCGATCGCGATCTTGCAAGCGAAGGTCACCGCTTCGGGGTCATCACCGTTGACGTGGAAAATCGGTGCCTGCACGCCTTTGGCGACATCCGACGGATAAGGTGAAGAGCGCGCGAATTGCGGGCTGGTGGTGAAACCGATCTGGTTGTTGATCACGAAATGGATGCAGCCGCCCGTGTTATAACCGCGGATGCCGGAGAAGCCGAGGCATTCCCAGACTATACCTTGGCCGGCAAAGGCCGCGTCACCGTGGATCAGGACCGGCAGGACCTGATCATGTTTTTCCAGATCGTCGCGCGCAACTTGCTGGGCGCGAACCTTGCCGAGCACCACCGGATCGACCGCTTCGAGATGCGACGGATTGGGCACAAGGCTCATATGGACATTGATGCCGTCAAATTCGCGGTCGGAGGAGGTTCCCAGATGATATTTCACATCACCCGACCCACCGACATCGTCAGGGTTGGCCGAGCCGCCATGGAATTCGTGGAAGATAACCTTGTAAGGCTTGGCCATCACATTGGCGAGAATGTTCAGACGGCCGCGATGGGCCATGCCATAAACAATATCGCGCACACCGACCTGGCCGCCATATTTAATGATATTTTCAAGCGCCGGCAGCATCGATTCACCGCCATCAAGCCCGAAACGCTTGGTCCCGACATATTTCTTGCCGAGGAAATTTTCATATTCCTCGCCTTCGATAACCTTGTTGAGGATTGCCTTCTTGCCTTCCGGCGTGAAGTGGATTTCGGCGTCCTTGCCTTCCATCCGGTCCTGCAAAAAACGTCGCTCCTCGATATCGGCTATATGCATATATTCGAGGCCGACCGGGCCACAATAATTGGCCCGCAACACCGCTTCGATTTCGCGGACGGTAGCCGTATCAAAACCCAAGACCCCGCCGAGGAAAATCGGCGTGTCCATTTCTTCTGCAGTAAAACCGTGGAATTCAGGCGTAAGATCAGCCGGTTCTTCAAGCTTGGACAGGCCCAGAGGATCAAGATTGGCACCGAGATGCCCGCGCACCCGATAGGTGCGGATCAGCATCATTGCCCGAATAGAATTTTCCGCCGCCCGCGCAACTTCCGCATTGGACATCGACTTGCCGGATTTCTCCGCTGCTGCCTTGATCTCGATGCCCATTTGCGTGGGATCGAGAGCGCTGTTCAGCTCGTCGGCGTCATCAATCGGCCAATGCTTGCGCTGCCAGCTCGGGCCGGCTTCCTTTTCGGATTCGAGAAACTCTTGACCTTCAAAACCCATGATCATTTCCTTGGGGGAGGGTGGCCCTCTGCGCTGGCAGAGGGCCCAATAATCTAGACCAGCTCTTTCAGCATCGCATCCAATGTCGTGCCAAGTTCGCTTGGCGAAGGCGACACACGGATACCCGCTGCTTCCATCGCCGCGATCTTGTCTTCCGCGCCGCCTTTGCCGCCGGAAACAATCGCACCGGCGTGGCCCATGCGGCGTCCCGGAGGAGCCGTGAGACCGGCGATAAAGCCGACCGTTGGTTTCGAACGGCCCTTCTTCGCTTCGTCGGCCAGGAATTGCGCTGCTTCTTCTTCCGCGCTGCCGCCGATTTCACCGATCATGATGATCGACTTGGTTTCGTCGTCGGCAAGGAACAGTTCGAGCACGTCGATGAAGTTGGTGCCGTTGACCGGATCGCCGCCGATGCCGACCGCTGTCGTCTGACCGAGGCCAACCGCTGTGGTCTGGTGCACGGCTTCATAGGTGAGCGTACCGGAGCGCGAAACCACGCCAACCGAGCCCTTCATGAAGATGCTGCCTGGCATGATACCGATCTTGCATTCACCGGGAGTCAGAACGCCGGGGCAGTTGGGACCGATCAGGCGCGACTTGCTGCCCTGCAGCGCGCGCTTGACGCGAACCATGTCGAGAACGGGAACGCCCTCGGTAATCGCAACGATCAGCTCGATCTCGGCATCAATGGCTTCGAGGATCGAGTCCGCTGCGAACGGAGGTGGAACATACACAACCGAGGCCGTCGCGCCGGTGGCTTCCTTGGCTTCCGCCACGGTGTTGTAGTTCGGCAGCCCGATATGGGTCGTGCCACCCTTGCCCGGCGTAACGCCCGCAACCATCTGCGTGCCATAAGCCAAGGCCTGTTCCGTGTGGAACGTACCGGTATTGCCGGTCATGCCCTGGGTAATTACCTTGGTATTTTTGTCGATTAAAATGCTCATAAAACTACTTCCTCGTCGCTCCGGCGAAAGCCGGGCTTTCCCATGAGACCCCGACGTTCGCCGGGATATTGATTTTTATGCCAGACTTGGATCCAGTGCCTTACAAGCTGCCAGCAATTCCTTGACCGCGTCGACCGACACGTCGAAATTGCCCTGCGCTTCTTCGCTCAGTTCGATTTCGATGATCTTCTCGACGCCGTCTTTGCCGATGATGCACGGCACGCCGACATAGAGATTGTCGACGCCATATTGACCGGTCAGGTGGGCCGCAGCAGGCAGTACACGGCGTTTGTCCTTGAGATAGCTTTCCGCCATCATGATCGCGCTGGTCGCCGGCGCATAATAAGCCGAGCCATTGCCGAGCAATTGAACGATTTCGCCGCCGCCGGAGCGGGTGCGCTGGACGATCGCGTCGATATTTTCCTGCGTGGTCCAGCCCATTTTGATGAGATCGGGGATCGGGATACCGGCAACCGTGGAATAAGCCGGAACCGGAACCATCGTATCGCCGTGGCCGCCAAGAACGAAGGCGGTGACATCTTCAACCGAGACGTTGAATTCCTGTGCAAGGAAGGTGCGGAAGCGCGCGCTGTCGAGAACGCCGGCCATGCCGACAACCTTGTTATGCGGCAGTCCGGAAAATTCGCGCAACGCCCAGACCATCGCGTCGAGCGGGTTGGTGATGCAGATAACGAAAGCATCCGGCGCGTGGGCCTTGATGCCCTCGCCAACAGCCTTCATCACTTTCAGATTGATGCCGAGCAGATCGTCGCGGCTCATGCCGGGCTTGCGCGGGACGCCTGCGGTCACGATGATCACATCGGCGCCGGCAATATCGGCATAGTCGCTGGTGCCCTTGAGATTGGAGTCGAACCCGTCGACCGGAGCCGCCTGGCTCAGATCGAGCGCCTTGCCCGCTGGCATGCCTTCGGCAATATCAAACAGGACGACATCGCCCATTTCCTTGGAAGCTGCGAGGTGGGCGAGCGTGCCGCCGATCATGCCTGCGCCGATCAGCGCAATCTTGTTACGGGCCATGTTGGGAAATTCTCCTGATAGAATAGAGTCGAAAAAGGATATTAACGACCGGATTAGGCCGCAATTAAGACAAATTCAACCGCATATAGCAGCATTTTACCTTCTATCTTTGCAATTGGTTCGCAGTAGCAATAATGACAGCTTGATTCCTGAAAATATGCCGTCGCCCTTGCGCAGGCAGGGGCCTAATCCAATTGTCAGAGTCGCCCCAAAGATTGGTTTGGGTCCCAGCCTTCGCTGGCATGCCGACGAACCGGAAAACATGCTTCCAAATCTTCCAATCTTTTGCGTTGCAAAGTGAAATTGAAATGGCATGGTGCAAAGAAAAAGAGGATGCCAATATGCTGACAAAAGGCGACGAATATCCGCTGCACCAGACACCGGAACCGATGGCGCTATCGGGCGGAAACCGCAATTTCTACGACCGTTATTTCTTCAACGGCTATTCGCCCGACGGCAACATCTTCTTCGCCGCAGCCCTCGGTATCTACCCGCAGCTCGATATCATGGACGCCGCCTTTTGTGTCTCGATTGACGGCAAACAGCATAATCTGCGCGCCTCGAAGAGAATGTCCAGCGAACGGCTCGATCTGACCGTCGGACCGGTCACCGTCACCATCATCGAACCGCTTCAGCAGCTTGGCCTGACCGTCACCGGCAACGACAGCGCGATCACCGCCGAAATCCGCTTCACCGCCCGCCACCAGCCGATCGAGGAGCCCCGCTTCATCCGCCGCGACGGCCCGCGCCTGCTGATGGACTATACCAGAATGACGCAAAACGGCGACTGGTCCGGCACAATTACCGTCGATGGCCAGGATATCGATATCGGCAATTGCCGGGGCACCCGCGACCGCAGCTGGGGCATCCGGCAAGTCGGCGCATCGGAATCGCAGCCGCCGCCAGCCGGGGCTTTCCCGCAGTTCTGGTGGCTCTGGACCCCGCTCAATTTCGATGACCATGCCTGTTTCTTCCACAGCAACGACGACGGCGACGGCCTGCCGTGGAACCGGCGCGGCGTGGTCGACGCCATCTCCGGCAGTGTAACCGAGTTCGAGCCGAAGACTATCGACCTCAGCTATCACAGCGGTTCCCGCCGGATCAAACAGGTCCGGCTCGCAACCGGCAACGGATCGCTCTCGATCACACCCCGCACTGGAAATGCCGCCCGTTCATTCTATATGTCCGGCCTCGGCTATCTCCATCCGGTCTGGGGCCACGGCATGGATCATGGCGATCTCGAAGTCGCCCATGATGTCATTTTCCTCGATCCGGCCCCAGCCATCGATATGACCACCATCCATATCCAGGCGCTCAGCGATACGGTGCTGACCGTCAATGGCCGGGAGCATCACGGCATCGGCGTGGTCGAACAATTGTTCATCGGGCCGCACGCCACCACCGGCCTCAGCGGGCTCATGGACCCCGCAGTATGAGTCGCCGCTTTCCCGTACGACCCGAAGAATTCGAGATCGCGTTTATCGAGCAGGTCTTTGATGCAGCACCGGGATCACTCAAATCCCTGACCCACGAACCGGTCGGTACCGGCCAGGTCTGCGACAGTTACCGCTTCACCTGCGACTGGTCCGGGGGCGATCATCCGGCGACCTTCATCGCCAAATGCCCAAGCGCCGATCCGACCAGCCGGGCTGCAGCGGCATTCTTCCATCTCTATGATATGGAGGTCGGCTGGTACCGGGATGTTGCGGATCATTGCAAGGCGCTCTGCCCGGGATCCTATCACGCCGATATTGCCGAAAACGAGCAGGAATTCGTGCTCCTGCTCGAAGACATGGCACCTGCATCGCAGGGCGATCAACTGGCGGGCGCTTCGTTGAACCAGGTCAGGACCACACTGGCGGAAGCCGCCGCTCTGCATAGTTTCGAACCGGAAGCCGGTTTCGACAATCTGCCATGGCTCCATCACGGAGATAGCAACAGCGAGCTTCTCGAGAACAGCCTGTCCGCCGGCTATCCTGTCTTTCGCGAGCGTTTCTCGTCCTTGCTCTCACCGGACATATTGGATCTGGGCCAACAGCTGGTGGATCGGATCAGCGCCTATATAGCATTCCAGCCGGACCAGCCGGCGATCACCCACGGCGATATGCGGCTCGACAATATATTATTCCACGACGATGGCCACATCGCTGCGCTGGTGGACTGGCAGACCTGCTCCCTGGGCAACCCAGCGCATGATGTCGCCTATCTGATCGGCACAAGCTTCGCCGATCCGGCGGCTCGGCGGGAACATGAAGAGCAGCTTGTTCGCGAATATCTCGACCGCCGCACAAACGCGCCGGACTTTGATGCCTTCTGGGTCGAATACCGCCGCTATGCGTTTTCCGGATTCATCATGGCTATCAACGCGTCGCTCCATGTCGAACGAACCGAGCGTGGAGACCGGATGTTCGCGGCGATGGCCGAGCGGCCGGCCCATATGGCAATGGAACTGGACAGCTTGAGTCTGCTCTAGACCGCGGCCCCGTGACCCAAGGCAAGATAGTCATCCGACTGCATCTCTAGCAACCGCGATGCGGTCCGTTCAAATTCGAAGGCGCCGTCGCCCGCAGGATATAGTGAATCCGGCTCCGCATCGGCGCTGGCCAGCAGCTTGACCCGATATTCGTAGAGCGCATCGATCAGCGTGACAAAGCGCGCCGCCTCGTTGCGATTTTCCTTGGACAGAACCGGAATTCCGACGATGATAACGCTATGATAATGGCGCGCGATCGCCAGATAATCTTGCGCACCGCGCGCTTCCGCACAAAGCCGTTTGAACGAAAATACGCCGACGCCCTTGAGCGACTTCGGCACGGTCAGCATCCGGCCGCCCTGCACCTCTATCTCCGCCGACGGGACATGGGCACGATCCTCCGGCGGATAGTCGGTCAGGCGGAAGAAGGCTTCGCTCAGCGCTTTTGTTGCCGCCTCGCCATTGGGTACGTGCCAGAGATCAACGTCACCCAGCCGCTCGCGGCGATAGTCGGTCGGACCGTTGAGCGAAATCACGTCGAGCCTCGTTTTGAGCAGTTCGATAAACGGCAGAAAATGTTCGCGGTTGAGGCCGTCCTTGTACAGGTCGTCGGGCGGCCGGTTGGACGTGGTGACAATCGTCACGCCCGCCTCGACCAGCCCGGTAAAAAGCCGCGACATGATCATCGCGTCGGCGCTGTTGTTGACCACCATTTCGTCAAAGGCGAGAAAACGCGCTTCGCCGGCCAGCGCCTTGGCCACCGGAATCACCGGATCGCCCTGCTCCTTCTTGCGCTCTTCGTTGAGCCGGGCGTGCACGTCGAGCATGAACTCGTGGAAATGGGCGCGTTTCTTGCGGTTAATATCGAGACTATTGTAGAACAGGTCCATCAGCATCGACTTGCCGCGCCCGACGCCGCCCCACATATAGATACCCTGCGGTGCCTGCGGCTTCTTGCTAAAGGCACGCCACAGGATGCTGCCCCGCGGCGGCACCGCTTCGAGTTCCTTCTGCAAACGGGCAAGCCGTTTCGCGCAAGCATCCTGATCGGGATCGGGTTTCAGTTCCCCTTGCGCAATCAAAGCCAGATAGCGCTGATAGAATTTGCTCATTGCAGATCTGTTTTCTGGCGAGGCGCCTTTTTCACGATGGCGGTAAAGGAAGCCATATTGTCCTGACCATTTTCGCCCTGCACCACCAGCCCGCGCATGAACAGAAAGCGGCCGGTTTCGCGGGTAATCTCAACTTGTGCCTCGAGCGGCTCGTCGATCCGCGCAGAACCGAGGAAATGCGTCTGCAATTCCAGCGTTACAGCATAGCCGGCCGCGCCGAGGTCCAGCACCCGCATCGCGGCGAACAGGGAACAGTCGATAAAGCCCATCATCGTCCCGCCATGGACCGCATCGCCAAGATTGCGGTGCTTGCGTTCGGGGAACATGCGCACCCGGGCGATATTGTCGCCCACTCCGTCGCCACCGCTGCGGACGACCATTTTGCCTAGAAAACTATTATAGCAATCCGGATCGTTCAGCTGCCATATATTCCAGCCCGGATGCTCGGGATCGGGACCGCTGATGTCAAAATTGCGCTCGGCTTCAGTCATGAATTGGCGCCCGTGTTCGAATCAGATTTCGCGCGAGGCGGTCATCTTCTTGATCTCGGCAATCGCCTTGGCCGGGGACAGGCCCTTGGGGCAGGCATTGGCACAATTCATGATCGTGTGGCAGCGATAGAGCCGGAACGGGTCTTCCAGTTCGTCGAGCCGCTCACCGGTCATTTCATCGCGACTGTCGGCGAGCCAGCGATAGGCCTGCAACAGGATGGCGGGGCCGAGGAACTTGTCGCTGTTCCACCAGTAGCTGGGGCAACTGGTCTGGCAGCAAGCGCACAAAATGCACTCATAAAGCCCGTCCAGCTTGTTGCGATCAGCCGGTGATTGCAGCCGTTCCTTGCCCGATGGTGTTGGTGTGACCGTCTTCAGCCAAGGCTGGATCGAAGCATATTGCGCATAGAAATGGGTAAAGTCAGGGACCAGATCCTTGATCACTTCCATATGCGGCAGCGGGGTAATCGTGACCTTGTTACCGCAATCTTCGATCGCAGTGGTACAGGCCAGACCATTTTTGCCGTTGATATTCATCGCACAGGACCCGCAAATACCTTCGCGGCAGGAGCGGCGGAAGGTCAGCGTAGCATCCTGCTCCGACTTCATCTTGATCAACGCGTCGAGAACCATCGGCCCGCATTCGTCCGTATCGATTTCAAATGTGTCGTAGTGCGGATTCTCGCCCTTGTCGGGATCGTAGCGATAGACTTTAAACGGCCGCTTTTTCCCACCGGTCAGAGCTTTGTGCAACTCACCGGTTTTACGGATCTTGCTGTTCTTGGGGAGCGTAAAAGTAGCCATGTCTATCGGATTCCCTTGTTCTGCCGAACCGCATAACCAAGAAGCGCCATTATCTCAACCGTTTTGCACTGCAAAAACAGCGGTTCCCCTATCAAATCGTACAATCACTCATGTCGTTCAAAAAAGGCGACCATGTCATCCAGCACCGAAGCCTTGTGTCGAAACGGCTTGGATAGCGCCATCATGATCTCGAGATGGTCGACATCGGGATATTCGACATATTCGGCATCACCACCCGCCTCGAGCATCTTGTCGCGCAAGATCCTGCTGTTCCGGGGCCTGACCTGAGTGTCATTGGTACCGGTCGAAAGCCACAGCGGCGGCGCATCCGAGCGGACAAAATTGACCGGCTGGGTCATTTCGGGCTTTTGATAATCACCAAAGCTCTGTTTCGTGGTTTCGGAATCAAACGGATAGAAATCATAGGGCCCGGCCAGCGCCGCCACGCCTCTGATCAGGTCCGGCGACTTGCCCTCGCGACCCAGCCATTGCCGGTCGAGCGCCAGCATCATCGCATTATAAGCGCCGGCGGATTGTCCGGACAGGAATATCCGATTCGGATCACCGCCATGTTCGCCGATATGATCATCCACCCAGGCCAGCGCCTTGGCGCTGTCTTCGAGAAAACCGGGAAAGCGGGTATCAGGGAATAGCCGATAGTCTGGTAACACCACCATATAACCGCGATTGGCCAGCGCCCGTCCGGTGAAGGCATATTGATCCTTGGCCCCGTCGCGCCAGCCGCCGCCATAGATAAAGACGATGACAGGAAGCGGCCCTGTCGCAGCGGTTTTTGGAGCCCAGATATTAAGTCCGAGACCCAGCGCCTCGTCGTAAATCTTGTCCTGCACCAACAGCCTGGCGTCGCTGTCACCCGGCATGAAATTATTGACCATATCCAGTTGCTTCGGCCCGGGCTGCGAAAAAAACCAGAACGCGAAGCCGCCGCACGCCAGCAGCAACACACCGATAATGACGAGCCATTTCATAAATTGATCCTTAGCCAGCCCCTCATCCGCTGGCAATGGCGCTTCGGGCGGCATCCGCGCGCGCCAATCTGTAGCGTTACGTCGTCAGTCAATCAGATTTCAAGCGTTTGAACACGGTTTTCCAAAATCGCCTCCACGACGCGATAGGTGGTCTCGTTGTCGACGTCGACGGCTTGTGTGCCGTCGCTGATCGGCACGCGCCGCAACGTAATGCCAAAACGCTTGGAGATTCGGCGAAAAGCCTGGTCGATATTAACGAGGCCCAGACGCATTATCAGGATGTTGAGCAGTCCAAACGCGGTCACAAGACGCCGGGGATTGTTCATGAACTGCCCGCCTTCCCGAAATATTTCTACTGCATTCAGCGCCTTCCGATCAGCGATCCCGTACAGGTTGCAATTGGCATAGCCGTGATCACGAAATTCGTAATAAGACCGCTGGGCTTGAGGATGCACGCCCCGGATATCGTCTTTATTGGCGAGGGCGGCTACCGCATCCGCTCCGTCGTTCATCACCTTTATCGCCCGGTCGATGCTATCGTGCCGGATCAGAACATTATCGGCGGTCGTAACGATGAATGGCGCGGTTCCCTCCGCGCACCCCAGTAAGACACTCTCTGCAATATTCTTGTCTGAAGTGACAAAATGGATCGGGAGATCTTTTCGCACGAATGTTTCGGCAACGGGACGCACAGCGCGTTCCCCATCGGGTTCGATCAAAATATAAATGGCTCTGCAACCGGGATGAGAGGAGACCGATGCCAATGTACGGGAGATCAGTGCCTCGCCTACAATCGGGACCAGGCATTTGTGGCTGACGCCATGAGCTTGAGCGAGCGGGTTGATAACCCCCGTTCGCTGCGCCGCAAGCAATATTACGTCGAATTTGGCAATCATCTGTTAGTTTTGAATAATACACCAAATTTTTTCAAGAGGAAATTCGGTAATAGAGAGATAGAAATAACCGGATTTTGAGATAAAGAGTAGCACTACCGCCGGATCATAAATCGGAAATGTCAAAACCAGTGTCGCGTAATTTACTCACCAGATGGTCTCGCAGCGAGGATTCACTCGTCCGAGTTTTCCGCAACAGCAGCTGGCTTTTCTCGGCTAAAGGTCTGGGTGCTATCCTGAGCATTTTCTATCTGGCTATATTGACCCGGACGTTGGGCGTTGCGGGCTTTGGCGAATTCATGGTCATTGTCGGTGCGGTTCAGGTGCTGACAGCGGTTCTGAAACTGCAAACATGGCAGGCCGTTGTGCAGTTCGGAGTACCCTATTTGCTGGCCGGCCAGGATCGGGCATTCCGGAAATTGTCGGCGCAAAATTTCTGGATCGAATTGATCGGCGGGCTTGCCGCTTGCGGGGCATTGTGGCTGCTGCTCCCTTATGGCGCATCCCAATTTGGCTGGAGCGATCCGACTGTCACCGCGATCATGGGCTATGGCGTGATTGTGTTCCTCTCGGCCCGGTCCACTCCTATCGGCATATTGCGCGCGCAGGATCGTTTTGGCGGCAACGCTTTTGGCGATGCGATCATTCCCGTTGTCCGCTTTGCCGGTGCGTTGATTCTGGTCGCAACCCTGCCTTCGATGACGGGATTTCTGATCGTCTGGGGGCTGTCCGAATTTATCAGCTTTGTGGTAATGTGGTTAATGGTCTGGCGCCGGCACGAGACCGATCATCCGCTGCGCAAGACTTCCGCTACCCCTGCAGAACCGCCGAGCCGAAAAGAATTTCTGGCCTTCCTGCTGTTCACCAATCTCGCCTATCTGGTCAGCGTTATTCGCGAACGGCTGGTGGTGGTCATGGTCGGCTTTTTCGTCGGCCCGGCAGCGGCCGGCCTGTTCCGCCTGGCCGACCAGGTCGCCAACAGCCTCAATCGTCTCGCCGAAGTTTTTGCCCGTCCGCTGTTTGCGGAGCTGTCCCGATTGTTCGCCATCGGTCAAACGAAGGAATTGCGGACCCTGTTCTGGCGATCACTACGGGTGTCGGCGATCAGCGGCGGGGTTCTCTTTCTTGGTCTTTTATTGCTGGGAAAAAACATCATCTCCCTCATATCGGGCCCGGAATATCTCGCCGCTTTCCCGATATTGCTGCTGCTGGGTGCCGCGACCATCATCAGTCTGGCAGGACTTGGTCTCGAGCCCCTGCTTCAGGCAGCCGGTAGAGCCCGAAATGCACTCGTCGCCCGGGTCGCGGGGCTAATCGCGCTCGGCCTGCTTATGGCGTTCTTTTTACCAAGCTTTGGTACGCTAGGTGCCGCATGGGTGATGCTGATCTCCGCGATACTGACAAGCATCATATTGTTCATTTCGAGCCGGTCCGCGATCAGACAGCCCCGTCAGCGCCTTCCCAAATCTCCCCCGTCATAGAAACCCTCATAAAAAAAGGCGACCCGCAGGCCGCCTTTTCGAATTTCGATTTGGTTTCGCTTAACGCTTGGAGAACTGGAAGCTCTTACGCGCTTTGGCCTTACCGTATTTCTTACGTTCAACCTTACGGCTGTCACGGGTAAGAAAGCCTTCGGCTTTCACTGCCGACCGCAAAGCCGGTTCATATTTGGTCAGGGCTTGCGAAATGCCGTGCTTGACCGCACCAGCCTGTCCCGAAAGACCGCCACCTTTGACGGTCACGTCAACATCATATTGACCTTCGCGCTCGGTGATTGCGAAAACCTGATTGAGAACCAGACGCAGGGTCGGGCGTGCAAAATAGGTTTCCTGATCGCGGCCATTGACTGTGATCTTGCCCTTGCCAGGCTTCAGCCATACGCGGGCAACCGCGTCTTTCCGGCGACCGGTCGCATAAGCGCGTCCGAATTTGTCCAGCTCTTGCTCGCGCAAAGGCATGGTCGAAACGGGCGGTTCAGCAACCACGGTTTCTGCTTCGGCGTCTGCAGCAACTGGTGCATCGACAACAGCCGGGCCAGCGATATCTTTTAGATCAGCGAGATCGGTTTTTACATCAGACATTATGAGCCCACCTTATTCTTACGGTTCATCGAAGCGACGTCGAGCGCCACCGGTGCTTGGCCAGCATAAGGATGCTCGGTGCCAGCGAAAACATGCAATGCACGCATCTGGGCAAAGCCAAGCGGGCCCTTCGGGATCATCCGCTCGACAGCTTTTTCAATGATACGCTCTGGGAAACGACCTTCGAGGATCTTTTCCGCGGTCGTACCGCTGATGCCGCCGGGATAGCCGGAGTGCTTGTAATAGGTTTTCTGCTTGGTCTTGTTGCCGGTGAACTTCACCTTTTCGGCATTGATCACGATGACATGATCACCGCAATCGACATGCGGGGTGTAGCTTGGCTTATGCTTGCCGCGCAGGATATTGGCGATAATCGACGAAACCCGGCCAACGACCAGATCTTCGGCATCAATGATGTGCCATTTCTTTTCGACTTCAGCAGGCTTCGCCGACTGGGTCTGTTTGGTGATACCCTTCATGGGGTTTGCTCCTTCTGGGAGAATGATTTGAATCAAAAATGATAAAAGCCGGACGCAAAGATCCGGCCGACTGCGGCGCTATTGGCGATGTTATTCCGGCAAGTCAAGCGAAAGCGGGGCTTTGCCAACGGGTATAATAATACCGAAGGGCTATTTGGAACTGGTCGAATGACGATTTTTCACAATTCGATAAGCGAAAATCCGGCCTCCGAAATTGCCTATCGCGAAAACAGGTTATTGGCTACCGTGGCTGGCGGCCGATCAGATGCACTCCCCATATGGACGAAGCGACGACCAGAGCACCAACCGCCTGATGCAATACCGCCAGATGAATATCTATACCGGTCATCACGGTGGCAATGCCCAGCAATATCTGGCTACCGAAAGCGATATGGATCGCGACCGAGGCCCTGCGATCTATCGGTCGCGCTTTTCGCGCCAATATAACAAGGAAGCCGACGACGACCCAGGCCCACCATCGATGGATGAAATGGATCAGATAGGGATCATAGTTGAGTGCGGCCCACGTGCCGCTAGCCCAGTTGATCCCGCCGGGGACGAAATATTCGTTCATCAGCGGCCATGTATTGGACACATAGCCTGCATCCAGGCCCGCTGTATAGGCGCCGAACAACAGCTGGAAAAAAAGTACCGCCAAGACCGCTATGCCAAGCCCCGTCATCCGCGCCGGCCCCGGGTTACCTGCAGCAAGCTGGCGCAGGTCAAGCGCCGTCCAGACGAGACCGCCAAGGATGAAAAGAGCGGTCAGCAAATGCACCGCCAACCGGAAATGACTCACATCCGTCCGCTCGCTCAGACCCGAACTGACCATCCACCATCCGATCGTACCCTGCAGTCCGCCGAGCGCGAGCAAAGCCACCAACCGCCAGCCATAGCCGGACGGGATCGCCCGCTTCACTGCAAACCAGAGCAGCGGTAGCGCAAAGGCCACACCGATCAAACGTCCGAGCAGGCGATGCACCCATTCCCAGAAATAGATGAACTTGAAATCCGCCAGTGTCATGCCGGCCGGGCCGTTGATTTCCAGATATTCGGGGATCTGCTGGTATTTGGTAAATTCCGACAGCCAGTCCGCTTCACTCAGCGGCGGTAGCGCGCCGGTCACCGGCTTCCACTCGGTGATCGACAGACCCGATTCGGTCAACCGGGTAATGCCGCCGACGACGACCATGATGAACACCAGAATCGCAACGCCAATAAGCCAGTTGGCGATAGCGATCGGACGATTGCTTGCGTTGCTTTCCCGCTGCTTCAATATGCTTGTGTCGGTCATGGGCCGCTATTTGGGATCAAAAGCGCCATCTGACAACTGGAAACGCGGAAACCGCCCGCAAAAAGCCCGAAATTTCGGAAATGATATGTTGTATCTTAACACGCCTTTCCCTATATCCGTCCTACGCAAACAACAAGTGAGACAGTGAGTCGTGTTTACGGCAGCAAAATTGTGGAACAAAAATGGTCTTTTGATCAAGGACGGCCTGTGGGATCGTCTGGCCGTGCTGGTGTCCGGCCTCTGCCTTGTTCACTGCGTCTCGACCATCGCTATTGTTGCCATCCTTTCCTCGGCGGGCGGCATGCTGCTCGATCCGCTGGTTCATGAAATCGGCCTTGGTATCGCAATCGCACTGGGCCTGTTCACCCTCGGCCGGGGTGTATTGGACCACGGTTATATGATGCCAGCGGCAATAGGCGGCTTGGGCCTGGGCATGATGATTGGAGCGATCTCCCTAGGTCACGAAAGCGGCCATAACGGAGCGGAGGTTCTCTATACCATGCTCGGTGTAGGCGTTCTCGCGCTAGGCCATGATCTGAACTACCGCGCCACCCATTAAACTGCGCCCCATTGCCCTTGCGGCGAAACATCCCTAAATTATCCCTATGGGAAAACATAATCATCATGAGCATGAAGGCGAGTCCTTAGCCGACGCGGCACGCGCCAATCTGGAAAAATCCGGTGAGAAATGGACCGATACAAGGGCCGCGATATTTGACGCGCTGGCGGGCTTCTCCCGTCCGGCTTCGGCCTATGACATCGCCGAACTGGTATCTGCGGCAAGGGGCAAACGTGTCGCACCGAATAGTGTGTACCGGATTCTCGACCTGTTCGTGGCGAATAACCTCGCGATGCGGGTAGAAAGCGCCAATGCCTATCTCGCCAACAGCCATCCGGGCTGCGCCCATGATTGCATCTTTCTGGTCTGCGACACCTGCGGAGAGGCAACGCATATTGATGATGACCCCCTGTCCCAGCAAGTGCGCACGGTTGCAAAAAGTCAGGGTTTTAGCTCTATTCGCCCGGTAATCGAGGTGCGCGGCATTTGCCAGAAATGCAGCTAATTGTTTCCGCGTGTCAGCAAAGGTTCACAGACGGACTGCTGAAAGTTCGACAGAGCAACGCGATGCCGTTAAAGCTGGGACCAATCAGGGAGTGAATATGCCAGTTTCGAATACACCATTGCTGGATGACGTCTCCTTTCCGGCGGATTTGCGGAAATTGAAGCCGACCCAACTTCGCCAGTTTGCCGACGAGTTGCGCGCCGAAGTCATCGACACGGTGTCCACTACCGGAGGCCATCTGGGCGCCGGTCTGGGTGTTGTCGAGCTGACGACAGCGATCCATTATGTTTTCAACACGCCCGAAGACCGACTGATCTGGGATGTTGGCCATCAATGCTATCCGCACAAGATCATCACCGGCCGCCGCGACCGGATCCGCACCCTGCGCCAAGGCGGCGGACTATCCGGCTTCACCAAAAGGTCGGAAAGCGAATATGATCCCTTCGGCGCGGCCCATAGTTCGACCTCGATCAGCGCAGCCTTAGGCTTTGCGATCGCCAATAAGCTGAACGACAAACCAGGTCGCGGCATTGCCGTTATCGGCGACGGCGCGATGAGTGCCGGCATGGCCTATGAAGCGATGAACAATGCGGAAGCGGCTGGCAACCGGCTGGTTGTCATTCTCAACGACAATGACATGTCGATCGCACCGCCGGTCGGCGGGCTTTCGGCCTATCTCGCCCGAATCGTTTCTTCCCGTGAATTTCTCGGCGTCCGCCAGCTGGCGCGGCGCATCGCCCGAAAGTTGCCCAAGGGCCTGTACGACGCAGCGCGCAAGACCGATGAATATGCCCGCGGCATGACAATGGGCGGGACCCTGTTCGAGGAACTGGGCTTCTATTATGTCGGCCCGATCGACGGCCATAATCTGGAACATCTGATTCCCGTGCTCGAAAATGTGCGCGATGCGGCAGAAGGCCCCTGCCTGATCCACGTCGTCACCGAAAAGGGCAAAGGCTATAAATTCGCCGAGGAAGCCGATGACAAATATCACGGCGTCGCCCAGTTCGACGTGGTGTCCGGCAAGCAGAACAAGGGTCCCGGCGGCGGACCACCCGCCTATCAGAATGTATTCGGCGAAACCCTCGCCAAGCTGGCCGACAGCGATCCGAAAATCTGCGCGATCACCGCGGCCATGCCTTCGGGCACCGGCGTCGACAAATTTGCCAAGGCGCATCCGGACAAGGCCTTTGATGTCGGGATCGCCGAACAGCATGGCGTGACCTTTGCCGCCGGTCTGGCTGCACAAGGCATGCGGCCTTTTTGCGCGATCTATTCAACATTCCTGCAACGCGCCTATGATCAGGTCGTCCATGACGTGGCGATCCAGAATCTGCCGGTGCGTTTCGCGATCGACCGGGCGGGTCTGGTCGGCGCGGATGGCAGCACCCACGCCGGATCCTTCGACGTCACCTATCTGGCGACATTGCCCAATATGGTGGTGATGGCCGCAGCCGACGAGGCCGAGCTGGCGCATATGACCTATACCGCGTCGTTGCACGACAGCGGTCCGATCGCCTTTCGCTACCCGCGCGGCAATGGCACCGGCGTGCCGATCCCGGAAAAACTCGAACAGCTGGAAATCGGCAAGGGCCGGATCGTCAAACAGGGTACCAAGGTCGCGATCCTGTCGCTTGGCGCCCGTCTCGAAGAAGCCAAGAAGGCAGCAGAGCGGCTCGAAGCCAAGGGCCTCAGCACAACCGTTGCCGACCTCCGCTTTGCCAAACCGCTCGACGAAGAATTGATCCGCAAATTGCTGACAACCCATGAAGTCGCAGTGACGGTCGAGGAAGCCTCGGTCGGCGGCCTCGGCGCACATGTGCTGACTTATGCGTCTGACAATGGCCTCACCGACGCCGGCCTGAAAATCCGGACGATGCGCCTGCCCGATATATTCCAGGATCAGGACAAGCCGGACGTGCAATATGCCGAAGCGGGGCTAGACGCCGATGGTATAGTCGAAACCGTCCTGAAAGCACTGCGTCACAATAGCGCGAGCGTCGAAAATACCGGAACACGGGCCTAGCCGATATTGCCGCTTGTGATTGGCCGAAACGGCCTTTAGGCGATTGCCCCATGCCACCGGAATTTTCCCATATCGATCACTGGATATTTGATCTCGATAACGTGCTCTACCCCGTGGAGTGCGATCTGTTCGCGCTGATCGATATCAAGATGGGCGAATATATTGCCCGGGCGCTGGATTGTGATCTGGTCGAAGCGCGGAAAATCCAGAAGGGATTTTTTCACGATCATGGCACCACGCTGGCTGGCCTGATGCATCATCATGGCACCGATCCCGCCGATTTTCTCGATTTTGTGCATGATATCGATATGGACCGCCTTTCGCCTGCGCCTCTGGTCCGTGCCGCCATTGAAGCACTGCCGGGCGAGAAGCTGATTTTCACCAATGCCGACCGGCCTTATGCCGAGCGGGTTCTGGAAAAGCGCGGATTCGGCGGGCTTTTCCATCAGATGCACGACATTCGGGATACAGGCCTTATACCCAAGCCGCAGACAGCCGCTTACGAAAGCCTGATCGCCGCAACCGGCATCGATCCGACTCGCGCCCTGTTTGTCGAAGATATGGCGCGCAATTTGCGTCCCGCGAAAACATTGGGCATGACAACAATATGGATCAATACCGGTGCAGAATGGGCTGGCCGCGAACATGATCCTGCCTATATTGATCACGAAATCACCGATCTGGAAAGCTGGGTCACTGGCCTCCATAGCGCAAAGGAAGAAATATCAACATGACCGCAGCATTGCAGACCGTAATCGACGCCGCCTGGGACAAACGGGAATCTTTGAGCCTCACGTCGCAGGGACCGGAGCGTGATGCGGTCAATCTGGCCCTGTCCATGCTCGACAACGGCACCGCACGGGTCGCCGAGAAAAAAGACGGCCAGTGGGTGGTCAACCAGTGGCTCAAAAAAGCGGTGCTGCTTTCCTTCCGGCTCAACGACAATGTGCTGATCGAAGGCCCCGGTGGCGCCAATCACTGGGACAAGGTGCCAAGCAAATTTGCCGGCTGGGGCGAGAACCGGTTTCGCGAGGCGGGTTTCCGTTCTGTACCCGGCTCGATCGTCCGTCAGGGCGCCTTTATCGGCAAGGGCGTCGTGCTGATGCCCAGCTTTGTCAACATCGGCGCCTTCGTCGATGAAGGCACGATGGTCGACGGCTGGGCCACCGTCGGCAGCTGCGCGCAGATCGGCAAGAACGTACACATCTCAGGCGGTGCCGGCATTGGCGGCGTTCTCGAACCCTTGCAGGCCGGTCCGGTGATCATCGAGGATGGCGCATTCATCGGTGCCCGCGCCGAAGTCGCCGAAGGCGTGCGCGTCGGCGAAGGCGCAGTGCTCTCCATGGGTGTCTATCTCGGCGCTTCGACCAAGATCGTCGACCGGGTCACCGGCAAGATCTGGATCGGCGAAGTGCCGCCTTATTCGGTCGTGGTTCCCGGTACGATGCCGCCGAAGGTCAATGTTGACGGCGTCCCCGGACCCAGCCTCTATTGCGCCGTGATCGTCAAGACGGTCGATGCGCAAACACGGTCCAAGACCGGTATCAACGAATTGCTGCGCGACTGATAGAGACGCGGGTGAACTAGAGGCATGAAATCCTCTCCCTTAAAGGGAGAGGATGCCCTCAATCAAACAGTTCGCCGCCCGTTTCTTTGCCCGCAGGCGGGGCCAGTCCCAAATGTTTCCACCCGCGATCATTGAGTGTCCGGCCGCGTGCTGTCCGGGCGATCAGGCCGAGCTGGATCAGATAAGGCTCGATCACTTCTTCCACCGTGTCGCGCGGTTCCGACAGGCCCGCGGCGAGCGTTTCCACGCCAACCGGCCCGCCTTTGTAGACATCCGCAATCATATAGAGATAGCGCCGATCCATTGCATCAAGGCCGATGCTGTCGACCTCCAGCCGGGTTAAGGACGCATCCGCAATTTCCCGGTCGACAAGCCTAGTGCCCGCGACATTGGCAAAATCCCGCACCCGGCGGAGCAGACGACCGGCGATACGCGGCGTGCCTCGTGCGCGACGAGCGACTTCAGTAGCACCATCGGGCGCAATCTCGAGATCGAGCAACCTCGCGGCGCGGTGGACGACTTTTTCCAGTTCTTCGGTCGAGTAGAAATTGAGCCGCACCGGAATCCCGAAACGGTCGCGCAGCGGCGTGGTCAGCAGGCCCTGACGCGTTGTCGCGCCGATCAGGGTGAAAGCCGGCAGATCGATCCGCACTGAGCGCGCCGACGGGCCTTCGCCAATGATCAGATCAAGCGCTCGGTCTTCCATCGCCGGATAGAGCACTTCCTCGACCACCGGATTGAGCCGATGAATCTCGTCTATAAAAAGAACATCGCCTTCTTCGAGATTGGTCAGCAGGGCCGCAAGATCGCCGGACTTTGCGATGACCGGCCCGGAAGTAGCACGAAAACCAACCCCCAGTTCGCGCGCAATGATCTGCGCCAGCGTGGTCTTGCCCAATCCGGGAGGACCAAAGAACAGCACATGATCCAGCGCCTCGCTGCGCCCCTTGGCCGCCTCGATAAACACCCGAAGATTACCACGCGCCGCTTCCTGCCCGATAAATTCGTCGAGCGTTTTAGGGCGCAGCGCCGCGTCGATGTCTTCGACCTTGCGTTCGGGAGATTGGAGCCGGTCTTCAGTCATGAAGGCGGCCTAGCTCATCCGTCATTCCTGCGAAAGCGGGAACCCGGTTCTTTGTATCACCAATGAATAGTTTTTCACGCGAAGCCGCGAAGGCGCAAAGATAGTGCGGCAAGCCCTGCCCCCTTTGCGCCTTCGCGGCTTCGCGTGATCCATTAAAAACTGCGACGTTATATATGCTGGGCTGACAGCGTACGTGTTCATTCCCCTGCATCAACGCGCCGCCTTCTTCAACGCCAGCCGTACCAGCGCATCCAGGGTTGCACCATCGCCTATCTCGGAATCGGCCGCTGCCACCGCCGCGCTCGCATCCGCCGGTTTGAAACCAAGATTCTGCAGCGCGCTGACGGCATCGGCGCTGTTGTTCGAGGGCGCGTGGACCGTACCGCCGCCAGCAATTGGATCGGTCGCGATGCCGCCGACCTTGTCTTTCAATTCGTTGACGATCCGCAGCGCCAGTTTCGGGCCGACGCCATTGGCGCGGCTGACCATTGCCTTGTCACCCATTGCAATGGCGCGTGAAATTTCGCCTGGTTCCAGCGCCGACAAGATCGCCAGCGCCACCTTGCCTCCGACGCCCTGCACCGAGATCAGCAAGCGGAACCAGTCTCTCTCCGATCTGCTGGCAAAGCCCATCAGACGCATGTCGGTCTCGCTGACCTGCATCTCGGTATAGATGGTCGCGCCATCACCCTTGCCGCCAATGGCACCGATGGTGCGCGACGAGCAGAAAACCAGATAGCCGACGCCCTGCACATCGAGCACGATATTGTCCGAGCCGATTTCGTCGATGGTGCCGGTGAGTTTTGCGATCATAGCTGTGTATTAATGCAAGGGCGGCACAAGTCCAGTTCCGTTCGTGCTGAGCTTGTCGAAGTACGAATTTGCGCGCTCCAAGGTCCTTCGACAGGCTCAGGACGAACGGCGCTTTGCTCCGCTATCTCTTCCGATGATGCGCGTGGGTGATCGCCACGGCCAGCGCATCGGCAGCATCCGCACCGGCCAGCTTCACGCCGGGCAGCAGGATCTTTAACATCGCCTGCACCTGTTCCTTGTCGGCATTGCCAACGCCGACCACGGACTTCTTCACCGTCCGCGCCGAATATTCGCCGACTTCAATTCCGGTCCGAGAAGCACCAAGCAGCACCACGCCGCGCGCCTGACCCAGTTTCAACGTGCTCTGCGGGTTGCTGTTGACATAGACTTCCTCGACCGCCGCGCCATCCGGCTTATATTCGAGCAGCAGGTCGGTGAGTTCGAGATCGAGCTTGAGCAAACGGGTCGCCAAGGCCATTTTGCTATCGGTCTTGATCTGGCCATTGGCAATATGGGACAGGCGATTACCGTCCGCCACGATCACGCCCCAGCCGGTGGTACCGAGACCCGGATCGAGGCCGAGAATGATCATCTTAAATGGGCAGCCCGAGACGGCGACCGACAACGGCCATTATGAGATAAAGGCCGATCGTCAGCAGGGATCCCGCCGCCAGCGACAGCCAGAAGCTGATACCATTGCGCAACATCATCGGAATCAGGAGGAACATCGGAAGAGATGGCAGAACATACCAGAAGGTCGCTTCAGCATGCAACGCCATATTTTCCGTGTCAGGCCGCGCATACCAGAGGAAGATCATGCCCAATATCGAGATCAAGGGCAGCGAGGCGACCAGCGCGCCGAAGCTGGGCTGGCGTTGCGCGATGGTTGCCACCATTGCCACGATCACTCCCGCGAGCGCAGCTTTGGCGGCAAATTCCCACATCACTCGGCGTTCAGTTTTTCCATGATTTCGTCGGACACGTCATAATTGCCCCAGACGGTCTGGACGTCGTCATCTTCTTCCAGCATGTCGATCAGGTTGAGCAAGGTCTCGGCCTGCTCCTGATCGACTTCGACCTGAACCGAAGGCCGCCAGGCGAGTTTGACACTTGCCGCTTCGCCCAGTGCTTTTTCCAGAGCAGTGGATACTTCGTGAAGATCTTCCATCGCCGTCCAGATTTCATGACCGTCTTCATCGGAAGAAATATCTTCGGCACCGGCTTCCATCGCGGCCTCGAGGACCTTTTCCTCGTCGCCGGCGCTGACCGGATACTGGATATAGCCGACCCGGTCAAAACCGTGAGAAACCGAACCGCTTTCGCCCAGATTGCCACCATTTCGCGACATGATCGTACGAACGTTGGTAAAAGTGCGGTTATTATTATCGGTCAGAGTCTCGATGATCAGGGACACACCACCGGGGCCAAAGCCTTCGTAGCGGATCTCGCTATAATCATCGCCTTCGTTCGCCGTCGCTTTTTCAATGGCGCGCGAAATATTGTCCTTCGGCATCGACACCGCTTTGGCGCTGTTGACCGCCAGGCGCAGACGCGGATTGAAATCCGGATCCGGCATGCCCGACTTGGCCGCCACGGTTATCTCGCGCGAGAGCTTCGAAAATTGCGCCGCACGCTTCTTGTCCTGAGCGCCCTTGCGATGCTTGATATTGTTAAATTTACTATGGCCTGCCATTTTACCTCAAATTCCCGATTTGATCATTCTACAATTACCGCGGTTCCCGATGCGGATACCATCAACATCGATCCTTTGTCGCCAACGACCTCATAGTCAAGATCAACTCCGACAACCGCATTGGCGCCGGCTTTCACCGCCTCTGCTTCCATCTCCGCCAGTGCTTCGTCGCGCGCGCGTTTCAGGACATTTTCATATTTACCGGAGCGGCCGCCGACAATGTCGGTGATGCTGGCAAACAGATCGCGAAACAGGTTCGCGCCGACAATTACCTCGCCAATCACGATCCCGCGATAGTCACGGATCGCGCGGCCTTCGATACTGGGTGTCGTGGTGACAATCATCAATGCTCTCCTGCCGCTAAAGACTGGCTATTAGCCTATTGATCAGGCCAGGCCAAGCGCCGCTTTATAGGTGTCGAGAATGGCTTCCATTTCCTGACGGTCATGGGCTTCCATTTTCCGCAAACGAACGATCTGGCGCATGATTTTCGCATCATAGCCTTGTGATTTCGCTTCGGAATAAACGTCACGAATATCGTCCGCCATGCCCTTTTTCTCTTCTTCCAGCCGCTCGATACGTTCAATAAACAGACGCAGCTGGTCTGCGGCAACATTGCCTTCGCTCATTCTTTCATTCCTTTAAAACTATATTCGGATTCGAAGCCTGCCTTTAAGACGCGTCGGCGTTTTTGGCCACGCTTTCCTTCATCTTTTTGAGCCGTTCC
>TARA_R110000796_G_scaffold108982_6_pt1 | contig 25730 bp, 10 predicted proteins | sample TARA_R110000796 | Tara Oceans TARA_R110000796 (sample SAMEA4397815) | marine metagenome | biome: Polar Biome; feature: [SRF] surface water layer (ENVO:00010504); material: water (ENVO:00002006), including particulate matter (ENVO:01000060) such as... | depth 5 m
CAAAACTTTCCAGAAATTCAAGCTGTTGCAGCCTACGGTGGAGAAGACTTAGAACCACCGCAATTTGGTAAGGTTGCTATATCAGTATATTTGGGACAAGGTCAAGAGAGTTTATCAACTACTCTTTCCAACACTTATATCCAATTCTTAAAAGAACGTTCACCTCTTGCCATTGAGCCCATATTTGTAGTATCAGAATTTATGTACGGTTGTACAACTGTGAATGTCAACTATAATCCTAAGCTTACTCGTAAATCATCAGGTGATATTGATACGTTAGTAAGAAATGCTATCAAATTGTATAACGATGCAAACTTAGATAACTTTAATACGACGTTAAGAATTTCTAAGCTTGCTTCTGCAATAGATGCTACTGATATTGCTGTTGTAAGTTCTAGTTTAAGTGTAATGCCGTATATCGAGTATTCTCCTAATTTAAACATAGAGCTTAATCCATCATTTAAGTTCGTTGCTAAGCTTATTAAGCCTTATCCTTTCGATGAATCAGACGGGTTTAAAGAATATAAGCCAGCTATTAAATCTGGTGTTTACTCAATGAACGCATCTAATGTCTATCTTCAAGATGATGGACGAGGTAATATTCAAGTAATTGCAGACGATATCGCTAACCCAAAGGTTGTTAAACCTAAGGTTGGAAGCGTGAACTACGAGACTGGCGAAGTAAATCTAGTTGGGTTTATTACAGACGGTTATGTAGGTTCTGGAATTAAATTCATGGCAACGACATACAACAAAGACATCAAGGCTCCTAATGGCAGAATATTCGCAATTAAAGATTCTGATGTAACAATTAACTTAGTAGAGTCCAAATAATGTCAATAGAAAAAAAGATAGCGTTTAAAATAGCGCAGCAGTTTCCTGCAATCTATAGAGAAGAACAAAATGAACTTGTACAATTAGTTACAGACTATTACAAGTTCATGGAAACACAGCCAAATCAAGCTGTGTACAATAGTCGTAGAATGTACGAATACAGAGACATTACTACTACTCTTCAAAGTATGATTATCTTTTTTCAGAAGAAATACTTAGCAGATCTTCCACTATTAGAAGATGCTAGTGTAAGATTATTAGTAAAAAATATCCTTGCTCTTTATAGAAGAAAGGGTTCAGAGAACGGCGTCATATTATTCTTTAGAATGTTCTACGAAGAAGATGTTACGATTTATAACCCTTCAAAGAATATCTTTAAACCGTCTGACTCAGATTGGAGAACAGGCGAATTTTTACAATTAATTCCTAATAACAATGCTTTCTTAAGTCGTGATGGTTTAAGGACATACACATATGCAGATCTATTATCAAAAAACGTTGTAGGTTCTACATCTCATGCGAAAGCAGTAGTAGATAAAATTAACTTTATTCTTTTGAATAATACTCTTACTCCTGTCTTGTATATTAATCAAGTTAAAGGTCAATTCCAAAGATACGATGACGTTGTGGCAAGAATTAACGGCGAAGACGTTGCTTTCGGTATAGTAAACGGTTCTGCATCAGGTATAGATATCGATCTCACTTACGGTGGTACAACAGGAAACGCAATAGGTGATATATTTAATATTGTTTCTGATTTTGGTAAAGGTGCAACATGTATTGTTACAGAAACTGAAGATCAGTTTACAGGGATTGTTGGTTATACACTAAAAGACGGCGGCTTTGGTTATACTATAGAGAATACGAAACTATTAGTATCAGATCAAGTTATAATTCTACAAGATAACGCAGATCTATTCTTTAAAGAATTAGAGTATTTAGAAGATGCATCAGGTAACAGAGGTAGAGTTATTGGTCAAAACGCTTCATCAGTAGGTTTGTTGATGGACGTTGGAGACGAAATGAATGGCAGCGCTATTTCAACAGTAGACAGATCGACCAATGTTACATTATCTAACGTTGTAAGAGTAGTTGTTAAAAACGGTTCTTCTCCTGGTCCATTATATCCTGATACGACTAATTTAGGCGATGTTAAAGTAGAAACACTTTCTAACACAGAAACAGTTAGTTTAATTACTGATGTAATAGAAGGTTTCTTGAACGTACCTCTTAACTCAGCAAATTATAACGCAGTACCGCCTGCAAGCGCGCCAATGTCAGGCACAGCAAATCCAGTAAATATTAATACACCTATTAATGAGGCGTTCGACTTAAGGCCGTTTGTTATAGGTACTATTGATGCTTTCGAGAATATTGATCCAGGATCGGGTTATATTAACGATGTATTTACGTTAGTACGTGATGAAGTTATGATAGCATTCGAAAGATATGAGCAAGTTCTTATTGTAGATAACTTCAGTGCTCTCTTCTCTGTTGGCGATACTATTACGCAAGCCGGAATATCAGCTATTATCACGCAAATCAACGCAGACGATTCTTATATTAGAACTAGACCGTTCAGCTATTACGGATTTGATGATACATCATTTAGTCATAAAGGAACGACTTACGATATTATAGCTGCTGAAAGAGATTACACGTCTGATCAGTTTGGTAAGAATGCTGAGATGGAATCAAAAACATTGTTCGCAACTGGTCGTGTTTCTAAAGTTAAAATTCTTAACTCTGGTTTTGGATACATTGACGGAGAAACAGTATTTCTTACAGATGATAACGGATTAAAAGTCGCTAAGGGTATAATGTCAGCTGACGCTGAGGGTATTTCAGCAGGTTTCTGGGGTGATGAGACTTCACATCTTAATGGTTATAAACCAGATGGTGTTTATTATAACTCAAGAAATAAACTACATGACTCAGACTTCTATCAAGAATACTCTTATGAAATTAGATCTACTGTAGGTTTAGAAACATATAAAGAAACACTTAAACAAAATGTTCACCTCGCTGGTACTCGTTTATTCAGTAAATTTACTCATAACAAAAAAGCAAGCCTTGCTATGAAGAGCAGGTTCTTTGTTAATAGAAAAGAAGATCCGTTAATTGGTGGAGACCCAATCGTTGGTCCAAATCAACCAGGCGAACAGATTTATTATAGTGCAGATAGAAACACGATTACAACAGACAGTATCAATTTACGAGTTGACACGGTTTAGGATAAATAGATAAAAGACCTTTAGGAGCAAAAAATGGCAAAGCAAGCAATTGGTGTTGGCGCCGCGGCAAACGATGGATTCGGTGATCCACTACGTAATGCCATGATCAAAGTCAACGAAAACTTTACAGAGTTATACGACGGACAGTTTGATGGCGTTTATAGTTCGTTAACAGCAAGCCCAACAAACTTGTTATATTGGGTGAACGATGGTGCAAACAACCAGGTTCTCACGACAAACGGTAACGGAGTATTAACATTCCAAGACCCTGTTGCTGTAGTAGTACCAGATGTACCTAAAGAAGAATTCGAATTAGTAGACGGTGAAACGTTTGGCCAGAATAATTCAAGCAACATATTCATTCCATTGGTTCATAACAGTCTTATATCGAACACTATGGTTTCAGCACTCCCAGTTCCTGTAGAAGATCTTAACTCAGACGGAAATATCGAAAAAATTATATGGACACAACAACTTGAAAGATATACGAGTGGCGGAGAAATAATCCTATCGTTTAGTATGGTAGGCAGTGTCGATGATGTAGCTGAACAGTATTCAACTAAAAAGTTCTTGTTTAGCAGAGTAAATCTCGATGCTGTAACAGAAGACTTTAATATGGTTGAGACTAGTGTGGGATCAGACGAATTATGCAATGGCGTTAGACTTGTAGAAAGAAACGTAGGAGGCAACTTGTTTCTCGATCTCGTAGCAACATCTCCTAGTACTGGTGTTTCTTCAACAGAATTTGTTAGAGTTATAGGTCAAATTACGTATACTAGTGTTCCAATCTTTGTAACAGCGTCAGGATATTAAAATGGCAAATAATCATAAAATTACTAATCACCAAGACGGCAATTTAATTGTTGACGCTGTAGCAAATTCTGTTATATTACAGCATAGTTCTGTAACAAAGTTAGAAACCTTAGAAACTGGTGTAAACATTACTGGCGCATTGACCGTTAACAACTCACCTGTAGTTGGTGGCGGTGGACTTGCTAATATAGTTGAGGATACAACGCCGCAATTGGGTGGTAATCTAGATGCGCAAGCATTTGACATAACTACTACTGGAAAAATGTTATATTCGAACGTATATGACACAGAAGGTGATTTGCCTGCGGCTGGTAGTTATCACGGTATGTTTGCTCACGTGCATGGAACTGGTAAAGCATATTACGCGCATGCTGGTGCTTGGGTTGAGCTCGCGAATGCAGGTGGCGGAGGCGGCGGTTCTATGGCTAGTCGTACTACACCTGCTGGAACAACATCTTCATTAGCAAATAACGCAAGCGCAGATTTAAGTATAACAGGGTTTAAATCTTATTTCGTTATGTCTATTGAAACTAATTACGCAGCGTGGGTAAGATTGTACATAAGCGAAGGTGCAAGGTCTGCAGATGCAGCGCGTACCCAACTTACAGATCCTACACCAGATTCTGGCGTAATTGCAGAAGTTGTTACCTCAGGTTCTGAAACTGTAATTTTAGCACCAGGAGTTATCGGCTTCAATAACGAAGCATCTGTTACAACCGCTATTCCTTGCAGAGTTACAAACCTTTCAGGTAGTTCATACCCAATAACTGTTACATTAAAACTAGTTCAGCTCGAGGCCTAAAAAATGGAAAAATACGAATGGATCGTCACTCTATATAGTAGAGATGACTTGGATGGTTTTTATGATGACATGGAAACCCCAGGAGGATCCATCACTATTCCAGATAGAGAAGTAGAATTAACAAATCGCAGAACTATTAGTCGTAATACACATTATATGCTTACACATGACGAAGCTGCTGAAGTATTAGCAGATCCTAGAGTTTGGGGCGTAGATCTTGCTTCTGAAGTACTTGATACTATTAAACCTAGCGGATATACTGTTAACGAGAAATTCTCTAAAGATTGGAATTCAGACGCAAGTGATGTTAATTGGGGTTTATTAAGACATAGCGAAGCAACCAATAGAAATAATTGGGGTTCAAACGCTTTAACAAATATTACTTCTGATTTAACAGTCACGGCTTCTGGTAAAAATGTTGATGTGTTAATTGTTGACGGTCATATTGATCCAGCACATCCAGAATTTGCCGTTAATTCAGATGGAACTGGCGGATCAAGAATTAATCAGTTTAATTGGTTTAGTTTAAAATCTGATATAGGTTTAGGATCAAACGGAACATACAATTACGGAACATATGTAGTCGCAGGCGATGCAGATGAAACAGACGATAACGATCATGGTTGTCACGTTGGTGGAACTGTTGCTGGCAATAAACAAGGTTGGGCAAGAGATGCTAACATTTATAATATAAGTCCTTACGGTTCTAATAATAACTCTGGTGCATCTACTTATTTGTGGGATTACATTAGACAATGGCATAATACTAAACCTATTAATTCAGAAACAGGAAGAAGAAATCCAACTATATCAAATCACAGTTACGGTTCTGGATACAGAATAAACTATGGCAGTTGGGGTCCTATCATTAGCGCAAATTATCGTGGTGTTAATTTTAATCCTGGTAGAGACTTAACTGCAGCTGAATTACGAGCACGTGGTTTTTATGCTCCATCTAATGTAGATGTAGGAATTCCTGCTTACTTTACGTCAAGACAAGCCGATATGGAAGATGCAGCTGACGATGGTGTTATTATTGTTGTTGCGGCAGGTAATGACTATTGGAAAATTGTTAATGCTGCAGATCAAGATTATAACAACACATATCAATCAGTTAATGGCGGCATTACTAGAACTCTTTACACAAATCGTGGTACTGGTTCTGGTGCTGGTTACGCACCTAATATTGTAGTTGGTGCAGTTTCTAACGACCTTAACGAAGACAAAGCTGGTTTTAGTAATGTTGGAAGTCAAGTAGATGTTTTTGCAGCAGGCGAAGGTATTCAAAGTTCTTTGCACACTGGTAGTACAAACGATCCTAGAAATTCATCATACAAGATTGGTAAATATCAGGGAACAAGTATGGCATCACCTCAGGTTTGTGGTGTTTTAGCATTACTTGCTGAAAGTTGGCCTGGAATGGATCAAGCGCAAGCTCAACAATGGATAAGCGATAATGCTGGTACAGATGTTATGGCTGATACTGGTGCTGACGACGCTATGGACACAAATAGTTTGCAAGGCGCTCCTAATAAATACCTAAGATGGATCAATCAAAGACCAACAGACGGCTTTGCTTTTCCAAAAAGAACTTTTAGTAATAGACCTACTACAGGAAATACTTATCCTAGATCTCGTGTTCGTAGAAAAGGATAGTGCAAATGATTATAAATATTAGAAAAGCAGCAGGTTGGGTGAAATGACTGAGATATTAACATCGAAGATGAAAAACGACACGACTAGAATGTTTTATAACGACATTCAAGAAAATGACTATTACGTGCAAGTATCTTCTATAACTGTAGGTGATGCTGAGCGCCAAAGTGCTGTGAACGCGCAGTATAGTATAAATCAATTCTTAGAGAATACACTATTTGGAAAGAAAGTAGAAGGCACAGATACCAAGTTCATGGTTAAATACTATCCTTGGCAAAAAGATGCAGTTTATGAACAGTATGACGATACAATAGATATGGAAGGCAAGAGATTTTATTCTGTTGTCGGACCTAATGATAACGATACTGGCGACTACAGAGTATTCAAATGTTTGGCAAATAACAACGGTGGCAAATCTATTGCTCCTCCTAATTGGAACCCATACACGACAGGTCAAGTTTACAGAACAGCAGACGGTTACGTTTGGAAATTCTTATACTTTATTGAAACATCTCAATTCGAAGCCTACAACGCTGTAGGTTATATACCTTTAATCGGTAGTAATTTCGTTATTAATCCAGATCCAAACGCTGATGCTAACAACGTAGTTTATGGTTCTGAGATTTCTGATATTTTTGTGTCGAACCCAGTTGATAACGCAGGTTATAAATCATTGAATGGTTATTTAACAGCAGCTCCTGGTAATGATGGCACGCTTACATTACGTGCAAACGATATAAATCAAATCGCTAATTACTACAACAACATGTCGATTTATTGTACAAACTCAGACGGTACTTCAAGATTATATAAGATTAATTCTTATCTGTTTGAAAGCGGTACTGGTTACGGTAAAGCAAAGGTTGAAGGAACTCCATTAACAGATGGCGTATCTAACATCGCTTCGTTTAAAATCTTACCGACTTGTATCATAGAAGGTGACGGTACTGGCGCAGTTGCAATACCTAATGTTGTTGACGGAAATATTTCTTCTCTTGTTATCTTAGAGGCTGGTTCTGGTTATACAAATGTTGTTGGAAAAATAGTAGATCCGTTGTTTGATTTCGATCCAGAAGATCCGAACTCTATCGATGTAAGAGTAGCATTACGTCCGGTATTATCGCCACTTGGTGGCCACGGGTGGAATTTAATAGACGAGTTACATTGTAGACACATACTTCTTTACGGCTATATTACAGAAACAGATAACAATCAAATAGGTCGCAATGGAACTTATTCGCATATTGGTATGGTTAAAAACCCAGAGTTTATAAGTGCTTCAGCCAACTCTGCAAATACACCTACAGTATTTGATAATAGAATTGCAATTACGACTGACAATATAGCTTATGCCGTTGAAGGTGATGCGGTTCAACAATTAAATGTGGATAACGAAATAATCTTTACAGCCACTGTTCACGCTGTTGATGAGACATCTAACACAGTTTACTTATCAAGCTATATGGGACCGTTCGCAAACAAAGCAAACAACGATATTTCACTAGATACAACGTTGGCAATTGTTAATTCTACAGGCCAGCGAATGTTGATAAATACACCTACAGCGAATAATATTATAGAGTCTGACTACGTTCAACGTACAGGGCAAGTATATTTCATGGAAGATTTTGTTCCGATTGCACGAACATTTATGTCGCGAGAAGAATACAAGTTAGTATTAGAATTTTAAGGAAAACATAGATGCCTATTAACACAAATCTAAATATTGCTCCGTACTTTGATGATTTCAATCTGGAAAAGCAATTTTATAAAATCTTGTTTAAGCCTGCATACGCGGTTCAGGCAAGAGAGCTTACTCAACTCCAGACAATCTTGCAAAATCAAGTTGAGCAATTTGGAGATAACATCTACCAAGAAGGTAGTATCGTTAAAGGTTGTAACTTTACAGTTCTTAATGATTTGCAGTTTGTTAAGTTGACAGACAAAACAGGATTTGATCCTGTTGCGTTCGTTGGTGGAATTGCAAACGAGGTTGTTGGTGGTGTTTCAGTACCAATTGATACTAAGTTCGAAATCGAAGGCTCTCTGTCTGGTCTAAAGGCATCAATTATTACTACAGATCGTGGTTTCGAAACACGTCCGCCTGATCTTAACACGTTCTATATTAACTATTTAAATACAAACGAAACATCAAATTATAAGGCATTCATCTCAGGTGAACAACTTACAATTAACAAATATCGTTATAATGGTTCTGCGTTAATTGAAACATCTCTTGCTGTTGATACTATAAACGTAACAGTCTTATCAAATCCAACTGGCAAATCATTTGGTATTCAAGCTGCAAACGGTGTTATCTTTTCAAAGGGACATTTCTTGTTCGCTGCAGAACAAACTTTGATTGTTTCTAAATATACAAATGTTCCTAACGATTTATCTGTAGGTTACGAAGTTGTAGAGTCTCTTGTTTCTTCATTACAAGATACCACTTTATTCGACAACGCAAACGGATCGAGCAATGAAAATGCTCCCGGCGCTGATAGACTTAAGCTTATTCCAACTCTTGCTGTTAAAACAACAGTGACTGCAGATATTGATGCTGGGTTCTTTACTCTTATTCGTTACCAAAACGGTTCAGCTGTTACTATTCGTGACGTTACCCAATTCAATTCAATTACTGAAGAAATGGCAAAGAGAACTTACGAAGAGTCTGGTGACTATATCGTTGATAACTTTAGTGTCGTTACAGAAAGACGAGGCACTGACCTTACTGCTTTAGTTGGTAAAGGTTCTGCTTACGTTAAAGGTTATAGGATTGAAAACCAAGGCGAACAGGATGTAACTATTGATCCTGTTGCGGCTACAGAAACATATAATAATCAATCAACATCTTTAGAATACGGTTCTTTTGTTGACATCTTAACTATTCAAGGTACAATAGGTCTTAACTATTCATCAATAACTCTTCAGTTAGCTAACGGAACTGGTATTGGTCAAGCATACGCAAAGAATATTACAGATAGTAAATTGTATTTGTGGGGTGTATCAATATCTAACGCAGCTTACACATTTGCTGATGTTCAAAGAATTGTAGGAACTTCTGGTGTTATTACTATTGCTGCAGGTTCTAAGCTTAAAGAATCAAACAAATCATCTATGATATTCGATACGGGAACTAAGAGCTTAAAGTTAATCTCAGATCTCAATGTTCCAGTAAGAGCTCACAGTTCAGTTACAGTAACTGCAAATACTATTACAGTTGGACCAATTGTTGGTGTTGATTTCGCAGTCGATAACTCTGATATGTTGTTTGTTGATGCATCAAATACTAAAATTGTAATCAACAGTTATTCAACTTCTCTTAATAACTCTGTATTAACAGTTAACCTTGCGGCTGGTTCAGATCCAGCAGGTGAATTGTATTACAATAGAAGAGAAATGGATACAACTCCATATAACAAACAAGCTGTAGAACCTTATATTAAATTCACTTGGAATAACGGCAAGACACAATATAACTTAGGTTTCCCTGATGTATATAAAGTGTTTAGTGTTACAGATGCAGGCGGGGTTGACTATGTTGACTCTTTCCGTCTCGTAACAAACGCAAAAGATAACTTTTATGACTTATCATATTTAGAACTTATTCCTGGCAGACCAACACCAAGTTCTGGTACCATTGTAGTTAAACTAGGTGTATTCAAAGCAAGTAATGCGTCAGGTAAAAACTTCTTTGCAGTTAATTCTTATCCTGTTGATGATGTATCTGAAAATCTTCCAGCTGGCAAAATTCGTTCAAGCGATATTCCAGTATACACTACATCATCTGGTTCGATTTATAGATTAAGAGAATGCTTTGATTTTAGACCTTACGCTGATTTAGATGGTTCTGCAAGTTATACTGCCCTCACAGAAGGTGCTTCTGCTGTTGTATCAGCCGCAGTTGGCGCTAATCAACCGTCTTTCTCAACTAATGACTATTTAATTCCTGCTCTTAACGGAAGTATTGTTTCAGACATTGAACATTATTTGTCAAGAATTGATATGATTACGATTGACTCGTATGGCAAAGTTGCTAGTATTAAGGGCACTGAGGCTGCTAAACCTGTTCCACCAAAAGTAGGTCCAGATCAGCTAATCATTTCTCAAATCACAATTCCAGGTTACCCAGCCCTATCACCTCGCGAGGCTGAAGAGCAGGATAAAGGTTATTACGCTGTAAAAACTAAAGCGCACGGTGTTCAGAATTACACCATGAAAGAAATAGGTAACATCGATAAAAGAATTTCTCGCTTAGAATACTATATCAGTTTAAACCAATTAGAGCAAGACACACAAAACATGATCGTCTTGGATGAAAACGGCTTAACCAGATTTAAAAACGGTTTCTTAGTTGATCCGTTTAACGATACAAATATTTCTAATCTGAAGAATGCTAACTATAGTGCTGCTATCCAAAAAGACAAGAGCATATTATCTCCTGGACTTACCACGTTCCCATTAGATTTAGTATATAAAGCAGCGTCAGGTACGACTGTATTCCCATCAACATCTGATGCAGAGGTTGCAACGCTAAGTAGAGATGGCCACTTTAAATTCTTGGGTCAGCCTTACGCAACAAACATTAGAAACTTAGTAAGTAACTATTGGTCATACGAAGGCACAGGTCAATTATCACCTTCACATGATATGGCGCATGATACTACATCAAATCCCGTTACTTTGGATATTGATCTTGCAACTCCATTCTCTGATTTTGTAGAGAACTTACAAACAATTATTCCAATGACTACAACACAAACTGCGTTATTGAATTCTGTAACTTCTAATATCGGCGGTAGAACTTGGCAGACAACTACAAACTTTAGTGATACTACTACTACTCTTGATGTTGATCCTAACGGCTCATTAAGTAATTCTTTAGTAGGAGACTTTGTTTCTGATATGCAGTTCATGCCTTACATGAGAGCAAAAGATATTAAAGTCTTTGTATCCGGTTTAAGACCAAATACGAGACATTATTTCTTCTTTGACGGTGTTGTTGTAAATGGAAGTGTTAGACCCGGTGATCCAGATGCAACTCACGCAAGAGACGTTCTACAATTTGGCGCTTTAAATGCTCCTGTTTTAACAGATGCAAACGGTGTTTTGAGAGCGGTATTCGAATTACCAGACAATAAGTTCTTCGTTGGTGATAGAACATTAACTATCACAGACGTTGCAACAATTGCTGATATAGAATCAGCTTCTACTTCAAGAGTAAAAATTGATTATCACGCATACAATATTAAGATCGAGAAATCTGGCCTAACGGCTGCTACTCGTATGCCTGAGATTGATAGCACCACAACAGTATCACCACGATCTGTTGCAGGTCGCCCATTTAATATCGATCCGTTAGCCCAGACGTTCTACGTTAAGTCTGGGATGGCTCAGGGTGCTAGCTCTATATTTGCTTCAAAAATAGATCTGTACTTCAAACGTAAGTCTGAATTAAACGGTGTTACGGTAATGATTAGAGAAGTTGTTAATGGTTATCCTTCAACAGCTATATTACCTTTCTCTAAGGTACACGTCATTGCGAGTGATGTAAACGTTTCTGATGATGCATCTTTAGTAACAACTGTTGACTTCGATGCTCCTGTTAGATTAGATGTAGAAAAAGAATACGCAATCGTTCTTATGCCTGATGCTAACGATCCAAATTACTTGGTCTTTACATCTAAAGTTGGTGGCAACGATTTAACTCCAGGTGCAACTCAAGGTCAAGCAGTTGTACAAGATTGGGGTGACGGTGTTCTATTCTCATCAACAAACAACATGGCTTGGAAATCATACCAAGACGAAGATATTAAGTTTACAATTTACAGACATACGTTCAATAGTTCAACTGGTACAGTCACATTAACAAACGACGACCACGAATTCTTAACATTATCTGATTGGACGGGTCGTTTCTTACAAGGCGAAGAAATCTATACTGCGCTTCCTGTTTCTGGTTCAACTGGTACAGACGTAAACATGGTTTCTGGTACTGACTTAATTACAGGTACATCACTTGGCGATACATACGCTGCTGGTGATAAAATTCTTATTAATGAAGCTGGTGGCAAGAAAGACATTTTTGAGATTGCAAGTGTAGATAGTAGTACAGAGATGACTACAACTAAGAAAGTTTCTTATACCATCGGAGCTGGTTCAACAGGATCATTAGTTATTGCTGGTAATATCAGCTTTTATAACAGTCTTGAAAGAGATAAGATGCATCTTGTAGGTTCTTCTGCAACAAATAACACTAAGAGATTTATTGCTGGACAAACAATTAACGGTTTAAGAAGTGCAGTCGCAGGTACAATCGGATCAGTAGATAACATTAATCTTTCATACGTACAACCTATGATTATGAAAACTAACGATGCTTTAACAACAACAACTTTAAGTAGTGTGTTAACTAACCCTGCTGATGATACTACAAGTTATACATTACCTATGCAGTTTGGTAATAACACAACGTTTACTAAAAACGGTGTTGTAGTCTTCAGTAGATCAAACGATCCGCTTAGAGAAAAACCATTTGATATTAATATCACGTTAAATAACGGATCAAGCACAACCACAACACCGGTTGTTGATTTAGAAATAGCGACTCTGTTGGCATATCAATATAGAATTACTGATACTCCTGCTACAACTTCTAAATACATTAGTAAAACAATTGAATTAGCTGAAGATTTAGATGCTGAAGATTTAGAAGTTACATTGACTGCTTATAGACCAAGTGGTTCAGACATTAAGGTTTATATTAAACCGCAGAATGTTTATGACTCTGCTGCATTCGACACTATTCCATGGATTGAACTTACTGCAACCTCAGGTGCTAAATCATTCTCATCTGATCTTAATGAAGATGACTATCGCGAAATGAAATTCGCAGTAGCTGCCGCAAATAAAGACAGTAACGATGTTTTAGAATATACAAGCACAAGCGGTACTTTTGTAGGATATAGAAAATTCGCTATTAGAATTGATATGCTTTCACCTGATATTAGTAAATCTCCAACATTGCGCGATATGCGCGCTCTGGCATTGACATGATAAATCCAAACTTAGTTAGAGATAAAAGTAGAGCAGTCCTTAATGTTGATGTTGGTGCTTTGAATAAATATAAACAAGAAAGAGCATTGCATCGCAAAGTCGCTAAGCTAAGTTCTGAAATGATTGACATAAAAACTCTGTTGGCGTCAATCGTCGACAGATTAGATAAGATAGAAAAGTAGAGTTCAATGGCAAAACCTAATATTCAAAATATTACTACGACACAAACATTTCAAAACTGGTTTGACAAGCAGAACGAAATGGTTGATCTTATGCGTTCATCGGTTATTACAGCGAGTGCGCTAGGCGATACTACAACCGGAGACTCTTTCCTTCAAGGTGAATTTCAAGCTAACACAGTTTTAGCTGATACGCTTTTAAAGGTAGATGATATAGAAGCATTTTCTTCTAATTCAAGAATTGCAATTGCCGCGCCAATACAAGTTAACGGTTCAAGTAAAACGACTGCTATCTTTAGCTTTGGAACTGGCGGACAAACTAGATATACAGATGGCACTCTATCTTGGAATCAAGGTATTGATAACTCTGTAGACGGAAATTACATCATTGATACAGGTTCTGGCACAACTAAGTTTTCTCTTAGCCCTGCTGGAACACTAAACATTATTAATTTGGTGGTTTCTCAAGATACTACTATTACAGGCAATATTACAACGACAGGAACAATAACTGGAGATGTAGTCGCAAATAACGTAACTTTTAGTACTGCGACAGGCGGAACATTTACTGGTAATCATGTTGGTGATATTTACGCTTCTAACGGTACAAGTAAAGTATTTGAAAATGGTAATGGGCTTGCATCAGGTGTAGCTCAATTTACTGGTAACGTTCTTGGTACAGTTTCAAGTTTAACAAACCACTCTACGAATGGCTTGACAGAAGGTACAAATAACTTATACTTTACTACTGCTAGAGCAAGGGCCTCTGTTGCGGCAGGAACTGGCGTATCATACGATAATACTTCAGGCGTAATTTCAATTGGTCAGACTGTAGCTACAAACTCTAGTGTAACTTTCGGTGGCATTGGTGTAAACGGAGCTATCATAGCAACTGGAAATATTACTGCATACGGTGCTGTATCAGATATTACGATGAAAGAAAATATTACCCCAATTACTGGCGCTTTAGAAAAAGTCCAAAAATTAGGCGGATACCTATTTAACTATAAAGGCGATGATACTCCAATGAGTGGTGTTATGGCTCAAGAAATTAAAGATGTAATTCCAGGTATTGTTTACGAGGTAGAAAATCCTACCACAAAAGAAACAGTTTATGCGGTTCGACACGGAAATCTAGTTGGATTACTTATCGAAGCTATCAAGGAATTGACAGAAAAAGTAGGCAAGTAAATGACTATTAAAACGTCTGGACCAATAACAATACAGGATATTGTTGACGAATTCGGCGGTGCAACTCCGCATAAATTAGGCGAATATTATCGCGGTGGAACAAAAGTTCCAAACAATTCATACAATCAAAACGTTCCAACTGCTGGTGCTATATCCATAGGTGATTTTTACGGAGCGAGAGCTTCTATTGAATTAAGCGTAACTCTTTGGGGTGGCGGTGGCGGCGGTGGTAACGGCTTTGCAGATGGCTCAGGCAGCGGTGCTGCTGGTAGAGGTAATCCAACTGCTATTTTTACACAAGAAAAATACGACTACTACGTCTCAATAGGAAGAAATATGCAAACTATGATGATCAATTCATTGTCGACTGTCAAATCAAGCGAGGGTGACAGGATGTGGATTGGTGGTGGTCCTGGTGGTAGTATTGCTTCAAATAACGGTACTGTTAATGGTACAGCAGGCGGCTCATCATCTTTTGGTTCAGGTGGTGCAGGCGGAGCGGTAAATAGCGCAGGTGGAGATCCATCTTGGGGATCTTGGGCAACTGGAGGCGGTGGTGGCGGTGGCGACAACGGTTCTGGTTCTTATCTAGGTTATAACAATGATGCTCCTGGAGAAGCTGGTACAGGCGGCCGTGCTGGGCAAATAGCGTCGTTCTCTAATGCTTTATTCGATACTGAAGTATATTACTATGTGGTCGTGGGTGGTGGCGGTGCAAACGGTACTGGCGGTAACTATTTAGGCGGTGACGGAAACCCAGGCGTTTTTGCGTTTAATATTAGTAACCCAACGGTTCCGCAATTTGCTGGTGGAAAGTTAGTAGCAGACGGAGTGCTAACTCCTCCAAATCGTGATCCAGGCGGTCAGAGTGCTCATACTTCGAACTCAATATGGAGAATTAAAATGACAAACGCAGGCGTTTTAGAGTCTACAAGAATCATATAGGAATAGAACATGGACTTTAATAAATTCAAAGGTTTTTATCCAACTCTAGACAGAGCATTAAGTATTGTACCTAATCATATGATACATTCTTTAGTGTTTAGTAGAAGAGAAGACGAGTTTAGTGTTGGACTTATTATGCACCAAAGAGGTGAAGAATACCAAGCTAAGTTTGAAGAACTGATTGGATATGTGCTTGGTCCTGAATGGTACGAAGCAGCATACAGAATTAATATTGCATTCATGTGTGCAGACTTATCAAGTATCGGCACTGATTTATTAAGAATTCACAAAAACCAACCTCAAAATACACCACAAGGATTGAATGCATCTTCAGGAGATGACGAAGATTGGCACGAAAATCTTGGATACTATATCAATCCTAACACTGGTGAAATTCTAGGAACTAAACACTATATTAGAAGTCAGCGAGATAGCTGTTATAAAATTGATTATTATGATAAAGATAATAATTTAATATTAAAAGGTCAAAAAGAAATCATGGGAGAATACGAAGACTGGAATGGTCCTCGTGAAATCTATGACATTGCTATAAATGCAGGCGTAAGGTATGGGTTTGCCAAAAAAGTAAGCAAGGATCAAGGATATTTTATTGTTCACCGAGCTCAATAAGCTTGGCTAAATTTATATAAATAAAACAAAATGCATTAAAAAGGTAGTCAAGAATGTCGTTGATTTCAGAACTAGGTCCGATAACAGGCGCCAATACAAGAACCGAAGACTTATTCGTCATCGTGAACTTGATACAAGGCGATGATGGTACAAAGAACATAACACGTAAAGAGCTTGTCCAAGCTTTAATGTTCGAAATCTTTAATAGGATTCAAATTACGGGCGGCAACATCTCAAATGTTGCAATGACTACATCTACGTTGTCTGCAGTTACTATAAGCGACTCAACGTTTTCTGGCGGTATAATATCAGGATCCCAGATAAACGACGTTACAATTGAAACAGCTGTAGCAAACAACATGACCATAACTTCCTCAGTAATCTCTGATTCTGAGTTTAATGACGGTACTGGTAATAATGTTGTTCTAACTAATTCAACTATTGACGATTCAACAATCCTTAATAGCTCTGCCAATAACATGGCGATTGATAACTCTGATTTCTCAAATGGAACTGGCAACAACAATATCTTTACTAATTCGCAGGTTGATAACTCATCCTTTGCGAACGTTGCTATTGAACAGGGTACAGCAAACGGCTTAATCCTTACAAATATTACAATTGACGAAATCGTTCTTGAAGATGCGTTAATGTCTAACTCAGTAATTATTACTACTGATTTCTCAAATGGTACAATCACAGATACAGTTATTTCTGGCAATACAGAAATCTTTGACACTGCGATTTCTAACTCTACTATTATCAATACAGATCTTGATGACGTTGATATTACTAACTCGCGTTTCTCAAATGGTCAAATTTGGAATACAGTAATTAGTAACTCAAGCATTATTGATACAACTGCAAATAATATTACTATTACTAGCTCAGATTTCTCTGATGGAACTGCAAATAATATTCAGATTACTAACTCAGATTTCTCAGATGGAACTGGTAACAATAACGTATTCACAAACACCACAATTCAAGATGGTATATTAGCGAATAACGTTATTACTAACTCATCTTTCCAAGGTACACTTGATAACGTAGTTGCTCAGAACATGACAATTACAAGTTCAAGCACAGATGGTTTAGGCCAGAAAAAATCTGTTATTGAAGATTCAGAATTTGTAGACGGTACAGTAGCTAATTCAACAATCGAAGAGTCTACATTAGTAGACTTTGATATGGAACTTACCAAAGTATTTGAGCCAATGCTCGACGAAGATAGTTACTTTGCTCTTAAGAACGTCAAAACTGGCGAGACAGAGAAAATGACTTACCGTCAATTGTACGATGAGTTCTCAAAGAAAACAGAAAAATCTCTTAAAGTGCACGTTGCTTCAGACGGTAATGATGATTATCCAGGTACAATTCTACAACCAGTTCGCACACTAAAGCGTGCAGAGCAACTTGCTTTAGAAAAAGCTGGTGGATCATACGATCGTAACGATATTAATAACGCAGTTCACATCTCAGTAGGTCCTGGTACTTACTATGTTGATGAACCAATTATGTTACCTGATGACTGCTCAATGACATCAACTGCTGGTCAGTATGCAACAGTAATTCAGAAGAAAAAAGGTTTCGAACGTACTAACGGTGTTTTAGTTGGTTCTGGTTGTTATGTTCAAGGCTTTGGTTATATGAACTTTGAAGTTGATAACTTTGACCAACCAGAAGGTGGCTTCGCTATTGCTTACCGTCCAGGTGCATTGCTAAGACGTTCACCTTATCTTCGTGACTCTACACAGCTTTCAAACTTTAACCGTTTAGATGTTGAACCACCACTTAATCCGTTTAACTCTAAAGGTAACATCCTAGATTTAGGCCAAGAATTCTATCTTGTAGCTGGTCACTCTGCTCAAAACTTATTTGAAGTTGATGATGAAGTAACATTCTCATCTGGTGCAACTGGTTATGTTTCATACATCGACGATATCGACTCAGCTCGCCAAATTTATATTAGAAACCTTAAAGGCAACGTAGACGTTGGAGATATTCTTTATGCCCAACGTGGTGGTACTGGTACTATCGAAAGCATCGGTATTGATGACTTCCCTAACAGACTTGTTGGTCGTGGTGGTGGTTGTCTATTAGCTGATAGAGCGGTACTTGATACTGACTCACTTTACACATACGTACTATGTTTTGGTTTCACACCTCGTACTCAAAACGGTACAGGTTATGTTGCTAAGAACGGTGCTGGTGTTAACGGTATTGGTTCATTATCAATCTTTACTCGTCAAGCTTTCTTCGCATTAGACGGCGGTCAAATGACTTTGAACAACTCTGGTTCTCAGTTTGGTGACATCTCAATGCGTGCACGTGGTAGCACAGTTATTATTAGACCAACTGCAGGTAATCAAGCGAACTTGATTGCTAACAGCGTATTCTCTCAAGCTCTTACAGACAATAGCCAAACTATTATCGATGATATGGTTTATCACATAACTGCTAACACTTCTTCTGGTGGTTTAGGTTATCAAGGTTATAACGCTGATAAATGCTTTAGAGACACAGGTATTATTATTGATAATACAGGTATTGATGTTGCAACTAACTCTAACTATTGGGGTCGCTTAAACGGTATTTCTTACCAGTCTCCAATCTCATACGTAGTTGTAAATGAGCAATTAACAGAAACAGTCGGTTCTATTGAACATCTTAAAGACTCTATCGTTAGCAGTAACGGTGGTATATTTGGTTACGCAAGCACAGATGTTAAAGCAAGAATTAACACATCATTAGACGAAACATTAAACGTTCTTCAGAATGGTGAAGCTGCAGCTAATCCAATTATCTTCAGTGACACAGGCAAGTCTGATCAAACAGGCGCACGTGAAGTTGTACAAGATAATAGAGACTTAATCATAAATGATTTTGTAAGCTGGATCGATAACAACGACGAATTCTACGCATACGATAGTGCTAAATGTGAGCGTGATGTTCAAGAATATATCTTACCAGCAGTCAAGTTTGACATGATGTTAGATACAAACTACAACACAGTAACATCTGGTTTAGCTTATTATGTTAATACAGCAAGAACAACTCTTGAAAATCAAAGAAATGAAACAGTAGCTTCATTCCAAAGATTACGTAAAACAACAGACGAATTAATTCAAGCTAACTCTGCTCCTGCTGCTCAATCAGCATACTCAGCTTTCAATAATGTTATTGATACAATTAGCAATTCAGGTGACAAGTATACACCAACTAAAACTACATACGATCCAACAACTGGTATGATGGTTATCACTATCGGTACACACGATCTAACTGTTGGACGTTATGTTAACTTAGCTGAAGAAAGCTTTACATTCACATGTTCAAGCGACAACTTTAAAACTAAGATTTCACATCCAAGAAAAGCAGAAAAAGCTTACTTGGCCGCGTTACCTATCGTTGCAGTATCAGCTAAAACAATTACAGTTAATCCTGGTTTAACAGCAGCTAACTTCGAACACAGATTTGTAGAAGCCAAAGAAAACTCAGTATCAGTTATCGGACAAGCAATCACATTCAGTGATAATGTTGGAATTGCTGCTAACAAGCGTAATGCTCGTGCACAACTACAAACCAACAAAGAATATGTACAAGATTACATGATGCAGTGGGCCGATAATGAATGGTACTTCTATGACAGCAAGAAATGTCACAGAGACACTGAAGAATATATCCTACCTGCCGTTCAAAGAGATTTAATTCTTGGAACAAACTATAACGCTATTCAAACTGGCGCAGCTTATCGTACCAAATCAGGTGAAGTAAGTGTTACAGAGCAGTTAGAGCAAACAGTTGGTTCAATAGATTATCTTAAAACAAGAGCAGCAATGTTTATTGGTGATAACTCAATCGCAGTTGATAGATCAAACGAATCATTCGACGAAATGAAAAGATTGTTGAACAACAACGGTAAAAAGTATACACCAACAGCTGCAGTTTATGATACAATATCTGGTTCAGTTGACTTAACTATTGGTTCACACGATTTTGTTATCGGTGATGAAGTATATCTTGAGCCACACAGCTTAGTATTTACATGTGCAAGAGACGGAAATGCAACTAAGCATGCTTATCCTGCTCGTCAATTCTTAAACTTTACTCCAACTGATGCAACATACGATGTAGCTTCTGGAGAGTTTAGTGCAACAATCGGTACACATGCTCTTAAAGTTGGTGATTTAATCGAATTTGCTCCAAGTTCAATAGTATTTACATGTGAATTAGATGGCAACGTAACTAATCACCCTGCACCAGAATCGCATCACCCATTCTATAAGAAACAGATTGTTATCTCAAAGGTAGATGCAACTAAAGTTTATATGAATGTTGGCAGTATCGAAAATGGTGGCGGTGTACATACATTCGTATCAGCTACAGACAATGCAATTCAAGCTGAGAAAAGACATCCAGCATGGAAGAAACCTGTTACTGTTTCTTCAAGAACTGCTACAACAATTACAGTCAATGTTGGTTGGTCAACTGACGCATCAGTACACACATTTGTATCTGCAACGACTAACGCAATTCGCGAAGCAGGAATGTGGACTGGCAAGTTTACTCCACAAACTGCAACATACGATCCTATCTCAGGTGATATGGAAATTACAATTGGTAATCACGACTTAGTACTTGGTAAGTGGATCCAAATCGCACCTGAGTCTATGATATTCAGTTGTGATGTTGGTGGAGTAACAGGTACAGACATTGCACCACTTGCCGATCATCCTGCATACAAAGAGCCAGTAAGAGTTAAAGCAGTAACAAGTAATACTATTACAGTTAATGTTGGTAATGCAAATGGCCACGCTAATAACCATACTTTCGTATCAGCAACTGAAGACTCAATTGACTCAAACGCATTGTTCTTCTCAGACTCAGCAAAAGTATTAAAAGCATTCACACCAACAGATGCTACATACGATCCAGTTAGCGGTGTGTTTGTAGTAACTATTGCAAATCACGGTCTTACTACTGACGATCATATCGAATTACAACCACAAAGCTTCGTATTTAGTTGCGCTGCAAACGGTGGTGGTAATGACTTCTCTCCACGTATCGGAGATTATGCATATAAATTACCATTAAAAGTTGACTCAGTAACAACTGATACAGTAACAATTAATGTTGGATCTGCAGGTACAAACACAGACGTACATACATTTGTAAGTGCTGACGAAGGTTCAGTTGTACAAGTTGGTGCATCTCAACAGGGTACATATGCTGCAAGACAGTTACAGAAAAACAAATCATTCTTATCTGCTGAAGTTGATGCATGGTTGAAAAACAACTACTTCGTTTACGACAAAGATAAGTGCGAAAGAGATACAGGCTTTATCTTAGATGCAGTTGCAAGAGACATTGCTTCTGGTTCAAATGTAAACTCAGTTTATACAGGTATGGGTTATCGTATCGGTACTGTCGGTGCTAACAATGTAGTCAACAAGCAATTAACAGAAACTGTTGGAGCTATTACTTGGTTAAAATCATCAATAGGAACTGATCTTCTTGCTGGTGCTGGTTTAACAGCAGCTAATGCGGCATTCGATGAAATTATAGACATCATGTCAAACGGAAACGTAAATGCTGATACAATTTACTTCGGTGAAAAAGCAGTTTCTAATGACTCGAGAAGAGCACGCGCAGCTTTACAAGCAAACAAAACATTCATACAAAAAGAAGTTATTGCATGGATTTCAGCTAACTATCCTAGCTTTGTATATAACGTATCAGCATGTGAAAGAGATATGGGTTACTTCATTGATCTTGCATCATGGGACGTTCAGCATGGTTCAAACTCTGCTACTGCAAACCAATCAAGATTGTATTTTGAAAACGCAATCCCTGTACTTGACGATGAAGAAGTTGCACCAACAGCTGCAGCTTATGGATTTGTTGCAGAACTAATTGGTCAGATTGTTAGAAACGAAGTTGTTACAGCTCTTAACTTAACGAATACACAAACAATTGTAGAGTCAGAAGAGTATACTCCAAGTTCAGCTACTTACGATCCAGCAACTGGTAACTTCGTAATGACTATACCTGCTCACACATTGAATGTAAATGATAGAGTCACATTAGATGATAACTCTTTCACATTCACTTGTGATATGGATGGTGATGTTGCTGCTAAAACATATCCACGCCCAGCAATTGATCCTTTCGCAACTCGCCCAATGAACATTACAGAAGTAACTGCAAACACTGTTACTCTTAATGTTGGTGCATCTGGTCCAAACAAATACTTCACACCAACACTTGCTGACTATAACGCAGCAACTGGTGATATGATGGTAACAGTTGGTCAGCACGGTTTAGGTGTTGGAAGAAGTGTTGTTCTAGAAAATAACTCTTTCACATTCACTTGTGATCAAGACTCTAACGTAACAACACACACATATCCAAGAGTTGGATCTGATCCATACGCTGGTGCATCAATAGCAATTACTGCAGTTGGTTCAACAAATCATACACCGACAAACGCAGTTTACAGCGCAGCTGATGGTGATACAACCATGACAGTTCCATTGCACGGATTTAGCAATGGCGATTATGTATTAATTGAAGATTACGCTTTAACATATACATGCGTAATGGATAACTACTCAGTTTCAAAAGCTTACCCAAGAGCAACAGATTATGCATCTGGTCGTTGGTTAGAAGTTTCTGAAGTTACAACAAATACTTTCAAAGTTAATGTTGGTCCAAGTGATTACTCTGGTGCACACACATTTGTATCTGCTACAGCTGACGGTATCAAACGTCAAGATGGTACATTCACTATTAATGTAGGTAATGCTGGTTCAGCTGCTGCTTCGGTACACACATTCGTATCAGCAACTACAAATGCTATTAAGCATGAGCCACAATCACCTCACACATTTATAAGTGTAACATCTAACGCAGTTAAAGCTGCTACTATGTCAGAAGCTTATACTCCAACTAACGTTGCATACGATCACATCTCAGGTGTAATGACTATGACAATGGCAGGTCATACACTTACTGAAGGTGATTATGTAATCTTCGCTGAAAACGCGATTACTCTAAATTGTGCAAGTAACGGTGGTGGTGACTTATCACATCCAAGACCGTCAGATCCAATCTTTAACACACCAGTTAGAATTGATTCTGCAACAACTTCTACTATTACCTTACAGGTTGGACCTGCAAATGTCAACGCTGCTCACACATTCGTAAGCGCATTAACTGACGGTGTAAGAAGATCAATTGGACCAAAAGTTGCACAAGCTGCAGAGAAATTGTTTAACGATATAAGCGGTGTAATTCTTGAGAATGACGGTACAATTCCTGAAATAACAGCACCTAACTTTGGCGCTTTAACTGCAGGATACGATGCTACACTAGTTGCTCAATATCAAAGCATCTTAGGTCAAGCACCTAAATATAAAACTGAAATCATTGATTATATCACTGAGCAGTATAACGGTCTTGCATATAACGAAGCTAAATGCCCACGTGATGTAGGTTATATTGTTGATGCAGTATCTGAAGATTTGGAATATGGCGGAGACTCTGCTACAATCCACGCTGCAAGATACTACTTCGAAGGTGCAATAAACGTTCTTCCTAACTATCAAAGAGAACCAACCAAATTAGCTTTCACACATATTGCTAACGTTATTGAAAAAGTAATTGCTGAAACTGTGGTAGAACCAATCTTTGGAGCAAGATTTACTCCAACTAACGCAACATACGATCCAGTAACTGGTATGATGGTTGCTACCATCGGTACTCACACATTAACAACAGATGATAATGTTTGGTTCAAACCAGGTGCGATTACATTCTCTTGTGATACTGGTTCTGGTCCAACTGATCACGCAAGCCCTGAGGCACATCATCGCTTCTTCAACAAAGCGTGTCCAATTGTTCAAGTAACTGCAACAACGATTACAATGTGGGTAGGCAATGCTGGAGCATATACTGGCGCACATACATTCGTAAGCGCATTAGCTGATGGTATCTCAGAAATTAACGGTAACATAGTTGCTCAAGACTTAACACTTCAAGCTGCAGATGCTGCAACAGCGTTAAGAGCAAAAACACTTGCTAATGTTATCTCAAATATCGTTGACGACAGATTGGTAATTCCAGATTATTCAGGTTCGCTTGATATATCTCAGAAAACACCATTATCGTTGCCAACTGAGAACTTATTAACTAAACCAAAAATGGAACCAAGCAGAACATTCGCTCGTAAGTCCCTACAATGGAACAGAGCGTTTATTCAAGAAGAAATTATCCAGTTTGTTGAAAACAACAACTACACATTTGACGAAGCTAAATGTGCAAGAGATGCTGGATTTATTCTTGAAGCGGTTAAGAGAGATGTTCAAACAGGTTCAACATACAATGGTAAGTACGTAGGTAAATCATATCGTATCGGCACAGTAGGTGCAGATAAAGTTATTGAGGACCAACTTGCCGAAACAATTGAAGGCGTCAAATATATACAAAAAGACATCGAAGCTAAGCTTACCGGTGTAGCACTTAATAGAGCAACGGCGTCCTTCAATAACATTATCACGTCTATGGTCAACGACTATACTCCAGACGGAACAAACTACGTTTATGGAGTTGGTAAAGTTTCAGACAACCACGAGGCTGCACGCGTAGCACTTCAGCTCAATAGAGAGTTCTTAAAAGAAGAAGCAACGGCATGGGTTAACGTAAATTACGGTGGTCTATCATATGACGTGAACAAATGTAAGAGAGATACAGGTATCATGGTTGATGCAGTATCATATGACGTACAACACGAAGCAACTACTGCAATGAACGATGTTGCTAAACTATATTTTGAAAATGGTTTATCAACTTTGAGCGCTGCACAAAGAGCTCCAACTGCTGCACTTTACGAGCACTTAGGTTCAGTTGCTTCACAACTTGTTCTTAAACAGACTGTTTCAAGATCAGCTGGTAACACTGTTACACAAAACACATCATTCGGTGTTGTAACAAATCCAGTTGCTCAATGGATTACTGCTAATTGGAATATCGTTGGTGACTTAATCGCTGATGACTCACTTATCAACATCCCACAAGCAATTGAAGCTAACTCAACAAAAACTGGTGCAACAGGATATACCTACGAAACTGAAGCTGAAATTATAGCTGCTCGTAAAGATACAATCCAATCTACTATTACTGATTACTTAAGAGAAAACTTTGGTTATCTAGAGTATGACTCAGCAAGATGCCGTAGAGATACAGGCTATATTGTTGATGCAATCTCTCACGACATTCAGTATGGTGGTAACGCTGCAATGCATGGCACTGCTGAACTTTACTTCAAGAACGCTGTAAACATTTTACCAATTGACCAACGTCAATCAACAAGAGAAGCGTTTGAATATC
>TARA_R110000796_G_scaffold219504_1_pt1 | contig 25420 bp, 24 predicted proteins | sample TARA_R110000796 | Tara Oceans TARA_R110000796 (sample SAMEA4397815) | marine metagenome | biome: Polar Biome; feature: [SRF] surface water layer (ENVO:00010504); material: water (ENVO:00002006), including particulate matter (ENVO:01000060) such as... | depth 5 m
CATCGGTATCGACGATCAGCTTGGGTTGATTCACAGCATCGAGACCACGGCAGCCAATGTCCATGTCATTGTACCTGCCGATACACCTGTTCATGATCTGTGACCAAGGCAAAGAGATGTTGAAGCCTGCTGAGATCACCCAGAGGACGTGTTGTACAGCGCTCTGCTTAGCCGACCCGCATAACCCAAACACCAATGGGCTGTTGAGGCACTACCTGCCGAGGGGCACGGATCTGTCGGTCTACACCAGGAAGAACTCGACGAGATCGCCGACTCACTGAATACACGACCACGCAAGACACTGGACTGGCGCACGCTGGTAGAAGTCTATGACGAGGTACTCAAGAAAACCGTTAACGGGCCGAGCACTCTTCAATTGCGTTGCACTTGGAACTTGAGGCCGCCCATCACCCCAAAAAGTCCACATTTTCTCAGGCATAATAAATTATGGGCGAGTGTATAATTGAAATACCCAATTTAAGAATCGATTATTTTAAGAGCGAATTAGCTGATAAGGCATCAATAGTGTTTATTTTTAGCCCCAGCTTGAATAGAGAACTAGCTGGCAATCTTTATGGTGGTGGCTTTTTTAATCGCTTAGGGTATCATGTTATTTCTATTAAAAGATCTATTGATGATTGGTGGCAAGGAATTAGCAATGAAGTGCTTGGGAAAATTGATAGCTTTCTAATTTCTCAAGAATTAGAGAAATTTAAGCGTATCGGGTATGGCTCAAGCATGGGTGGTTACGGTGCCATCCTATTTTCTAATCAATTAAAATTTGATGAGTGCATTCTTTTCTCCCCTCAGTATTCAATTGCTGAAAATTTTGATACCCGCTGGGGATCTATTGCAACTAAAATAAACTGGAAAAATGGTATCTCTTCTGAGAAACTTAGAAGCTCCTGCAAGTACACTTTTCTATGTGATAAATATGACCTCGACCGCTTACACATTGATAAATACATACAACTAATTCGGAAATGTAAGTCTAAGAGCATCACTTATTATTCATACGGGGGTGGACATCCACTATCTAATATCTTGGCTGAAGCTGGCGTTTTAAAAGAGACTATTGAGTTATTACTCTCCGGTCATTTTACAGCTTTTGACCAACGGCTTTTAAGACATAACTCTATAACTTATCGAATCAACATAGCTAGTAAAGCAATAAACAAAAAAAAAATACAATCAGGCACTTAAAGCTCTAACTTTTAAAAAAGATAACTTTTCTCTCACGCCAGAGTGGTATCACTTGGCATCTATTTGCTATGAAAAATTAGGGGATTTGAATAAATCTGCTGATTATGCCGCCAAAGCTTCATCACTAGATGGTAAAAATGGATTTCTAGCTTATCGTGCAGCTTTTTTATACGCCGCATGCCAAAACTCTGATCAAGCCCTATGTTTTTTTGGAAAAGCTACACTAATTGATTTTAATACTAACAGCAAATACCCTCATATAAGGATGCAAGCCATGAATGAATTAAAAGCGTTATTAAATAAACAGCAATACAATTAATAAAGCATAGGCAGTATTATGAAAACAGCACTTATTACCGGTGTAACCGGCCAGGACGGTTCCTACCTCGCTGAATTTCTTCTGGAAAAAGGCTATCAAGTCCACGGCATTAAACGACGTGGTTCGCTGTTTAATACTCAGCGGGTAGATCACATCTATGAAGACCCTCATGTAGAGAACCAGCACTTTGTTCTTCACTACGGTGATTTAACCGATTCCACCAACCTGATCCGTATTATTCAGGAAGTACAGCCAGATGAAGTGTATAACCTTGGCGCACAGTCGCATGTGGCGGTGTCGTTTGAAGCGCCCGAATACACGGCCGATGTGGATGCCATGGGTACCCTGCGGCTGCTAGAGGCAATTCGCATTTGCGGCCTAGAGAAAAAAACCCGCTTTTACCAAGCCTCAACCTCTGAGCTTTATGGCTTGGTGCAAGAAACCCCTCAAAAGGAAACCACTCCTTTCTACCCACGTTCCCCCTACGCGGTAGCCAAGCTTTACGCTTACTGGATCACGGTTAACTACCGCGAGGCTTACGGCATGTATGCCTGCAACGGCATCCTGTTTAACCATGAAAGCCCGCGCCGGGGTGAAACCTTCGTTACCCGCAAAATTACCCGTGGCCTAGCCAACATCAGCCAAGGGTTAGAAGACTGCCTGTATATGGGCAATATGGATGCCCTACGTGATTGGGGGCACGCTAAAGATTACGTGCGTATGCAATGGATGATGCTGCAGCAGGAACAGCCGGAAGACTTTGTTATCGCTACCGGCAAGCAGTATTCCGTGCGCCAATTTATTACTTGGTCGGCGGCTGAGTTGGGCATTACCCTGCGCTTTGAAGGCGAAGGAGTGGAAGAGCGGGGCATTGTAGCCGCTGTAGAAGGCGATATGGCACCGGCGGTGAAGCCAGGTGATGTACTGGTGCGGGTTGACCCTCGCTACTTCCGCCCTGCTGAAGTGGAAACCCTGCTGGGTGACCCCTCTTACGCTAAGCAACAGCTGGGCTGGGAGCCGGAAATTACCACCCAGGAGATGTGTGCTGAAATGGTGGCGGAAGACTTGGCTGTCGCACAGCGCCATGCTTTCCTGAAAGAGAATGGGCACCCTATTTCTATCTCGGTGGAGAACTAAGATGGCGAAGCAGCGTATTTTCGTCGCGGGCCACCGTGGCATGGTCGGCTCCGCGATAGTTCGCCAGTTGGAAAAAGAAGCAGATGTTGAGATTCTTACGGCGACGCGTAGCGAGCTTAACCTGCTAGACCAAACCGCCGTGCAATCGTGGTTTCACCAGCACGCAGTAGACCAAGTGTACCTTGCGGCAGCAAAAGTAGGTGGCATTCACGCTAACAATGAATACCCTGCCGAGTTTATTTATGAAAACCTGATGATCGAGGCCAATATCATCCATGCGGCCCATCAATCAGGGGTTCAGAAGCTGCTCTTTCTTGGCTCTTCTTGTATCTACCCCAAGAATGCCGAACAGCCCATGCGGGAAGAGACATTGTTAACAGGCACGTTAGAACCCACCAATGAGCCTTACGCCATTGCCAAGATCGCGGGCATCAAGCTGTGTGAAAGTTACAACCGGCAGTATGGGCGTGATTATCGCAGTGTGATGCCAACGAACCTCTATGGCCCACACGATAACTTTCATCCTGAGAATAGCCACGTAGTGCCTGCCTTGCTGCGCCGTTTCCATGAGGCCAAACTGGCAGGCGCTAAAGAGGTAATGGCCTGGGGTACGGGTAGCCCCATGCGTGAGTTTCTACATGTGGATGATATGGCTGAAGCCAGTGTGTTTGTTATGAACCTAGATGATGCTACTTATCAGCAGCACACTCAGCCTATGCTTAGCCATATCAACGTGGGAACTGGCGTAGACTGCACCATTAAAGAGCTGACTGAAACTGTAGCTGAAGTGGTAGGCTTTGAAGGAAACATTGTGTGGGATACCACCAAGCCAGATGGTACACCACGCAAGCTGCTAGATGTATCTCGGCTTAAGGCATTGGGATGGCAAGCTAGCACCCCGCTTAACGAAGGCCTGCAGGATGCTTATCAATGGTTTTTAGAAAACCAGGATAACTTTCGCGGGTAGTTCACCTTCTCTTATTAATGCAAAGGAAAGCCAGCTTGAACTTTATGAACAACTCTATAGATGCCACTGTATTAGTAGTTGGCGGCGCTGGTTATATCGGGTCTCACATGGTAAAGCGGCTTTCCCGAAGTGGTTACCATGTAGTGGTGCTAGACAACTTAACAACCGGCAATAGATCATCAATCAAATACGGGGAGTTTATACAAGGAGATTTAGAGGACAAAAAACTAATAAATTCTTTATTTAGCCAATATCGGTTTCTTGGAGTTTTCCATTTTGCGGCTCATAGCCTAGTTGGCGAATCTGTTCACAACCCCTCCAAGTACTACAGCAATAATTTTGCAAACACGCTTAACTTATTAGACGCAATGGTACGCCATCAGGTGAAGCACTTTATCTTCTCCTCCACGGCGGCTACTTTTGGCGAACCTGAGTACGTGCCTATTGATGAATTGCACCCCCAGCGGCCTATTAACCCTTACGGCACTAGCAAGCTGATGGTTGAGCGCATACTGAAAGATTACTACGCCGCTCATGGTCTTAACTCGGTATGCCTGCGCTACTTTAATGCTTGCGGGGCAGACCCAGAAGGCGAGCTAGGGGAGTGCCATGACCCTGAAACTCATCTAATACCACTGATTTTGCAGGCTGCTTCTGGCCGCCGTAAATCAATCACCGTGTTTGGGCGAGATTACCCCACTGATGATGGGACTTGCATACGTGACTACATACATATCGAAGACTTATGCAGCGCGCATGCGTTAGCCTTAGAAGCATTGTTCAGCGGTAAAAAACATGGAGCGCTGGCCTACAACCTTGGTAATGGCCAAGGTTACTCGGTACAGCAAGTCATCAATGCCGTTCAGCGCGTTGTCGCCGAAGATAGCTGTGATTTAACCATTGAAGAAGGTGAACGCCGAGCAGGCGACCCCGCCAAGCTTGTGGCGGATGCGACACTTGCCCGTGAAGAGCTGGGCTGGCGACCACGCTACGCTAATCTGGAAACCATTGTACGCCACGCATGGAACTGGGAGAAAAAGCAGGCTTGCCCATCAAACACCCAGGCTTAGCAAAACAGTATAGCCAAGCAAATAATCATTAAACCCGCTCACTCTTATTATATTGAAAACGCACACAACCTCCATATAAAAATTAGCCGCTTAACATATTAAGAACGGCTTAATGTTAAGACACTCACTTCATGTTTTAATGCATTTTTTGGTTGATGTAATCGTTGTTTTCTCAGCCACTTTTATATACTTTTCTCCTCGTTACCTAGGAAATGAATGATGCCACCTCTCACCCACCTTCAACGCCTGGAAGCCGAGAGCATCCGCATTATGCGCGAGGTTGTGGCGCAGTTCCGCAACCCGGTAATGCTTTACTCTATCGGTAAAGACAGCAGCGTGATGCTGCACTTAGCCATGAAGGCGTTTGCCCCCTCGCTACCGCCGTTCCCTCTGCTGCATGTGGATACCACCTGGAAGTTTCGCGAAATGATCGAGTTTCGCGACCAACGCGCCCAAGCGTTGGGGTTAGATTTAAAGGTGCATATCAACCCCGAAGGGGTGGAACAGGGCGTCGGCCCGTTTACGCATGGCTCGGCGGTGCATACCGATGTGATGAAAACCCAATCGCTCAAGCAAGCTTTGAACGAGTACGGCTTTGATGCCGCGTTTGGCGGTGCTCGGCGCGATGAAGAGAAAAGCCGCGCGAAGGAGCGCATTTTCTCGTTTCGTACCCCTTCCCACCGCTGGGACCCGAAAAACCAGCGCCCGGAATTGTGGGAGCACTACAACGGGCGGATTCATAAAGGCGAGAGCATCCGGGTGTTTCCGCTCTCTAACTGGACCGAGCTGGATATTTGGCAATACATCTACCAAGAGAATATCCCCGTGGTGCCGCTCTACTTCGCCAAGCCCCGCCCGGTGGTGCAGCGCGATGGCGCGTGGATCATGGTCGATGATGAACGTATGCCGCTAGAGCCGGGAGAAACCCCAGAAATGAAGTGGGTGCGCTTTCGTACCCTGGGCTGCTACCCGCTCACCGGCGCGGTGGAAAGCCGTGCGGAAACCCTGCCTGAAATCATCCATGAAATGCTGTTGGCGAAAACCAGCGAGCGCCAAGGCCGGGTGATTGATCAAGATGCCGGGGCCAGCATGGAAGCCAAAAAACAGGAAGGGTATTTCTAACCTCTCTGCTCACTTCTCAAAGGGAAACGTACCGTGTCATCGAATTTAGAAACCATTACCCAAAGCGTCGACGATTACTTGCAAGCCCAAGAACGTAAGGGGCTGCTGCGCTTTATTACCTGCGGCAGTGTGGATGATGGTAAATCCACCCTGATTGGGCGGCTGCTGTTTGATAGCAAGCTGCTATTTGAAGACCAGCTGGCGAGTTTAACCAGCGATTCCGGGCGATTTGGCACCACCGGCGAAGGCGAGCTGGATATGGCGCTGCTGGTAGATGGCCTAGCGGCAGAGCGCGAACAGGGCATTACTATTGATGTGGCATACCGTTTTTTTGCCACTGACCGCCGTAAATTTATCGTGGCCGATACGCCAGGGCACGAGCAGTACACCCGTAACATGGCCACCGGCGCCTCTTCGGCAGAACTGGCGGTGTTGCTAGTAGATGCCCGCAAAGGCGTACAAACCCAAACCCGCCGCCATAGTTTTATTGCTTCGCTGCTGGGCATTCGCCATGTGGTGCTGGCAGTAAACAAGATGGATTTGGTGGAGTGGCGGGAGGAAGATTTCGCTGCCATTCGTGAGGAGTATTTGGCCTGCGCCGAGCAGTTGGGTATCGAGGACGTTACCTGTATTCCTGTGAGCGCGCTGACCGGCGAGAACGTGACGCACCCCACCCAGGCCATGCCGTGGTACCAAGGCCCTACCCTGCTGGCCCACCTGGAAACGGTGGATGTTAGCCGCGATGAGTCTGCCCGCCCGTTCCGTATGCCGGTGCAGTGGGTTAACCGGCCACATCTCAACTTTCGTGGGTTTTCCGGCCAAGTGGTAGGCGGCACGGTTCGCCCGGGCGATGAGGTGGTCATCCTGCCTTCCGCCAAGCGCTCTGCGGTGGCGCGCATAGTTACCTATGAAACCGGGCCGGAAGGCACGCTGCCAGAGGCAGTGGCTGGGCAGGCGGTCACGCTGGTGCTGGAAGACGAGGTGGATGTTTCGCGGGGTGATGTGATTGTCGCCCCAGAGGCTCGGCCGGAAGTGGCCGATCAGTTTGCGGCCCATATGGTGTGGATGAGTGAGGAGCGTTTGTACCCCGGCCGCTCTTATTTGATTGAGATTGGCACCATGCGGTGCGGTGCCCAGGTCACCGAGCTAAAGCATGTGGTTAACGTCAACACGCTTGAGCACATGGCGGCGAAGCACCTTGACCTGAATGATGTGGCGTTCTGTAATTTTTCCCTCGACCGCTCAGTGCCGTTCGACCCCTACGCTGACAACCCTGAAATGGGCAGTTTTATCCTCATCGATAGGATGACCAATGCCACGGTGGCCTGCGGCATGGTGGCGTTTGGTTTACGCCGTGCTTCTAATATCCACCGCCAAGCCATGAAGGTTGATAAGGCGCTGCGTGCCTCTGCTAGTGCACAAAAGCCTTGCGTGTTGTGGTTCACGGGGCTTTCCGGGGCGGGGAAATCCACCATTGCGGATACGGTAGAGCAGCACTTGCAGGCGCTGGGTAAGCGCACCATGTCGTTGGATGGCGATAACGTGCGCCACGGCTTGAACCGCGACCTGGGCTTTACGGCAGAAGACCGCGTTGAAAATATCCGCCGCGTGGGGGAAGTCAGCAAGCTGATGGTGGAAGCGGGCTTAATTACGCTGGTCAGCTTTATTTCACCGTTCCGTAGCGAGCGCCAGATGGCCCGCGAGCTACTGGAAGACGATGAGTTCATCGAGATTTTCGTGGATGCCCCACTGGAAGTTTGCGAAGCCCGCGACCCGAAAGGCCTTTATAAGAAGGCGCGCGCCGGTAACCTACCCAACTTCACCGGCATTAGCAGCCCTTATGAGCCGCCCTTAACCCCCGAGTTACGCCTCCCCGCCGGAGAAGCCAGCCCAGAAGAGTTGGCGAAGCGCGTCATCGAACTCCTGCAAGCGCGTGGGGTGATTTGATCACCCTCTTCTGTTACGGCACAACAAGGTAACCGCTGTATTGCTTTTTCACCCAATCTTATTATTTCTCACGCTTTCCTGTTGACTTATTGATGGACCTCCTTGACTGTTGTCCCGCGTCCCAGGACACGGGACACGGAGGGGTGAGGTGCTATGAAAAGTCAAGATATCGTTTTATTGCTCAAGCTAATCAGCCTAGCTCAGTTAGAAAAAGGGCTAGCTGCGGGTGAGCTTCCAACCCGCGCCAGCAAGGCGCTGCCGGATTGGCAAGACTGGGAGGTAGAAAACGAGCAAAACTCGCTCGATCTGGAACCGCACTGGTCGAGGCATGAATTGCATGAGCGATTTGTAGCAGAGCAATACGGTGTCCGTGCTTTAGAAAAATCAACGGGCATTAGCCGTACTCAAATCAGCCTGGCACTGAAACGCTGCTACTCAGTGGGGCTCGCTAAGCCCGAGCACTCAACGGGCACACCGCGTGTCAACAGGAAGGCGTTATTTGAGTTTATTGTGTATGGGCTTCGTTACGTATTCCCGGCAACGGCTGGTGCCGTGACACGCGGCATTTCAACGAGCTTGGGTGCTCCCGTTCTTGAAGGGAAGCTAATGACCGCCGGTGAGTTTTTACCAGTGTGGCCTGATGCACGCGGCAATACCAAAGGGATGAGCGTTGAGCCTCTATACAAAAGTGTGCCCTACGCGGTTAGGCAAGATCAGCAACTATATGCCCTACTGGCGTTAACCGACGCCATTCGCTTGGGCCAACCACGGGAACGAAAGCTGGCAGAAAGCCAGCTGTATGTACTTATACGGGAAGGGGTATATGGCACAGATCTCCGTACATGAGGCCATGATTGCCAAAGTGGCGCAGGCATTGGGGGATGATCTACTTCCACAAGTTGCTTTTGTCGGTGGCTGCACAACAGGGTTATTGCTTACTGATGATTTTTCCCGCGAGCAAGTGCGTCATACCGATGATGTCGACCTTATCGTTCATGTCGTGGGTTATATGGACATGCATGAACTGGAAGAGTCATTGCGTAAGCGGGGCTTTAGCCATTCTTTGGATGAAGATGACCCTATCTGTGCCATGAAGTTGGATGAACTTCGGGTGGATTTCATGCCAGATGCAGAGAACGCCTATGGGTTTACGAACCGTTGGTATGCCGAGGCATTGAGTACCGCTCAGCCCTTTCAACTGACAGAAACAGTAACGATACGTTTGGTGCAGCCTATTTATTTCTTGGCTACCAAACTTGAAGCCTATAAAGGGCGCGGCAAGAGCGACCCTTTGGAGAGCCGCGATATTGAAGACTTGCTGGCGCTCATTGATGGCCGCGAGGAATTAATGGAAGAGGTAAAAAGTGCTTCGTTCGAGCTGCGTACTTATCTTGCTGATGAGTTTTCTGAATTACTTCGCCATCCTGACTTCGAATATGCTGTGCAGGGTACTGCGCTCAATGATCCTGCACGTGAAGCACTGATATTCGAAAGATTGGAGAAGCTGGTAGAGCTCGCTCGATGATAAATGCCAGCTGGGCAAGCCAGCGGGGGCGAGAATGTCCCAATAACCGTGATATAGGAGGCTACTACATAGGTGCTAATTTCGTATTCGCATTGATTGTGGATATTTCTCAGCGCGGCCCTAGAGGCGTTGATTTCGGCTACGATTGGACAAGTCATGTTCTTGAAGGTGTAAGCCGTCATGACACGCTTTCTCCACAAGAAGCCATCGCTACCATGAAGCAGGCCTGCCGAGCATTACGGCACTGTTATCCAGCAGAGTCAGGAAGCTATGCGGCGGTGATCATCGATTCACAGCGGCATACGGCATTTGGCATTAGCTGTGGCGACTGCCGTTTGGGTGTTAACCATGGCGAACACATCGAATGGCTTTCACCTGTGCATACGCTGGCCGCCTCTCTAGCAAATGCAGAAGAGACCGTTCCAGAGCTTTCTCCCACTCGCCATATACTCACTCGCAGTTTAAAGGCAAGACGCTTCACCCAACCCGAAGTGGTGCAATTTGAGGCAGGGCTTCGCTCTATCCTTTTGGCAACGGATGGGTATTGGGTAGAACACCTCATAGAGCAGGTGCCCTTTCATCAATTAGCTGATGATGCCAGTTATCTGACGCTTTCTGCTGATTCTTCGGCTGTAAGTTCTGATTGCGATAACTGGCTTGTTCTTTCAAAACCGCAACTCAAATCGGACATTAGTTTTTAAATGACATATTTTGATGTGTTTAACGGGGACGCTGACGGTATTTGTGCCTTAACTCAGTGGCGTTTAGCCAACCCCGTTGAGCAGGCGATTCGTATCACTGGTGTTAAACGGGATATTGCGCTGCTTTCCCGTGTTGAAGCCGAGTCTGGTGATGATGTCACCGTGCTGGATATCTCGCTTGACCGTAACCGCGAAGATTTAGAGAAGGTGCTAGCAGCGGGTGGGCGCGTGATGTACGCCGACCACCATTATCCTGGGGAGATCCCGGTCCATTTGGCGCTGCACACTCATATCGATACCGACCCAAACACGTGCACTAGCCTCATTATTAATCAGTTATTGGAAGACCGCTTTGCTGCCTGGGCGATTACTGGTGCGTTTGGCGACAATATGCTGACCCGTGCTAACGCCTTGGCACAAAAAATAGGGTTATCCGAAAAGGCTGTGAATCAATTGCAGGCATTGGGTATTTACCTGAATTACAACGGCTATGGCGAAACGCTGGATGACCTGCATATCACACCGGATACGCTTTTTCAGCAGACGCTGCGTTATGCAAATCCACTCCATTTTATCGAAGAAGACAGCACCACGTTCGCCACCCTGGAAGCAGGCTACCGTGACGATATGCAGGCGGCGGAGCATACACCGTTTGAAAGTGTCAGCGCCTCTGCAGCGGTGGCGATTCTACCGGCGGAAGCTTGGGCAAGGCGGGTAAGCGGTGTGTATGCCAATGAATTGGCCAACCTTGCACCAGAGCGCGCTCACGCGCTGCTAACGTGCAAACCTGAGGGCGGTTACCTGGTTAGCATTCGTGCGCCGCTTATGCGTAAAACTGGCGCGGATACCTTCTGCAGGCGCTACCCAGGTGGGGGCGGCCGATCAGCGGCGGGCGGTATTAACCATCTCTCCGAAGCGCAGCTTGCGCCTTTCGTCGATGATTTTCAGGCGTTCTTTCATCATTAGCCTTGGACCTAAACAGGCATCGTTGTTCTCGTTTCCATACTTGCAATTGATAGGACGCTTTCATGCCTTTTGATGCCATCTTAACGCTGGCGGTTATTGCCAGCGTGCTGGGAACGCTGGCAATAACCCGTATTGCTCCAGATATGATTCTGATGGCGGCGCTGGCATTTCTGGTCGTCAGCGGCATTCTTTCCCCGCCTGAAGCGTTAGCGGGCTTTGCTAACCCAGGAGTAATGACTATCGCCACGCTTTATATCGTGGCGGCTGCGTTAAAGGAAACGGGGGCAGTACAGTGGTTGGCGCGAATTTTATTAGGGCAGCCACGCAGCCTTTCAGAAGCGCAGCTACGCATGTTGTTACCCGCGGCTGGCCTAAGCGCCTTTATGAACAATACCACCGTGGTGGCGATGTTAATTCCCGCCGTGCAGGAGTGGGCGCAACGCTTAAAACTCCCACCTTCAAAATTGCTGTTGCCTCTTAGCTATGCCGCTATTTTAGGCGGTACGTGTACCTTGATAGGCACCAGTACCAACTTGGTGGTGGATGGTTTGCTGCAGCGTGAAATGAACGTTTCACTGCATATGTTTGAGCTGGCGTGGGTGGGTGTGCCCCTGCTGCTGGTGGGGGGCGGTTTTTTGTGGCTATTTGCCGGGCGTTTGCTGCCAGATAGGCAAACGGCTCTGGAACAGCTCGAGACCGCTCGGGAATATTGTGTGGAAGTGGAGGTTGAGCCCGGTGGGCCCTTGGTTGGCCGCAGTATTGCAGATGCAGGCTTACGTAGTCTTCGCCATGGCTACCTGGCAGATATTGAGCGCCAGGGGCGCTTGATAACTGCCGTTCCCCCGCAAACGCAGCTGGAAGCAGGTGATGTGCTGGTGTTTATTGGTGCCCCTGCTTGCGCAAGAGAGCTGCGCCGTATTCAGGGGCTCAAACCCGCCAATGGCAACGTGCATAAACTGGATATTGCGCATCATCACCGCTGCTTGGTTGAAGCGGTGATTGGCCCGGACTTCACCGGGCTAGGCATGAACGTGCGTAAATCCCGCTTTCGTTCACGCTATCAGGCGGTCATTCTTTCCATATCACGTGCGGGTAACCGCTTGCCTGGTAAGTTAGGGGACATCACCCTTCAGGTCGGGGATACACTGCTGCTTGAAACCGGCGAGGACTTCGTCGAGCAGTACCGCTACCGTAAAGACTTTCTATTGATCAGCGCGCTGAATGACTCTACGCCCCCCAATTTTCGTAAGGCGCCATATGCCTTGGGAATACTCGCTGCACTGGTACTTGCCAGCGCTTCTGGGCTACTCAGTATCCTGGAAGCCGCTTTTCTAGCAGCGGGTGGTATGTTGGTTACTCGTTGTATTACGGCCAGCAAGGCCCGCCGCTATGTGGATCTTTCAGTACTGGTGGTTATCGCTGCTTCGTTTTCCTTGGGGGCAGCGATGAGCAAAACAGGGGCAGCAGCGTATATTGCTGATTGGCTGATGATAGGCGGGCTTTCACCCTGGTGGTCATTAGCGTTGATTTATGTGCTCACAACCGTGTTTACAGAGTTAATTACCAACAATGCTGCTGCAGTGCTGATGTTTCCTATCGGCATGGCATTGGCCGAACACTTGGGCGTTAGCCCCCTGCCCTTCGCCATCGCTATTATGTTTGCTGCTTCCGCCAGCTTTATGACGCCGCTGGGGTACCAAACCAACCTCATGGTATATGGCCCAGGCGGTTATAAGTTTCAGGATTATCTTCGCCTTGGCGCTCCACTCAGCCTTTTGGTAGGTACCACAGCAGTATTGCTTATTCCCAGAGTATGGGCTTTTTGAGTACTGTTCATTTTTAGGGAATACTGGCTAGCTTTGAATTTACAAACAGACCATACGTGAAGAGGCCCTGCTAACCGGCACGCTGGAACCCACTAACGAACATTATGCCATTGCCAAGATCGCTGGCATCAAACTCTGTGAAAGTTACAACCGCCAGTACGACCGTGATTACCATAGTGTAATGCCGACGAACCTATATGGCCCTCATGATAATTTTCAGCCTGAGAATAGCCACGTAGTGCTCGCCCTGCTGCGCCGTTTTCATGAAGCTAAACTGGCAGGTGCTAACAACGTGGTAGCCTGGGGGACGGGTAGCCCCATGCGTGAGTTTCTGCATATGGATAATGTTACTTATCAACAACACACGCAGTCTACGCGATGCTTATCGGTGGTTTTTACAGCATCAAGATAATTTTCGAGGCTAAGTTGGTCTGAGATTGCTTCATCGGGAATGTTAAGGTTTTTTTATGTACCAATTTGGCAGCTTTGGTCTTTCGGTAGTACCGAGTGACCAGCCTTACGCGGTGATTGTCTGCGCAGGCATTGGCGATATGGAGAAGGAAACGCCTGCCTTCGAGATGCGCGATAGCTGCCAAGAAGCGTTTGGACACTCGGTTCATCAACTGTTTGTGCGTGACACCTCTCGTACGTGGTACCAGCGCGAACAAGGCTGGAGCGAGTTGGTAGAAGCCATTGCCACTTACCTGCTCGAACACGCCGTTGAGCATGTGGCTATCGTCGGCTTAAGCATGGGAGGCTATGGCGCGCTAGAACTTTCTCGCGCCCTCCCCCCTTCGGTTACACCATTATTCACTACCTTCAACGTGGTAGCGCTTTCTACCCGTACGCAGCTAATACCTATTCCTGAATTTGAAACACGTAACACTGAGCTAATACAGCAGGTGTATCAGTTACGCCAGCCTGCGCTCTGGCAGTCGCTTCACCCACGCGCTCGTTATACGCTCGTTTTTGCTCTTGATGAGCTGGAAGATACGCTACATGCGTGGTACGTGGCTCAGCGTCAAGATATCCAGCTTCTGGCCTCTCCCGGTAGCCATAATATTGCGCATCGATTGCGTGTCGAGGGAAAGCTCACTCGTTTTTTGCAGCAGTTATTTTCCACCTTGTTGCATGACAAGCTAGTTGATGAGATTGGCTTTTTCCCGCCAAAACCAGCGCATTTTGCATTAGCCATGGCACGCCACAATGGTGCCGCTGAAGTTCAGCAAAAACGCATCGCCGCAACATTAGCCAACAATGAGCAACCTGCTGGCTTTTAAGCGTTAAACGTACAACGGGATGGTGGTCTCCTTGGGCATAATTGCCGTCACAGGCTTTGAGATTGCTTCGTTCTGTTTCCATAACGACTCAAGGCGAGCAAATACCAAGGTGATGTTTCGACAGATTTAGCGCTAATATAGTCGAAGAATCAGCGGGGCTAACTACAAATGATGGATAGAATTTATGGTTTTCCGGCCTCAGCAAGGCACTTTCACTTATACGAGCATGATTCTGACATTAAGCGACATCCAGCATATTTAAGTGCCAAGCAGGGAAACGATGAGGCAGCATTCGAATTGGTATGGAGCCTGGCCAGCGAATTTCTTTACAGCCTTCAAGGCAAATTTTCACAAAACATAGTGTATGTGTCGCCTTTCGCGAGAGAAGCCTCAGGCGATAATGCAATTCCGCCATTGCTTTCCACTGCGTGTGCCAGCTTTATCGGAGGGCAGGCAGAGAACGATATCGTACAGGTAGAGAAGGTTTACCACACGGGCGCAGATCCGATGGAGCGTATGTCCTTAAGGCCTTCCTTCGAAGGCGAGGTTTTGCCTGGTCAGCCTTATGTTTTGGTCGATGATGTCACCAATATGGGGGGAACATTGGCGGAACTGGCAAACTATATCCTCATCAATGGCGGTACAGTGGAAGGAAGCATCGTGTTATGCAATGCTGGAAGGAGCCACGATTTCATACCGTCAAAGAAAGCAGTGCAGCTGCTCAACGAGAGGTTTGGAAATGAAATCAAAAATATATTCGGTATCAGCACAACAGCGCTCACCGCAAACGAAGCCAACTACCTTGTTGGCTTCAAATCGGCTGACGCGATCAGAAATAGACTTACTAAGGCAGAAAAAGAAACAATTGAACGATTACGGTCTAAAGGCATTTACAAAAAGGATGCAGGAAAGGGGAATGATGGCTCCTCCACGCTCTAAGTCTTGACCTTCGGTCACCACATGCTCATCCCGGCTTTATCTACTAGCGTAAATTCAGATTACGCTAACTGGACTGTTCTTTCTTGATTGCAGCCAACCGTTCATCGCCCTTCTGTATGACATTGCGAACCCAGTGAAGCAATCTGAGGTTGAATAACCACAAGCTTTGAGATTGCATCATAGTGCCTCCTGGCAATGACGCAGCTCCGTCCGTTGCCCTCGCAAACGTCGAAACGCTATTGATCACCTAGGAATCTTTACATAATGATATTGGTAACCGGCGGTGCGGGCTTTATTGGCTCTGCCGTAGTGCGTGAGCTTATTCAACATAGTGATCACTTTGTGGTGAATGTGGATAAGCTCACCTATGCGGGTAACCTGATGTCGCTGGAACCCGTGGCAGACAGTGATCGTTATGCCTTTGTACAAGCGGACATTAGCGATTCCCAGGCAATGCACCAGGTGTTTGAGCAGTATCAGCCCGATGCCATTATGCACTTGGCGGCGGAAAGCCATGTAGACCGCTCTATTGATGGCCCGGCGACCTTTATTCACACCAATATTGTGGGTACTGCGGTGCTGCTGGAAGTGGCTCGCCATTATTGGAAGGGGTTGCAGCAAAGCGCCCCGCAGAAAGCTGCTGCCTTTCGCTTTCATCATGTGTCGACCGATGAGGTGTACGGCGACCTGGAAGGGCCGGAAAGCCTCTTTACCGAACATACCCCGTATGCGCCCAGTTCGCCTTACTCGGCCAGCAAGGCAAGCGCCGACCACTTGGTACGTGCCTGGCACCGCACCTACGGCCTGCCTACGTTAATTACCAATTGTTCCAATAACTATGGGCCGTACCATTTTCCTGAAAAACTCATCCCGCTGATGATTTTGAATGGCATGGCGGGTAAGCCGATGCCTGTTTACGGCAATGGCCAGCAGGTACGCGATTGGCTGTACGTGGAAGACCACGCCCGTGCGCTGCTGGCGGTGCTGGCAAACGGCGGTGTCGGCGAGACTTACAATATTGGCGGCCATAATGAACAGTCTAATCTGGCGGTGGTTGAATCGATTTGCGCGCTACTTGATGAACAGTTGGGTACCGCGCACTTGTCAGGAAAAAGCACGCACCGTGCATTGATGACGTTTGTGGAAGACCGCCCAGGCCACGACCTGCGCTACGCCATTGATGCGAGCAAAATGGCGAGTGAGATTGGCTGGGTACCTATTGAAACGTTTGAAACCGGATTACGTAAGACCGTGCAGTGGTATTTAAACAATCAACACTGGTGGCAGGCAGCCAAGCATAACGGTTACCAGGGAGAACGTTTAGGAGTTGGTGAGTGACGATTTTAGTAACAGGTGGAAGCGGGCAAGTCGGTTTTGAGCTACAGCGCCAGCTGTGTTGTTTAGGCGATGTACGGGCGCCCTCGCGCTTGGAACTCGACCTGACCAATGCCGCCGTGGTAGATGCATGGCTTGATGAACACCGGCCTAGCCTAATCGTGAATGCCGCCGCGTCTACCGATGTGGATGGTGCAGAAGAGGCCCCTGAGTTGGCACAGCGCTTGAACGCGCAACTGCCCGAGCAGTTGGCGGCGTATGCGGCACAGCATAAGATTCTTTTGGTGCATTACTCTACCGATTACGTTTACCCCGGTAGTGGCTCGGCTCCGTGGGAAGAAAGCGCCACTCCGGCCCCCGTAAATGTTTATGGTCACACCAAGCTGGCGGGTGATCACGCGATACAGCGCAGTGGCTGCCCTCACCTGATATTTCGCACTAGCTGGGTGTACGCGGCACGCGGCCATAATTTCATGAACACCATGCTGCGCCTGGGCGGGCATCGCACAGCGCTTTCGGTGGTGGATGATCAAATCGGTGCGCCTACTCCGGCGCGCTTAATTGCGCTGGTGACTCAATTAGCGATTAATAAGGACATTGAAAGCGGCCTTTATCACCTTGCCCCGCGCGGCAGTACCAGCTGGTTTGGGTTTGCGAAAGCCATTTTTGAGCATGCCAGAACGTTGGATTTGCCGCTTACCCTGGATGAAGCGCAGCTAAAGGCGATGACTACCGCGGCTTACCCAACGCCTGCCAAGCGACCACTTAATTCGCGTTTGTCGTTATCAAAATTAGAAACGGCGTTGGGCATTGAGCTTCCCAGCTGGCGTTTGCAGTTGGTTAACACTTTGGAAGAGCGTTGCCTGTTAGGTAATGGCTAACGCGCTAGAAACACCAACGACACAGGAGTTTGGTTGAATGCGCCGCAAAGGGATTATTTTAGCGGGGGGAACTGGCACGCGCCTTCACCCTATTACCCTGGGTGTTTCTAAACAGTTACTGCCCATTTACGACAAACCGATGATTTATTACCCCATCTCGGTGCTGATGTTGTCGGGAATTCGTGACATTTTGATTATTTCCACGCCTAGTGATTTACCGCAGTACCGCAGCTTGTTGGGCAGTGGCGAGCAGTTTGGCGTTACCTTTGAGTACGCGGAACAACCACGCCCGGAAGGGTTGGCCCAGGCGTTCTTGATTGGCGAATCATTTATTGGCAGCGACCCGGTCTGTTTGGTACTGGGGGACAACATCTTTCATGGGCAGCATTTCACCGAAAAGCTGTTACGCGCTAGCCAGCAGCCCAGCGGCGCGACGATTTTTGGCTATTGGGTAAAAGACCCTGAACGCTTTGGCGTAATCGAGTTTGATGAAAATGGCAATGCGGTGGGCATTGAAGAAAAGCCTACGCAGCCAAAATCAGACTACGCAGTTACCGGGCTTTATTTTTACGATAACGACGTGGTGGAAATCGCCCGGCAGGTAACGCCTTCTGCCCGTGGTGAGTTGGAAATCACCAGTATCAATAATGCTTATTTGCAGCGTGGCGATTTGCAGGTGGAGCGTTTTGGGCGGGGCTTTGCCTGGCTGGATACCGGCACCCACGACAGCCTGTTGGAAGCCAGCCAGTATGTGCAAACCATTGAGCATCGCCAGGGCTTGAAGGTGGCGTGCCTGGAAGAAATTGGCTGGCACAACGGTTGGTTGAGCCGTGATGCTTTAGCAGCACAGGCCGAGGCGTTGGCGAAAACAGGCTATGGGCAATACTTGCAACGCCTGCTGACAGCCCCTTCCGCCACTAGCCAACGTTAATGGCTAATCATTAATGGCTATTCGATAATCGCTACCGATTCAAGGTAATGGCAATGTTGTTTGAGCAGTTACATCTCCCTGATGTGTGGTTGTTAACCCCCAAGGTGTTGGGTGATTCGCGCGGCTTTTTTATGGAAACCTTTCGCCAGCATGAATTCGACGCCCACTGTGGTCAGTACTCCTTTGTGCAGGATAACCACAGTAAATCGAGACAAGGCATCCTGCGTGGCCTGCATTACCAGTTGGAAAAGCCCCAGGGCAAACTGGTACGCGTCACCTACGGGGAAGTGTTCGATGTGGCGGTGGATCTACGCCAAAACAGCCCGACCTTTGGGCAGTGGGCGGGGGTTCATCTCAGTGCCGAAAATAGCCAGATACTCTGGATACCGCCCGGCTTCGCCCACGGTTTTTATGTCACCAGTGAAGAAGCTGAGTTTCAGTATAAATGCACCGATTACTACCACCCCGGTGATGAGTATTCTCTGCGCTGGGATGATCCCAAGGTAGGTATCGTATGGCCGTTAGTGGATGCCAAGCCCCCCACCCTTTCTGCCAAAGATGACCAAGAGCAGGCACTGGCATGGGCCGATGCGCCGATGTTTTGATCGCTAATGTTTTGTTGCGTCGACGGGCATTGTGAGCGTGGCGCTTTTGAGTTGAAAAATTATTAGCCGGGGGTAGAAACCTATGCCCAGTCGCATAGTGGAGCTGTACAGTATTATGCCGGTTGCTAATCTCTCCTCCGTCATGCGTCATGGCATACTTTGCCATGAAAAAGCAGCAGCGCTGGCACATGGTGACATTTCCATGGCCGCTATACAGGAACGGCGGGACAGAGTGCGGGTGCCAGGCGGATTAATGTTACACCAGTACGCTAACCTGTACCTCGATGCTCGCAATCCCATGATGTACAAGCGGCGAGACCAGGTCGATCAACTCTGTGTGCTGAGCATAACTGCCACTATACTGCAGGTTGATGATGTGGTGGTTGCCGACCAGAATGCTTCTAGCGATTATGTACGCTTTTATTCTGCCGATGGCATAGGCAATTTGGATCTTGATTTGGTATATGCGGATGATTGGCGCCACCCGAACCAAATAGCTTATTGGCGACACAAATCCGCTAAATGCGCAGAAGTACTTGTGCCAAGCGAAGTACCAGCGGGCTATATTCAGAAAGCCTATGTGGCAAGCAACGTGGCGCGAAGTGCCGTTTTGCAGTCAGGCTTTTCTCGGCCGGTGGAATTTATGCCAAGGCTGTTCTTCAGATAACCTGACGATAGGTGGCGAAAATGCTTAAAGTTACCATTGGCGATATGTTTGAGAGTAACGCTACCACATTGGTCAATACCGTTAATTGTGTGGGTGTCATGGGAAAAGGCGTTGCGCAAATATTCAAGCAGCGTTACCCCGATATGTTTCTGGATTACGTTAGACGCTGTGAATTGAAGCAAGTTGAACCAGGCGTGCCCTATCACTACTGTGACATGCTAGGTAATTCAATTGTCAATTTTCCAACCAAGAACCACTGGCGTTCGTCTTCCCGGCTGGACGACATTATAAAAGGCTTGGATGTTTTTATATCGGAATATAAGCGTTGGGGCATTACGTCTGTCGCCTTTCCTCCGTTGGGTTGCGGCAATGGCGGGTTGGCATGGTCGCTTGTCGGGCCTTTGATGTACCAAAAACTTTCCCAGTTAGATATTCCTGTCGAAATCTACGCACCCTTTGGCACGCCTCGGCAACAGTTATTACCCCCATTCCTGAATCAATCTGTGAATTCAGAAGTGACAAAGGAGAAAACCGCCAGGAAGCTCAGTGCCGAATTGATTGCCCTTATAGAGGTCGTTAAGCGGCTCGAAGCACAGTCCCATGCAAGCCCGGTAGGCAGAACCGTTTTTCAGAAAATTAGCTACATCATGACGGAATTGGGCATCGATACTGGCTTCCATTTCAAGCAGGGAAGTTATGGCCCCTTTTCACCGGAAGTGAAAGAGGCGCTATCTACCTTTGCCAATGCAAACCTTATCCAGGAAAAACAGTTGGGTAGAATGACCGTTCTTCGTGTTGGCTCTGAATTCGAAAACATCAGGCACAAGTTTGAAGAAGAATTGAAAATATTTGATAAAAAAATTGATAAAACGGTAGACCTGTTTAGCCGTATAAAGTCAACGGAGCAGGCAGAAGAAGTAGCTACCGTTCTTTATTCTTCCCGCCAGCTTAAAAAGAGCGTGCAAGAAAAAAGCACCGTCAGTGAAAAGGACATTTATGACTACGTCCTAAATTGGAAAAAAACCTGGAAAAAGGAAGAAAAGCATAAAGCGGTGGCCTCAACAATACGCAACCTGGAAATGCTTGGCTGGCTTCAGTTGCAATATAGTGAATCACTGCCTGCTCATGAAGCGTAATGCCGCTTACATACCATAATCGAGCGTTATTGGCTTCTCTGAGGGAACCTCTGATTAAGTTTAATATCATGACTGCCACTGGCACCGGGTGTTATCACACGCAACGCTTGGCGAACTGAAGATTCGGTGCCCCGCCGCTAGCTTGATATTGCTCCGTCGTACCTCCTCACAATGGCAAGAGCCATTGCAGTGAAAGCAAATTTAGCTCGCGCCCTATTATTCTTTATCTGCTCTTTGCGATTTTATTTATCTCGTTTTTTAAGGATTCATCATGCCATTAACTGCAGCTTCGTCATCCGAACCGTTACCGATCAACGTGAGCAGTATGCCCCTAGCTGTTGAGACGCTTGCCGAAGCAACTACGGGCAGCGCTAGCGTTGCTGTTATGCCAAGCCAGGCGTGGCACGAAGCGGTTCGCCAGCACGAGGGAGAACAGTGTTGGGTATGGTGTTTCATGGCGCCTTGGGAGTGGGCGTTGATGCAACCCGAGGCGCCTTCTGAGCAGAGCTGGCTGGCATGGATAGAGGCCCAGCGCCAGGTATTGCAGTTACGACGCCTACTGGGGCCGCAGTTACAATTTATACGGGCCAGCCAATTGCCGCGTTTCCTCGCCTCTTTGGATCAAGCGGCTGATCAAGAAACACCACACGATTTGCCACTGCTCGCCTCGGCGGCTGACCCTGAGCTGGCCACCATGTTGGCAAAAATACATCTTGATATGTTGCCCGATAGCCAAGCGTTGGAATCCGCTTGGGAGGTGTTTGAAACCTTGGAAGCGGGCGCCTGGTTGCCTGAAGGGTCGGCTCCCTTGTTTCGTGATTCCTTGGCCAACACCCACGTAAATTGGCCGCTTTTATTACCGCTTTTACATGCTGGATGTGAGGCACCGGCACTCCGTGAGCAGGTAAGCCAGCAACGCCAACGGGCGGAACTGACAAACGCGCAAGTGGCGGAGCAAACTGCTTATGCGCAGCAGTGCGAAACGCAATATACCTCGTTGGTAAGCCAGCATAAGAAAGCACAGGAAGAGAATGAGCAGGAAGTAACTGAACTGCGCTCTCAGCTGCAATCTCAGCAGCAGGCAAGCCAGCGAGAGCGGGAAGAAGTGGAAGAAGAAAACGCGCTATTGCTGGCTCAGTTACACCACGTGCAGGAAGAATTGGAAACGTACTTTTTAAGCCAGCAAACGCTGGAGCAGCGCGAAAAGACATTACAGGATGACGTGAGCCAATTGCAGAAGCGCCTTGCTGAACAGCAAGCCGCGCTGGATAAAGCAAAGAACGAGCGTGACCAGTTAGCCAAGCAGCAAGCCAACCAGGTGCAGACAACAGCGCAGCAGCATCAAAAGGCACTAGATGACGTAGCGCAGAAACTGCAGACTTCTGAAACGCGCTTATCTCAGCAGCAGGCGGAGCAAAGCGAGCTACAGGAGGAGAATGACCTATTGTTGAGCCAGCTCCATCAGGTTCAGGAAGAGTTGGAACGTTATTTCCTCGCTAACCGTGAATACCAAACAGCGATGGGGAGTGCTCGCCAGACGTTTACTCGAGCTAGAACACAAGTGAGCCAACTGGCGATGAAAGCCAGCTAAGCGCTGTGTTGGCTGTGTTGATAGCTGCCCCGCTTTAGGCGGAGATTCAGATCCGCTTGTTTATGTTGATGTTTCTTAGGAGCACAGGATGCCACTTGATTACCAGCCGATTAGCCCGGTGAAGCACCTTAATGCGGGTTGGAAGCGCCCTGCTCGTTATTTTTATGCCGCCGATGATGTGGTGGCACCCGTGGTGATGGCAGAGATTTCCCACATACTGACCAGCATGCCACTGGCCTTTGTGCATGCTGATGAAGAGGCGCCTTTTCAATTAGTGGCGGTGCAGTCACTGCAGCCTGGCCGTAATGTGTATGTGGCACCGGATGGCCGCTGGTTGGGTCAATACATTCCGGCTTTTTACCGCAGCTACCCTTTCCGAATGCTGGCCATTGGCAGCACAACGCAAACGGCGCTTTGCGTTGACACATCCCAGGGGTGCTTTAAGGAGCAGTGCAGCGACGAAGTTGAACCGCTTTTTACCGATGACGGCGAGCTGAGCGAAAGCCTGGAGACGCTTAAAACGTTCATTAGTGCGTTTGAAAAAAACCGCTTAATGACCAATCAGTGCGTGTCAGAGTTGGCCGCTGCGGGAGTGATTGAGCCGTGGGCGGTGCATCTAAGCAATAGCGAAAGCCACGTAAGCGAAGCGGAATCAGCGCACGATGTTAAAGGCCTTCACCGGGTCAACGAGGCGAAGCTGAAAGCATTACCTGCTGAAACCCTGCGAGAGCTGGCCATTTCAGGGGCGCTTTCGGTTGCTTATGCGCAGTTATTTTCGGAACAGCGCCTGGAGCACATTGGCCGCCGGTATCGCTTACATACTGAATGGCAGCGCCACTTGTCAGAACAGACCAATATCGAGGCGTTACTGGATGAAGAGGACGGCGACCACCTTTTTGATTTTGGGAATTAAGCGTGTTGTGGAACCGTGTGCCTACCCCACAGTTTTTGTTTTTGCGGTTCTGCGCGCTCTTTTCCGCCCATATCATCGCTCGTGAAGGGTCACAGTTGCAGGGCTGGCTGCAGTGGCTGGTTTATGCTGTTGCCGGCACTGTGCTGGTGTGGGCGTTGTTAGGCATTTTCCGCTATGCCTATCTACATTGGCGTCGTTGACGTTGCGTTATTAAAAGGCTTTATTTTGAGTTTATTGCCACATGCCCGGGTGCTGATTATGCACCCTAATTTTCCCGGTCAGTTTCGCCATTTAGCTCCCGCCCTGCAGCAGGCGGGAGCCGACGTTCGGGCTATTTCCTTTAGTACCGCGACCAGTGAAACGGGCGTTGCTGTAACCTACGCCACCTTTGTCCGCGGTAACCCTGCCACGCTGGACCCCTGGTTGCATTCGCTGGATAGCAAGATCATCCGCGGCCGATCCGTCGAGCCCATTTTGCATCAATGGCAAGCGGAAGGCTGGCAGCCGACGCTAGTGATTGGCCATACCGGCTGGGGTGACATGCTGGGCATTGCGGATATTTTTCCAGAGGCGCTACAGCTGGGCTGGTTTGAGTATTTTTATCACACCCACCAGAGCGATCTCGACTTCGACCCTGAATTTCCCCCTAGCGATGCGCTACGCACCAAGGCACGGCTTAAAAACCTGTGGCCGCTATGGATGCTAGACCAAGTGCATCATGGGGTATGCCCTACCTATTTTCAGCGCGACACCCATCCATCGGTATATCACGATAAGTTAAGCGTTATCCATGAGGGTATTGATACCAATCGCTTTGTGCCCAAAGCCGATGTTTTCATCACGTTGGGGGACGGTTTAACACTGACTCGTAACGATAAAGTCGTGACGTTCTTTAACCGAGATTTAGAGCCTCTCCGCGGCTATCACGTGTTTATGCGGGCACTGCCTGCCCTGCTTGAGAAGCACCCCGATGTTCACGTTTTAATCGTGGGGGGCGATGGCGTGAGCTATGGCGCTCCCCCTGAAAGCGGGAGCTGGAAGCAGCATTATTTGGAGGAGGTTGGCCGCCAGCTTGACCCTAAGCGGGTGCATTTTTTAGGCCGCGTGCCTCACAATACGCTGATCGGGCTGATGCAATTGAGCAGCGCCCACGTCTACCTTACCTACCCTTTCGTGCTTTCCTGGTCGTTGCTGGAAGCGATGAGCTGCCAAGCGCCAATTGTAGGATCAGACACGGCCCCGGTACGCGAGGTGATTACCCACGGTGAGAACGGTTTGCTGGTTGATTTTTTTGATCAGCAGGCGCTGGTGGAACAGATTTCATACTGTTTGATGCAGCCTGACGCGGCGCGCTTACTGGGCGAACAGGCCCGCGAAGCGGTGATAGCGCAGTACGATTTACACAGCCGCTGTTTACCTGCCCAGCTTGCGCTTATTGAGTCCCTGCTAGAGAAGCAAAAACCCCAGGCGGCTTGTTAGCCGCCTGGGGTTGGTACACCTTGTATTAATTTTTGTTAATACCTTTTTTAATAGCTTTATTTATTAATTTTCTTTACGCAAACAGCTGCAGGCTTTCATCGGATTCTGAGATACCGACCATGACGGCTCCTTGTTCAACACCGGCTTCCAACTGCCCTACCCAGTAGGCTTTACCGGGCGCATCTGCTTCGCGTTCCAGTACATTGGCGTACATCAGGTCAACAAAGCCGCTTTGGTCTAGCTCGCCGTGCAGTTGAATGAACTCTTGGGAAGCAATAAAGCTATTGGCAATGGCGACGGCGCCCATGTCATCACTCTGATTCGTCCAGTAGCCCAAGCCTGTTCCGTCTGCTGCGCGGTCGAAGGCGGCGTCATATAGGCGCAGTAGCGGGTCAACCGGCTCATCGAAAACCGCATCACTACGCTCGTCGAGGTTTTGAATGCGCAGGTCTTCGCTGGCGGGGGTTTCTTCGTCGCTGAACGGCGTTTCGCTGAACATGCTGGCCATGTATTCAGCGAAGGCATCCTGCTCGGTGCCTTTGTCGGCGAAGGTGAATTGGCCATCGTCTGCAAAGGTTTCCATCAGGTCCACGCGGTCTTGATAGCTGCCTTCGCCCAGCGGGTAACCATCGCCACCATCGGCTAGGAAGCCAAGAGTCACGACCTTGAGGGTCTCTTCTGCATTGCCAACCAAGCGGCCATTGGCCACCAGCACATCGTTGGCGCTGCCATCTTCATTGACGATGACCGCATTCTGAATGCGCTCGCCAGCGGGCTGGCTCACATCAAAGCTGTATTGAATGCCGCCGACCTGGGCAAATTGACCAGCAGTAACACCCGGCGCTGAAGCGGCCACGGCGTGCTCAAGCACGTCTAACAG
>TARA_R110000796_G_scaffold162832_1_pt1 | contig 25349 bp, 33 predicted proteins | sample TARA_R110000796 | Tara Oceans TARA_R110000796 (sample SAMEA4397815) | marine metagenome | biome: Polar Biome; feature: [SRF] surface water layer (ENVO:00010504); material: water (ENVO:00002006), including particulate matter (ENVO:01000060) such as... | depth 5 m
CGACTCGGATTGGGAAAGCACGATGGCAGATGCCACAAAGTCTTCATGGAAGGATGAGTACTTAATAATCCTGTTGACGCTACCCTTGTGGATTATAGGCTGGGCTACGGCCACTGGCGATGTTGAGATGATATCCCGAGTTAAAGAGGGGTTCCAAGCCCTCCAAGAGTTACCAGAATTTTATCAGTACCTCCTATATACAGGAGTCTTGGCTAGCTTTGGTGTGAAAGGGGCGGATGCCCTTATGAAGATGAGAAAATAGATGGCAACTCCCATTAATAAAACTTTGTACAGCAGAGTAAAAGCTGAGGCTAAAAAGAAATACAAGGTATGGCCCTCTGCGTATGCCTCAGGGTGGCTCACCAAGGAGTACAAGAAGCGTGGCGGAAAGTACAAGTAAGCCTAAAGGCGGCTTAACTAAATGGTTTAAAGAAGACTGGGTTGATCTTAAGACCGGAAAGAAGTGCGGACGCAAGAGCGCCAAAGGTTCATCTAAGCGCCCATACCCTTCATGTAGACCCAAAGCTGTAGCCGACAAGATGACTGCGGCAGAAAAGAAAAGCAGTGTAAAGCGCAAAACATCCTCAAAACCAATCAAGCACAAGGTCACTGCATCAGGGAAACGAAGAAGTCAAAAAAAGAAATAATAATTCATCCCTTGACATAAACAAAAAGTTCATTTGCACCTTTACGGATAAATAAATATGATAGCGGATACAACGAGTTCCGAGGGAGAAAGGTTGTGGCTATTAGAAATCCTGAGTTAATGCGTGAAACAGCTAGAATTTATGCAAAACACAATGGCAGTTCAGTAGAGGGCGCTAGAGAATTAGGGATACCACGAACAACCTTTGCGAGTCGAGTTGAGACAGCAAAAATAAATGGCTACATACGAGAGTCAGTGATCGCCGTCCATGAGGCAACTGATCAAGAAATAAAAAGAATCTACATTAAGCCGCACTATAAAATTTTCACTAGACCAAAAGGGGATAATGTTTCTGAAAAGATTCTAGCCATAGGTGATTGCCATGACAGCACGGAGATACCTGACAAGTCTAGGTTTTACTCAATGGGGGTTTACGCAAGAGAAAAAAAAGTAACTCAGGTTATCCAGATCGGAGACTTTGTCTCAATGGACAGTATGTCTGCTCATGATCCAAATTGGACCGTCAAGGGACACAGTAAGCCTAGCTTCAAGGATGATGTTGCTAGCTTTAGGGAAGCCCTCTCTGCATTCAATGATGGCCTTGCTGGGTACGAAGTAACGAAACATGTCACCCTCGGTAATCATGAAGATAGAATCGCTAGATTCGTTAACAACAATCCCGAACTCGTGGAGCTTTTGTACGAGGAGATATATAGACTCCTTGACGAGAATGGATGGAGCTATTCTCCATATGGGGAGTTTCACTTTGTCGGGGAGGTTGGGTTTACTCATGTTCCTCTTAATCAAATGGGCCGCCCTTATGGTGGCGTTAATGCAGATGGGACGATTGCTAAAGATAGTCTTCACGATATTGTTTACGGACATTCCCATAAAAGGTCAGACAGAACCTTCCCGAAGCTAGGGCATAATTATATCACTATTATAAACTTGGGTTGCTCACTGCCTGAGGGATATCTTGAGGATTACGCGAAACACTCCGTCACAGGTTGGAGTTACGGAGTTTACGATATCACTATCGAAAGTGGTAGAATTAAAGAGCAGTCATGGGTGCCAATGGATACTTTAATAAAGGAATACTCTGAATGAGAAGTTTACAAAAAATCATCATCCACTGTTCAGCTACCCCGGAGGGGAGGGATGTTCAAACAAAAGAGATTAAACAATGGCACCTCGACAGAGGTTGGTCAGATATTGGCTACCATTTTGTTATCCAGCTCGATGGGTCCATTCATGACGGGCGTCCAGTTGAACTCTCTGGTGCTCACGCTAAAGGCCACAATGCCGACTCGATTGGAATCTGCTATGTGGGTGGGGTTGATGAAGACGGGGAGCCTAAGGACACAAGAGGCACAGAGCAAGTAAGTTCTCTGTTAGACTTAGTGTTAGATCTTAGGGCTTCTTATGGCAAGCAGATGTCTGTGCATGGCCACAATGAATTTTCAGAGAAAGCCTGCCCGTGTTTTGATGTCCAAGAGGAATTTCAAAATATTGGGGACATTGAGAAAGAGAGGAATATTTAAGTGCTTCCAATATTAGGTATGCTAGCAGGGAACTATCTCGCTGGAGCTGGTGCTTTAGGGGGCTTATCCGCGCTAGGTGCAGGAGCTATTGGCTCTGGCCTCGGAGGATTTCTACAGACAGGAAATCTTGGGCAAGGAATTATGACGGGGCTCTCCTCTTATATGGGCGGCAGTGCTTACGGGAACCTTGCTGGGAATGCATTTCCGGGTGCATCAGTAGGTGGATTTGGTGCAGAGCAATTAGGGCAAATGGCAGGCTCAGGGATTGCAGGCCTTTCCGCGATTCAGCCTGAGATGGAAGGTATGGGGGCTAGATTTAATCGTGGAACTGGTCAGTCAGCTTATTCTCAAGAAAGGCTGATGACTCCCGTTCTGCGTCAGCAACTTCAAAGAAAGCGTTCCAACATCAAAGGCTATGCTGAAGGCGGAATCATGGAGATGAGTCTCGCTCAAAAGCTCAATGATAAAGAGCTTATCAATGCGGCTCAAATGGTTCTCATGAACCCTTCAGATAAAGAAGCCACAATGTTAATCATCAGTGAGTTCATTGCTCGTTTCGGGAAAGAAGCCTTAGATGATTTTATTGAAAAAGCGTTAAGCGGGGAGGTCGCTCAGACAGCCGGACCTTCAGAGGGAAGAGTCATGGGGGCGGGTGACGCAATGGATGATCTCGTTCCAGCCACGAACCAGAATGGTGATGACATTCTTCTTTCTAACAATGAATATATTGTGGCAGGAGATATTGTTTCGTCCTTAGGGAACGGAGATTCAGAGAGCGGAGCTGAAGTACTTGATGACATGGTTGATAATATTAGAGTCGCCAAGACAGGAAGGAAAGAACAGCCCCCAAGAATTAACCCAAGAGAGTACGTTGTTGCCTAATGATTTTTACTCTTATTCCAGCCGAGCATGTATTAGTTGTATGGCCAACTGTAGATGAGATGCTTGAGAAAGCCGCCGGAACAACAGACGGTAGATTTGATAAACTATCAATACTAGATGAGTTAATCGAGAATCGAATACAGCTTTGGGTTGTCTATGAAGATTCAATGCCAGTTGCCGCTGTTACAACTCGGCTCTGCCAGTTTCGTGAGTTTAAGAGTTTGTCCATAGACTGGGTTGGTGGCGAGAAGATGGGTGAGTGGATTGATCAGGTGTTATCTACCCTCAAGTTATTCGCAAAAGATAATGGGTGCAAAAGGCTAGAAGGCCGTGGTCGCACAGGTTGGAAACGAGTCCTTAAAAGATATGGATGGCGCCCACAATATATTGCTTACGAGGTGGAATTAGATGAGTAAAGGCGGCGGCGGCGGAACAACCGTACAATATGATCAACTCCCTGAATACGTTCAACCTTATCTAGAAAGAATACTGGAAACGGGCGAAGACAAATATATAAAGCCCTACACTGAGTACACGGGAGACAGAATCGCTGATGAGGCTCCTCAACGCGACATAGTAAATAGTGCGATTGAAGAACTGGCAAGTGTTGGCTCGCCTTATTTTGGCGAAGCAATGGATGGCCAGAGGGGAATCATTAGGCAGTACGAAGAGCCGCAGGAGTTTAGTGCGGAGTCAGCTCAAAGGTACATGGACCCATTCTTAGACCAAGTTCTGTCTCGACAAAAAGCGGGACTGCTTAGTGACTACGAGGCACAAACAGCGAAGTCAGCTAAGTCTGCTATAGGCGCAGGCGCTTTTGGTGGTAGCCGCCAAGCTGTACTGGAAGCTGAGAGAGAAAAGGGGTTATTAAATAGGCTTGCTGATGTTGAAGCGACTGGTAGGCAAGACGCTTATAAGCAAGCGCAAGGCCTTTTCTCATCTGATAGAGATTACCGGCTTCAAGCTCTAGGCGCTAAAGAGGCTAGCCTTGCTGGGCTGGCTGGTTTGGGAGAAAGATCACAATCAAGTTTGCTTGAGAGGTTAAGACAGCTTGAAGGTGTTGGTAAGGCTGATGAGGCAAGACGGCAGGTCGGTCTTGATCAAGCTTATGAAGAGTTCCAGCGGCAAGAAGCTTACCCGACTGAGCAACTCGAAAGATTCTCTGCACTCATTAGGGGTATTCCTCTTCCAAGTCAAAGAATTACTGAAAACTCTGTGTCAACAAACCCCTACCAACAGCTATTAGGTCTTGGTATTACTGGGTTGCAACTTAAGGACTTAATGAGCTAATGATGAATATTCTTCAAGTTCAGGACGCTCTAAAGGGCATGAGCGAGCAACAGTTGGTTCAAGAAATCCAGCGCCCTAGCGGTCAAGCTCCTACGTTTCTTGTTGCTACTGAGTTAGACCGTAGAAAGAAAATGACCGAGCGTTATCAAGAGAGGCAACCTCCTCAGCAAACAGTTGTTCAGGATTTAGTTGGAGGGATTGCTTCAATGATGAATCCTCAAGCTCAACAGATGCCTCAACAGATGCCTCAACAGATGCCTCAACAGATGCCTCAAGGAATCTCACAGGAAGGTTCACTTGAACCTTCTCCTGTAGCCAGATTTGCCATTGGAGGTGCAGTAGCCAGAGGCTTGGCCTCGCTGTTTGGCCGTGGGCAACCTGCGCTGAGAGGGGCCGCGAGACCGATGAGCAGGGGAATACTAGAGGGTACACCAAAACCCGTAACATCGGCCACTCCAAAAACTGGATTGAGCGGCCTTCTAGGCCTTGGTCCGCTTACAATGGGGACATCCTTTCTTTTGCCAACCAGTATGGGTGACGGCACAATGGCGGCAAGGTATGGTTTATCCGAAGAAGATTATGCACTGCTTGTGGCGGAAGCTGAGAAGCGCGACATAACTCCCTATGACACAGAAGAGTTCGGCAGGCTAGCGGAGGCTATCAAATCTCAAGACAACGGGACTTCTCGACAGTCATTGATTGACGGAGCACAAGGGGGGCAAGAAACAGGACCGTCTGCCCAACAGAATGAAATGTCAATGCTTCAGAAGATGTTAGAGAATGAAAAGAGGCAGGGCGAGCGAGCCAGAAAGTTTGGGATTGCGAGAGCTGGTCTTGACTTTGCGTATGGTGGCCCAGAGAAGGGACTCAGGACTTTAATTGATAGCCAAGAATCCTCGGCAAAGCCGGGAGCTATATCAACCTTGATGTTAAAAGAAAAAATCAAGAAGATGATAGGGGGGGATAAAGATAAGCTAACTAATATGCTTAAGTTTAGAACCGAGCTTGGAAAACAAGTGACTGACCCAATGATTCCAGAGGAGCAGAAGCAAGCAATCATGATGCAACTTCAGCAAATCGACAATTATCTAGCGACAGCCCTTGGAGTTAGTGGACAGCCTACAGGCGGCCAAGACTTCTCTGGATTAATAAAAAGTGCGATAGCAAATAGAAAGCAATAAGAGGGGCTTATGGCGTTTGACTTTAATAGGCTCCGCACTGATCAACTTGTTCGGCTACAAGAAGTTGGATTTGATCCTAGCAAGCTTGAGCTAGACGAGCTTGAGGCTCTTCTTGAGTCTCAGGAAGACTTCAGTGACTTTACGGCTGGAATGCAACGCGCTTACGGAAGTGCAAAGCTGGGTATTGCTGGGGCTCTTGGCTCTGAGGATCTAGCTGATTCCGCGCAACGAGATCTTGAAGAAGTCAAATATCAATACACTCCTGATTACCCATCCTTCAAAGATGTTGAGAACCCCCTTCAAGGGATTGAGTATATTTCTGAGCTTGGCTTAGCATCTCTCCCACAAATGGCTGTTCAGTTAGGATCGGGAATAGTCGGCACAAGGATTGGCGGCCCAAGAGCAGGCATAGGAGCCGCAACAGCGGCTGGAACTCCGTTCTTTGCAGGCATGAACATTGATCGTCAGATGGAAGAGCAGGGCATTGATTTTGAAGATGCTCAAGTTGCGAAAGCTTACGGCACGGGCGTAGTTCAATCGGCACTTGACTCCTTAATTGGTAAGGCGATTGGAATCTATGGAACCAACAAAGCCCCAGCGGCGATAGCGGCGGCGGCAAAAAAAGGGTTTACAAGAAGAACAGCCGAGGCGTTCGGCAAAGGAGCTTTAATAGAGGCTCCAACAGAGACAGCGCAACAAGCACTCGAAATATTTCAAGCGAATCCAGAAAAGTTTATGGAGTTTCCAGAAGAGGTTCAAGCAGAACTCATGGAAGCGGCTGTAGCAGGCGGCCTACTTGGTGGAACGATCACTGCCCCAACTGGTTTCAGGAAACCCAAAGACCCCATAAAGGAAGCTGAGGAAGATCTTGATAGGCATCTGGAGGAAGAGGCCAGCTTAACAAGGCAGATGGAGGAGTTTGCCAGCGCCAGAGCTGAGTCTTTTGCAAACCAAGAAGCACTTGGTATTGAGGACTTAAATATAACTGGCCTGCCAGCTTTGGTTGATGGAGAAGAAGTTCAGACGGAACTAGATGTTAGTCCTCGACCTCTCCCGTCCCCTGACTCATTAGGCAGACGCGATGTCCTTGGTCGCCCCTCAGGATTAGATGTTGACCCAAAAGATTTCGGAATAGATGAAGAAGGATTCGCTGACCCTCGATTCAAGCCAGAGAAAGTAGAGGGGGAATTAGTTGAGCCTGATGTGATTGCTGAAGCGGCAGATATCTTAGCGTTACCCACTCAGACTATAGAGGCTACTCTTGGAATTAGCCCTCCCGAATTTAGTGTCATTTATGGTGAAGGCCCAACGACAGACTCTGGTTCCATTGTAGAAACTATCAGAGATCCCTCCACAGTAAGGACTACAGATACCACTCCCCCACCCGCTCAGCCTCCACTAGAGGGAGAGTTAATCAATGACGGTGATCTTTTTGATTTTGAAGCTCAAGTTGAGCCGCCTTCCCCTGTAGTCTCGGGACTGCTTGATAGCCCAACTAATATCATATATGCCCCCGGCCCAAGACGCTCAACTATTGATCAAGCCACAGTAAGTGGAGCGGCAGATACATCTCCTCGTAAAATCACGGAAGAGATTACAGGACCAGTTCGCCGCCGCAGAATTTCCTTGGATGGAGGCCTGCCTTCTTCATCAAGTTACATACCAGTCAATCCATTTAATGATGCCGAAGTTATAAAGGCCATTAGTGGGGCCAATGGAAAACCGAATAAAGGGAAGCTACGAGCTAGGCTTAAGAAGCTAGGGCTAGACAAATCGCGAATAGATAAAATAGTTAATGCTTCTCCAGAGGGTTTGGCCGTTGCAAAAATGTTCTCGACTAGGACTAAGGAAGCGCAAGTTGAAGAAGCTGTCGAGACAGCGAAGAGCTATGCAGATTACGCGGCCTTGGAAGAGCAGTACGGATCAACAGAATCCAGAAAAGAATTCGACCGATTAAAGAAAAGAGCGAGAAAAGTTCTAGCTAAGAAGCTAAGGAGTATGGGGCTTGGCGATGTATCCTTAAGGATAGAGGATGTAGTTGCTGACCCAGAAGGTGGTGTCGCAGAGGGTGTTGCCGAGATTCAGCGTGATGGTGATATCACTATCGCCTTATCTAGCATTATCTATGATCCAAGCTTAACCGAAGAACAGCTCACTCAAAAGATTACCGAGGTCATGAATCATGAAACGATTCACGCACTAAGGGGTCTCGGGGTTTTATCTGATGCAGAGTTTTCTACGCTAGTCAAAGCCGCAAAGAATCAAAAGTTTGTAGATAAGTCTGGTAACGAAAGAAAGTTTTCTTATTTTGATAGAGCAAAAAGGCTTTATGGCAACGACAGCGTAGAGGTTCAAGAAGAAGAATCTGTAGCTGAGTTATTCAGGGATTGGGCGGCAGGCAGAAAATCAATTGCTGGTAAGCCACAAAGTTTATTTAGAAAAATTATTAACTTCTTTAAAGGAGTTAGCGCATCACTAGAGTCTGAGAACCTAGATCCCGCTGAGATTATATTAAGGGCGATTCAATCCGGGGAAGTTGGAGCTAGACCACGGAGAGCAAAAGGTTCATTTGAACCTTCTATGACCCCATCCTCGAGCGTCCCGTTTGAGGAAGACCAGTTCTCGAAGAGGTACTCTGGTACTGGGCCAAAGGTTAAGGCCAATGGCGAGGTTGTAGGAGCCCCTCCTAACGCAAGGACTGTTCAAGACAGAACAAACCTTGTACGCCGCATGACTAAAATAATGGAGGATCCTTATGCGCTAATAGATTCCTCAAAAGAATGGTATGAGAGAAGCGGTAAAGCCATAAGGGATATCACTCAAGCTGATCCTGTGATGATGGATAAAGTCGCAAGACTTATGTCCCTATATTCTCAAGGGAACTCTGTCGGAGCAAATACAACAGCAACAGTAAAATCCCTATACCAACTAGCCACTGAGCAAATGTTTGCAACCAAACAAGGGGAGGTAGTTGCGGGCAGTGCTTTAGCTGGAAGATTCCCTTTGGATACATTAAGAAAAGTTCCAGAGCTTTTAGCGGCAGAAAATTTTGATCAAAATATTAAAGGCGTAAGCCACAAGCTTGAAAACTTTTATCGCAACTTGATTGACGGCGCGACAGGCGTTGATAATTATCCAGACGCATCCACTCAAGACACATGGATGATGCGCTTGTTTGGCTACAAGGTCGGCAAGGATAACGATGTCGGTGGTTCAGAAAACTTAAGCTCGGCACAGTATGCATACGCCAAAGACTTAATGGACAGGATAGTCAGAGCGTGGGAGAGAAAGACAGGAGAGGCCTTGCTTCCGAGGCAGGTACAGGCTGTCTTATGGACTTACATTAAAAACAAAACTGATTACGAAAGACTAAAGACTGACGCACAAAAAGCAGTCTTCGAGCCAAAGGATGTAGATTTCTCGGACTACCTGACAAGAGCTACTGCCAATGTCACTTGGGAGAGCAGGCCATCAGAGAGCCTTCCTCTTCTTAGCTGGATACATGACGCGCCAAGGTCTGTTCAAGAAGAGTTCAATGAGATAGCACGGGGGATTATCACAACCCCTGATGGAAAAGATATGCTCATGGAGCTTCTTGGTGGCCAGCAGTTGTATAACGGCTTGGCTTCTACAGGTGCTTATGAGGGCATGATCGCCCCTAATGTTATCTCTAAAATTGTTCTCCGCAGAGAAGACAATAAATATGTAGATGATATCGCCACAAAGTACGCGGCTATCTTAGGGTATATCATGAAGCAAGACGCAGTGCCGTGGTATAGGCCTGACGTCAGAGGTGGTAGATTCGATAGTGTTGGCTATGATGTGACGCTTAATATTGAGTTGACTCAGTCGAACGAAAATGATCTAATAGCACATCTCGAATCAAAGATGCCCGGTATTGGATACACCAAGGTTGGTTCTTCCCTACAGTTCATTAACTTTCGAGACGAGAATGGCAAGCCGTTCTTGATGAATGACAAAAAGTATAAAGAGACACTTGGAGAGGCTCTAAGAAGCTACTCTCAAGACATTGAGTTTGATGCTGAGCCGTTTAGAGCGCAATCTCAATACATATCAAATGACTGGAAGGAGAACCCAAATGGCGAAGGTTACGTTCAAGCCTATGGCGGGGCCGGATTCGCAGATATACAAGCAACCGTTGACGGTTGGGCAAATCAATACCTCGAAGAAGTCGGCAAGTTCGATCAAAGAAAATCCGATTTACTCAGAGGGGCCGAAGCCCGGAGAGAATCTACAGGAGTTCTTGGAGAGCAACTGGCGCAATCAGATGGCGAATCTAGACAAGCTTATTCAAGAAGATTTGGATTAGCTGAAAAGGTTCCCCTTGTTGAGTCAGGACGATCCGGTCCTGACAGAGGCAAGATAAGTATTCGTGGAGTACACCGTTCCAATATAGGTGGTATTACTGAGCTTGATTCTTCTAGGTATGGAGAAGGGGTAAAGGGAGAGGAGAGAGAACGCCTTGAGTTATCATCTCCGATCTCCAAAAGAATATACTTCTATGGACAATCAAGTGATGTCCTCCCGACTGAGGAGTCCTTATTATCTTCATTCTCAGAAATTTACACCGCTGACTTACAAAATATTTACAACCCAATACCTTCAGCGGGCGGCGATCCTTATCTGATATTAAAAGCAAAAGAGAAGACTGGGCGCGATTTTGAGAGCCCACTAACTCAAAATGCTTTTGAGGAGCTTGTTCTCGAGGAAGGTTTTGATGGATGGATAAACTATTACTTTAATCCTTCTCCAGCTATCACCTTGCTTGGGGATATAAAAGCTCCAGTTCGGCACATCTTCAGTAAAGGCAATCCCGTTGATGATCAAGACAAAGGTTCAAGCGAACCTTTTGATGAAGGGCCGAAGCCGAAGAAGTATTCCAAGCGGTTCTCTTCCGTTCCTTCTGGGAACCCCGAGGGCTTTAGGGCGTTTGCAAATAACGTCATAGCAAAAGACGAAGACACAGGACCATTCACTGGATTCTTTAGAAAAGCTTTAGGCGCGACTCCCAATGAAACTCTTCGCCAAGCTTTTGTCCGAAACAATATAAACCGGTTTCTTCCGGGCTATCTCTTAGACGAAGCCGCTTATGGGTCAAGCTACAATAACCCAGATTCAGTTGGCAGAATGATGGAGATGTCTCAGCAAGTCTTGGGCAGAGTACAGGCTCTAATGGAGTTCGGGCCAGTCAAGGTAGATAAAGGCGGCAATGTATCGCAAATATCTGGGCCGGATGTAAAGGGTCTAAATGAAATCTTTGCGCCTCTACTTGAAGGCCAGACCGAAGCACAGGCAAAAGAAAACGAAAGACAGTTCTACGCCTACGCCGTGGCAAAAAGAGAGAAAGCACTTCGCGCAGTTGGACGCAAAGGTTTCTTAAATATAAGTGATGCCGAGATCGATAGGGCTATTGGCTTAGCCCCTGCCCAATATGAAACCATATTTAAAAATTACCAAGCCTTTAATAATGAGATGGTTAAGTTTGCGAAAGACTCTGGCTTGATGAACGATCAGATGGCGGATGAGTTCTCTAACATGGCTTACGTTCCATTTTATCGTGAGTTAGAAACTGCTGAGGGTGACACAGACTTCTCAAACTCCATGCCAATGAGAGCGGCTAACAGCTTAATGAAGCCGGGAGCCTTCGATAAAAAGTTGTTAGGTAGTAACTTTAAAGTTTCTGCCGACCTTCTCCAGAACATCTATCGAAATAACGAGATGATAATCTCAGCAGGCTTGCGCAATATTGCCATGCAGAAAACAGCGCAGGCACTTGAGAAAGTCAACGACCCTTTGTGGGGAGCAAGAGTTGGGCCGAAGGAAACTGGCCCTCAGATAATGAAGTTGCGAGTTGACGGAGAGGAGGTGCGGTACAGAATAGATGACGCCGCATTATGGCATGCACTTTCTGGTCTGACCCCGCAACAAAAAGATGCCTACATAAAAGTTGCCGAGAGGATGTCTAACATACTGAGGATGGGCGTAACCAATATGCCCGGATTTATGGTAGCTAACTTATGGCGAGGAAAGATTGATGCCTATGTGAAGGCTGGCGTTCCTCTTGATTTTGGGCTCAAGACAATTGGCCGCATGAATGAGTCGCTCAAGGGCGGCAAGGATGCAATGGCTATCAAGTTGCTTACAGGCTTTGGTGGCTACGCATTTGGAGCAGACCCATCCGACTTTGCGAAAGTTGCAAGAAGGGTTGGCCGAACAAGTGGGAGCTTGGCAGGAGAAGGCGTTGGTGTTTATGACTCAATCCTTAATGCGAAGCAGGCTCTGGAGACATTCGGAGAGGCTACCGAGATGGAGGTCAGGATTGGTCTTTATCAAAAGCTAATTCAAGAAGGGGTTCCTGAAAGAGAGGCGGCATTCCAAGCCATGAACCTTATCAACTATGGTAGAAGGGGAGCTGGCGGTGGAGTCATAGGTCAGCTCGTTGTTAATAGACTTATACCAGCAATCCCATTCTTGAACGCCCGGATACAGGGGTTATATCGACTCGCAGAGCAACCTCAGATTCCTCTTGCTAAGAGACAGGAGTACTGGAAGGCGATGATGATGAGAGGCCTTCTTGTTTCTAGTGGGTCTGCCATTCTAGGCGCTCTTGCGATGGGGGATGATCGTTGGGACGAGGAGTCTCCAGAGAACAAACTGAACTACGATATCATTTACATTGGTGATATGACTATCAAGATCCCTCGGGCGTTTGAGATAGGAGCTGTGTTCGGCGCGTTCCCTGTATTTTTCCTTGACGCCATTCGTCAAAAAGACGGGACAGATATGGCGAAAGCTGTAGCAATGACGTTCTCAAATACATTTGCCTTTAACCCAATTCCTCAGGCAGTTAAGCCTTTATTGGAAGTAGTATCTGGTTATGACTTCTTTAGGATGGCTCCTATCGAAGGGCTTGGCTTGCAGAGAAAGCAGACATCAGATAGATATTACGAATCAACACCCGAGGTATACAAATTCCTCAGCCGATATGGAGGAGACCTTATAGGGTTAAGTCCTCTTGAGATTCAGAAGCTGATGGAAGGCTACCTATCAGGGATGGCCACTGTGACTACGTCTGTGATGGACTCAACTCTTTCTGCCACTGGGGTGATCCCGTCTAAGCCAAACGGCGTTTTCGGTAACCCTTACTTGACGAATCTCAGCAGAGGTCTTGGCCTAACTAGGTTCATTCAGGTAGAAGGAGAGGGCTCTAGTCAGTTTGTTAAAGAGTTCTATCAGATGCGGAGAGAAGCTGATTCTTTGTTTGCTTCTATGAATGACGCCGCATCTCAAGGAGATAACGAAAGAGTTAACAGCCTGCTCGAGAAAAATAAAGTTTCCTTTTCATTTAGAAAAACCTTTAACCGGATTGCCAGTAGTCTCACTGATATTAATAACGCAATGAAGGCGGTCACAAGATCTCCTGACATGGGTCCAATTGAGAAAACTGAGATCCTCAGGAAACTAAGGATACAAAAGAATAAACTAGCAAGGAGAACTGTTGAGATCGCAGAGGCTCAGGGATACTAGCCCATCCGATCATTCAGTCTTCTGATTTTGCTCCAAATCTCCGCGCATGGGTGATATGTGGAAAGTTAAAAGCTCTGTCGAATACCCCATGAACTTTATTCTTTGACACGATGTTCTCTACATGCTTTGTCGAGCAACCCACTGCCTCAGCTATTTCTTTGTAGGTTTGTCCTTGATCCCTAAGCTTCATCACCTGCCGGATCATTTCTTCTGCCCCTTTTTTCATACAGTAATCACCTAGCAACTTCTGTTATGTGCGACCAGATCTTCCAGCTTTTGATCCTGTATATTGTCGCCTTGCTCACATCGAACTTCTCGGCAATCTCAGGCACTGGTATTTCGCATTCTATTAAACCGCGAATCAATGGGATGTCATCAATTTCTAGTTTTCTTTTTTGAGTGTATCCTGTATCCCTTATCATAATTAATCTACTAACCTCTCTAATCTTTTGATCTCCGCTTCTGCATAGAACTTAATCTTCTTTGCATCCCTCAACTTCTTACTGTGGGCAACCTGCCCGTACCGATAGCAAGACCTGAATATCTCTCCTATCTGCGCGTTCATGTCTTTGTGAGATATCAAATCTTGCAATTCCTCACAACTCTTCGGTAGCTCGTAGTAATCGGCTGAGCTACCATCAGACACTGACTTTTTTTTATTAACCATTCCCCCTCCCTTAGAAGTCTATCTTTCGTTTCTCAAAAGAGATTGACTTGCTACGTCTCTTATCGATTTCTTTTTGGCCTATAACATTTCTGCAATTAAGCTCTGCTATGACACACTGCCTGTCTGGAATTTTCCCATTAGAGAGATTGACGTAATACTTATTACCGCCACTCCCTCTGATTAAGAGATGGGTTTTCCCTGTGTCTTCAACCAAGAACTCCATCTCCTCGAAGGCGGCCTCAATATCCGTAAACATTTTTCCCCCTTATCAAAAGGTTCATTTGAACTTTTCTTATTACTTTATCAACGGAACAAATGGGATATGTCCCCAGCCTCCTTCAGCATTATTGGGACACAAGCCGCGCTCATTGGGTGAGACATATCTTTCATTACAGCCTTAGCACTTTTCATACACTCATCCTGAGTTTTGAATTGCGAGGACTCCTGTATCTCAGCTACTGGCCCGCTATTTAGAAACACCAATAGAATGTATGCCCACATTGTCCACCCCTCCGTTCATCCGATGATCAATCCAAGCGACAACCTCGTTGAGTTTGAAATACATTTTCCTTTCACTTATCTTGAAAGATTTAGGAAAACTGCTGTCACCTTTTGTTCTGTGAGTTAGGGTTGATCTCGCCACCCCAAGCAATGAACAAACTTGTTTTGGACTGAGAACTTCTTCTCCGCCAATCTTTCTTACTTCGCCTAGCTCTTCATACACTGATGAAATTCCTCTCTTAGTTCTGCAAAAGCTGATCTAGCTACTGCGTTAGTATTAAATTCAGAACGTGACTTGATCCCAAGGTAATCCTTGATCGCAAGAGTAGCGTTCTCTTCGTTTACTTCCTTTTCCTTTGTGGTTTGCCATGTCCTTAGAACCCAAGTTTGAAACTTCAGGTTCCTGCATAGGGCTCCACAAGATGCCTTGAGCCTTGATATTTCCTCATGGTCAGAAACAGGCTGTTCAAACTCATCTATCTTTACCATAGCTACCATGTACCTTGAGCCAACCCAATCTGTCATAAGATCTGGAGGACAGTCATCTGGATGTACTGCCATCTTAAGAACTACGCCATCACCAGATTGGTTGAGCGATATCTTTACTGCCTCAAAATTCATTGCGGTAAACTCAGTCACCCATGTGCTCCTTGCCTAACTTCTTTAGGTAGTCTGTTGAGTTTTTAATAAAGTCCTGAACAGGCCCGGTGATTAAAGCAGACTTTGTTGTTGCGCTTTTATTTGCTCTCGTTAGTATCGCAACCTGAGCCCTCTGAAGGGCCGTAGATAGCTCCATGCTTGTCGTAAAATTAAGGTTGTCTATTACTACCTGATCCCCAGTTAAAACAAGAATCGACCCCGAATGATCTCCATTCTTTCGGATCTGAATCTCGCACTCCACTCCACAAAAGTTTTCTTTAAAACGAATCTGTGTCATTTTTCTTCCTTAAATTTCTTAAATAAAAGTTCAGCTATTGATATGGCGTCTATCCCCTGTAAGTCCCAGTACAAACGCTCATCACCGAAAGCATGAAGTTCCATATGGTGCTTGTGGCACATGGGTACACACCAGTTGTCTCCAACTTTCATCCCCATAGCGTTTGGCTCTGCGAATGTGATGTGATGTGCCTCTGATAAAAAGCCGCACAGCAAGCACTCCTTGCCGCGCAAGCTTTTTAAGTAGGCCTTAGAACGGTATCTCAACGTCATCACTAGCTGGTGAAGGAGGAGCGGCTGGGACTGGAGTAGCCGTCTGAGCAGGCGGATTGTTATGGCCATCCGGTTTTATCCATTGCTTGTTTAAAGCAATCGAAAGATACGCACCAGCCTTAGGGCTTGTCTGCTTCCACCCAACAATTTCCATCTTAGGAAGCTGTACCCCTGCGCTCCTTTGGGCAATAAGGTCATCTAACACTTCGGCCTTTATCTCAACATCTCCCCTGTAATCAGGATGCTTATCTTGCTCTTTTCTGGCATTAACAAAAAGAGCGCCTCGCGCTTTCAGTTCATTATTAAAACTCATTACTCTTCTCCTTTAAGCTCATTTGCTTTTTTCATAAATGCGTCAAAGACGCGCTTGTAATTAGGCTTATCAAATTTTTCCAGATGATCTATTGGTTGCTTGTTCAATGCCCAGAAGTGACGCAACTTATTAATGTCATCCTCATATCCAGTCATGAACTCAAGGAGAACATCCGACACAACTTTCAGCTTATCCTCTGGGATTCTGTCTACCCTTGACTCACCATCTGTCACGACTAACTCCTTTACCGCATCCGGGTTCATCTTCTCCCCTTGATATATGTACATCCCTAAGCCCATGTAGGCCAAGCATTTAACGAGCCCTCTTTGGTATGCGCTATTGACGTCAAAGCAACTCGGGTTACTGATTGGTTTATTACTGTAGTTCAGAACAGGCATGACTTCAGTTACGTCTTCTAAGTATTCGATGCGCTCGTTTATTGAGCCAGTTGCACCGCACTCAATAAAAACGCGAACAGAAACCATCCCTGAGCCATCACTGAGAGCTGTATAACCAAGTTTTTCAAACCGAGCAGTTGGATATATTTCTTTAAGTGTCTTCCAAGCCCAAGCCCAAGAGAGATAAGTAAAACCATTCTTATCCTCGGTGTGGTCATTGCAATCAATAGCAGAGAGAGACTCCCATACTGATTTCATTTCAGGCGAACCACTTTCTTTTTTACTTGGCATGACTTGTCCCCGAGAATATCCGTGCGTGATTTCTTTTCCCTAAAGATGACGGTTTAATTTTTGACATAACCGTACTTAAAGTCCCAGCGTGTTCAGGTAATTCCTTGCTGTTCAGTAAGTGCCTTACAGCCCCACTCTTTGTAGCACCAGACTGTCGGACATAATTAGCAACAATCTCTGCTATAGCCATGTTCGACCTATCTCTTTTATTATTGGATAGATCTGAAGTCCTTTCAGTAGATGGCTTTGTCGGGGCCACCTTGCCTGTTGACATATCCATTTTAGATAACAAATCTTTCAGGACAATTTGATGGAAAGCATGCCGCCCCATCATCTCATCAAGGTTTTTAATCTCATCTTCAACTAACTTCTTTAAAGCATTTGCCATGCCTTGTCTCCTTCGTATTGATCACAAAATTGAGACACCCCACAGAAGTTATCCACGCATCGCGTGAACTCCGAAGGGCGCTCTTCTATAGAAAGTGCATTTGCACCTTTCTGATTATTGATAAACAACTCGGCTTCCCGAGAGCTATCAAATAGTTTCACCGCAGACTTGCGGCCTGTCTTCATAACAGCCCATTTTGCAGGCCTGCCCCACCTCTCTTGATCGGTACACAAAGGGAGGGGATTAATGAAGTCTTCTTGAGATCCTTTATGAAGAAGGACTCTGGTGTTTATGTACGAGCTTTGCTCTTCATAAGTCCATAAAGGAACATCAATTACTTTAATGTTTGTGGCTGGGTAGCCTCGTTCTCTCTGGGCTTTACGGCGATTGAAGTCCCTTATGACAGCAACAACTTGAATCTTCTCGACAGGAATCTGTTTGTTTTTTTGAACTAACCAAGCGTAGCAATTCAATTGATTTTCCCATTCAGGCTTATCATTCATGACTGCCCAAGCAGTGCAGACTTTATAGTCCATGATCGTTATAGAGCCGTTCCGGTTGTACTTCTGTACATCAATGGCTCCAGATATAACCCAACCGAGTACCGTTGCGTACAGGCGCTCCTCGTAAACCTCATCAGGCTTTGCCTGAGACTCCTCAAGGATCTGATGCACAGCCGTCCCTAACATAGAAAATGTAGCCTCGGTGACATCCTTCTTCATATCTGCATCGTGCCTCTCAGACAATACATTTATGCGTGGAGAGTCAATCAGCGTGGTCACGCTTATGTCTGACTCACCTCTGGTGTATTTGTCATTTTCAGCAACACGGACAAATTGCTCAGGCAGTCCGTGCTTGTTGGTGATTTGCATCTTACCTCCAAAAAGGATTAGTATTTGTGATACATTCTAGCAGGTAACGATAGTAATGCAACGTATCGAAGCAAATAAATCATCAGTGTCATTTTCAATCAAAGGGGAGCCTGCGAGTAAAGCTAATTCCCGTAGAATGGTAATGATAAGAGGAGTCCCGAGGCTAATTAAATCTGAGAAGGCACTAAAGTATTGTAAAACCTTTAGGGATCAATGCCCTACGCTGGATGAGCTAATCGAGGGAGATGTTGTTGCTCACATCGAAATACACTATGCTTCAAGAAGGCCTGATCTGGACGAATCGATAATTTTGGACGAGATGCAAGGCAGGATATATAAAAACGACAGACAGGTAAAAGAGAAGCATGTCTACTGGAGACTCGATAGAGATAATCCAAGATCCAATATCCGCATTGAGGTTATGGAGAACAGTGATTAGTCAGGCTATGTCTGACGCATCGAGCGAGAAAAAATATCATCGAGTTAGTGTCGCTACATGGTTATTGAGTAAAGATTTTGAGAGGGTTTGCGGTCTCGCTTCCCTTCAGCCTGAGGCTGTCAGGAAAATTATAGCTAGACTACTAGCAGAGACTCCGACAAGGTCTCAGGAGATAAGCAAAAGACTTGTTTCTATTATAGAAAATTTGTAACTGGGAGGTTACCGTGAATTCTGAAGAAGCTTTAAATTCTTACGCCCGAAGCCTGCCGATTGGACAGCATAAAAAGCCATGTCCAATCTGCTCCCACACCAGAAGTAAAAATAAAAGAGATCTCTGCCTATCCTTAAAAATTGATAGCGATGGGATGGTTTATACCTGTCACCACTGCAAAGAAGAGGGGGCTGTCATGTTAAAAGAAAAGGGATTAAACACCACCTATATTGGCGAGCAGAGAATGAAGAGAGTTGACATAAAAGAACTTACAAAAGAAGCACTTACTTGGCTTGACGGAAGAGGGATATCAAAAGAAACAGCGGAGGCGGTGGGCATCTTCTCTTCTGTTCATTGGATCAATCTTGAGGGGGCAAATGTTCCCTGCATAGGATTCCCGTACAAGGTAGATAAGACATATCAAGGGGCGAAGATTAGGTCTCTGTTATCAAAAGGATTCTCTTGCACAAGCGCTCTTAGGAGTTTTTTTAATATTAACTCTGTTAACCCGGACGACTTGATAATTATTTGCGAAGGGGAAGTGGATGCTCTTTCTTTCATTCAAGCTGGGTTCCCAACTGCCGTTAGCGTCCCCAATGGGGCTGTCGCTAAGCTAACGAATGGAACAATCGATCCAAAAGAAGATAAGACTTTTTCTTTTTTATGGGATGCCAAGAAAGAATTAGATCAAGCTAGCAAGATAATTATAGCAACTGACTCTGACAAGGCTGGCCAGACGATGGCCGAGGAGATAGCCAGAAGGATCGGCAAAGATAGGTGCTGGAAGATAGACTTTCCTGATGGCTGTAAGGATGCAAATGAGGTTCTTGTCAACTATGGTGAAGAGGCTCTTGCGGATCTTGTAAATTCTTCGGAGCCTTGGCCCATCAGCGGGATACATAGTGCAGATTACTTTGCCGATAAAGTAAGGGAGATTTATGATCATGGATTAGGAGAGGGACTGACAACTGGGTACACTAATCTGGACGAATTTTACACAGTTGCTTTAGGCCAACTGACAGTGGTCACAGGTATACCCAGCTCGGGGAAGTCTGAGTTTATTGACCAGATCATGGTGAATCAGGCCATGCAATATGGAATGAAGTTTGCAGTTTGTTCGTTTGAGAACCAACCCCATACTCATATCTCAAAGTTAGTCTCCAAGTATAAGAGAATGCCTTTTTTTGAGGGGAAGCCGATCAGGCTATCAAAAGATGAGCTGGAGGAGTCTCTTGTTTTTATTGATGATCATTTCACCTTCTTGACTGACACCCACTCTGATCTAACCGACTTGGACGGGTTAATTGATCGAGTGAAGATTGCTGTCATGCGGTATGGAGTCAGAGGCGTTGTCATTGACCCTTATAACTACATAAAAAGAGGGCAGACAGACCGCGAAACAGATTGGATCAGTGAGATGCTCACGAAGGTAAGGGTCTTCGCTCAAGCTTATGACTGCCATGTCTGGTTTGTGGCTCATCCAACAAAAATGCAAAAAGAAAACGGGCATCTTCCTATACCAAAGGGCTACGATATATCAGGCAGTGCGGCATGGTTTGCCAAGGCCGACTGTGGAATCACGGTGCATAGACCAAGCCCATCCAGCAACGCAACTGAGATCCATGTATGGAAGTGCAGATTTAGTTGGGTAGGAAAACAGGGTGAGTGTGGTTTAATTTATGACGAGCTATCATCCACCTACAGAGAGGCAGGCTTTGCCGATCGATACAGCGGTATGAAAGCCACAGACAAAGACTTCCCCGCGACTCCATTTTAAAAAGGTTCATTTGAACTTTTCTTCAGGCAAAAAAAAAGGCCGCCCCAAAGGGGGCAGGCCTCTATAATTAGTACAGGTACGCAAGCCAGTAATAAATCCATTATGCTACCCCCATTAAAATTTGTTTGATTCGCTTTCTGCTTTTGCCAGTAATGGCAACAAGCTCGCTGATGGTCATATTCATTTTCCTATTATAGAGCCAAATTATCTCTTGATCTGTCATTATTGTTTTACTCCTATAAGACACACATAAAAAAAAGTGGTCTGGGATATCCTAGACCACTTCAATTAGATCGTTCGCTGGATTTACTGTACTACAATTAACTAAATCAATAGCTAACGGACGATCACAGAACTAACCCATTTGATCCTCATAATGAATGCGAGGGCATGAGAATCATAAGCATCCAGCGCCTTCCGCCCGTGACCTACTCGGGCTTTTCGTTGAGGCGATCATCCCCCCCTTATAATTCTAAAGCTTTAAGGGTCTCAGTTTTTAATCTTCTATTCAAAAGATTGAGGGCTCCATCGATTGTTGTTGCTGATGCTGAGATCCCGAGCTCACTCTCAAGGCGATAGTAAGTCCTCGAAACAGGGAGGGCCATGTGCTTCTCAACTTTACTCAACTGATCAATCTTAGTATTAATTTCCTGATGTAAACTGTAATCATCTTGCTCCTCAAGAAGCTTTATTTGATCATCTAAACAGCGAATCATCTGGGCTAATTCCTTCTCACTAACAGTGCCAAACCCAAACATTTTATAGCAAGATATTCCTTTTTCATTGAGCACGGGGTTATCCAGCTTTATAGAATCAATGTTAAATACTTTTCTGCCATTGATCACCTCGATGGCACGAGCCTTCCCAACTCGTGTAAGCCAAGATGGTCTGACAACGACCTTCACTGAGACCTTTCCAGTGTCATGTTTAGATAGATTGCATCCGATAAAAGATGACGTCCCCTTTTCCCTTATGATGTCATAATAATCAGGAAAATCATGCCGTCGGGTCGCTGAACCAAACAGAAACTCGCATTCAATTCTTAAGTCAAAAGCTCTCCCTTCATTTTCCCATAATGCGGACTGGCAGACTCTCTTGGTTCTCTGTGCTACTTCTTTTGCTCTAAGCAAAAAGGGCATCCCCGCGTCACCAATCTCTTTTCTTTTGTCCCTGAACTCAGTGATGATCCGGTGATAATCACGAAGAAGTTCTAGCATAGCTCGCTCAGTACTGCTTTCTACTCTCTCTCTCAGAGCCGCTCTCGTAAAAGGTGAGTTTGTCTCGCTCAGATATCTGCCAACAACAGATGGCTCAAGGCCAAGAAGCTTTCCCGTTGAGTGGATGTTTTCCTTGCATCGTTCAATCAATTTCATATCTACTTTCATTATTAATACCCCTAAAATTGTCGATGAGTAACCGCTCCACTACCTACTAAGCGCAGGTAATGGAGTGGGCCGATGAATTAATCCGCACTAGGCATGTTCCTTGTCAGCTCACTGAAGACTTGAATCACCTCCCTTTCGGTGCGCTCAATGCCATTAAGCAGGTGAAGAATCAGAGCAACACTGTTGGCCCGCTCCTTCTCTGCGGTGAACCCCTTCAACTTCTCGACCTCTCTAATTGCGATCCGCAGAGATATCATTTCCGTTGTCCCCATTTTCAATCCTCCTTCTTATAATGAAACATAATTCGTACAATGCTGTCGCAACAAAAAGCGAAAAAAGCACGAGACAAAAAATAAATGTTATAAAAAAAATTGCCACATATGGATCGGTCACAACGTCAGCCTCATCTGGTTAATAAAATTGACTGCCGCTGATGGCCTTGGCTCATCAATGACCTTTGGCCTGAGATATTCAATGGCCTGTTGCAAGCTGTCGATGTCCTCTGAGAGAGAACTCAGGGTTGCCTCATTTGTGATTAGCCCCCCTGTCACACGCATCCGGTCAACCTCAAGCTCAGCTCGCTTGATTAAAACGAGCAGTGCCTGATTGGTAGCGGCATCATTAAAATCAGTCATGTATTCTCCTTAAAAAGGTTCAATTGAACTTTGTAGGCGATCAGAGCAAAGCTCTGACCACCTCACCAAATGGCGCCTGAGTATCCCCAGTCGTCACCCAGAGCACCGGATAATCAGGGGCATCTGGAAAGTCACTCACATATAAGTCAGTGAAATAAACGAGCGCATCACAGGGCAGGTCATTTTCCTCGATGTGCTTGAAAACCGGAGCTACCCGAGTGCCGCCCCTGCCTTTTGCGTTGATCTCCTCTATGATCTCGCCTGCCTCAAATGTTTTGACTGACTGAATCTTCGTATCACAACAGATCACGGTGATCGACTCAGCTCCCATCTGCTCTGAGATGGCATTCATCTCGCTGAGAAACTTACTCAGGTCAGCGCTTGAAACAGAGCAACTACTGTCGATTGCGATCACGATGTGGCCTATGCCCTTGCGATCCATTGAGGGCATGTAAATATTATAAGCCCCGTACATCTTCCGGTTTGGCGTTCTCCAAGTGTAATCCTCAGGACGGCTACCAGAGAAGAAGAGCCATAACTTCTCATCCCAATTAACCTTGGACTCAGTCAATTGGTTAATCAGGTCATCGATCCCAGCCGGAACCTTACCCTGCATCTTCGCGCTCGAGTGAGCCTGTATGACCATTACTGAGATCTCATCAGACAACATTGACTTCTCTGATTCGGAGAGAGCCTGCCCGTCATCGCCTTGTGGTTCGATGATCTTTCCAAAATCCCAACTGTCAGCTCCGTCCTCACTCTCTTCAGGCGGGTCTTCGAGCAATCGAGAGTAGATCGTTTCTGCCGCCAAGCCCTTGAATTTTGAATCAAGGAGCCCGCAGTCTGGAAGCGACAGGCCGGAGTCAATCACAATCTGGTTAATGGCGTAATCTGTGGCCATGTTCCAGAGTCTGTGTTGCCTCTCTCCGATCCTCAGCGGGTGCTGAAGGGCAACGTGCATGACCTCGTGTGCCACTACACCTTTTATTTCATCGAGAGAATGCTTATCAACGAAGGATGGGTTGAAGAGAATCTTCTTCCCATCAGTGGCCATCGTATCAATCTCAGTGTCCTCAATGAACGGCAAGGACATTGCGATTGAGCCAAAGAACGGCTGTCGCAACATGAGTTGAGTTTTAGCTTTCGCTATCTTGAAAGTTGGTTCCATCGGAATCTCTCCTATGCCACATGGCGGTCAATAATGAGATCAGCACCGCCCGTGCGAATCCAATCACGCAGGGCTGGTTCCATTTTGAGAGCGGGGAATCTAGCGAGTGCAGACTTGACCGCAAAAGCCCCAAATTCCTGCTCAGGGAATCGTGAGATGTATGTCATGAAATTCTTGGCGTTGGCCTTGTTCACGCGATACGCGATGGACGCGCAGACGGCGTATTTGACTGATGGATCAGTCGGAATCGGAGCGGCCATCGGATCCTTGAGCGGCAACTCAGGGTCTGGCAATTCGCGATACACCCGCAGAAAAGCGGTGAAATCTGCCGTGGCGCCCTGCCCAAGCGTCCCGATTAGGGCGTAATGCTCAGCCAGTTCCGACAATTTCATATCGAGAACTTCGGAGGCCTTGTGCCACGAGCGCGGCGAGGGGCATGCATTGACAGCCTTGTCGAACTTGGAGAGCTGGTCCGGCTTGAAGCGGAGGAATCCAACAATTTCTGGGCGCACTCCGGCCAAATTCAAAAACGCCAATGCGTCATCGAGGTGCGGCTCGATTTCAAGGTGAGTCAGACGATCCTTGAGGTGAGTGGGCATCGCGTTCGTGCCTGCCCTCATCGCCATGCCGTTTCCGGCGCAAATCACGGTCCAACCCTCACCGAGAACGTGCTCACCGATTGAGCCCTCGTTCACGAGTTGGGCGGCGATGTTCTGATTCGCAATCGGAGCCTGTGGCAATTCATCAAGGAAAAGAATCCCCTCACCTGTCGTGGGGAGGAAATGAGGCCGAGACCGAAACATCACGTCATCCTTGAGGATGGGGAAGCCCCCAAGCTCACCAGCGTCATATTGACTCAGGCGGAGGTCAACGAAATCGATGCCGAGTTCCTCAGCGGCGGATTGAACGATGGACGTTTTGCCGAGACCCGCAGTCCCCCAAAGCATTGGAACGATTTTCTGGCTGAACTTACGCCCTGAAACGGTACGGTTATGGGCGACAGATGCGAGAACAATTTCTCGTGCGATTGATAAATTCATTGTATGTATCCTCATATGATTAATAAAAAAGTTCAGTTGAACCTTTAGGGCTTACGGATGCGAACGACTTCAAAATTCGGGCTCACGATATTGATCGAGAGCCAGCTCATCGCGTCTTCGACTGAGTAGACATACAATTGAGTCTGATCAGCGTCATCACAAAAAAGAACGGCCTCGCAACCGTCAGGCCCAAGTCCGGTCTCGTAACATTCGGCGCGAATTATTACCAAATCTTTCGGTGTGCTCATTTTTTTATACCTCTCTCGTTTGCGGCCAGTGCGACCGATCATAAGCCTGAGACATAACCTCAGGCTTATGGGCAGGAACACTGTGAGTGACGGGAATCGTTTACGCGCCTTCCAGCTCAGCCAATGTCTCGTTAATGACCTCGGATGAGTCGTTCGCGTCCTCGACAGCCTTGGCGGCTAAGGCGGCGGCGTTGTCCAAGCCCTCGACAATCTCAAGAAAGCGAATGCGTTCCTGCCCGTCGAGTTGAGCGAATTTCTTTGCGAGAACCTCAATCGGATCCGCGACAGGCTTGAATTTATTTTTGAGCTTCGATTGCGTATCGATCCCCGCATTATGGAGTGTGAGGGCCACTGAGCCGAAGTCTTTCGCGTCAAGCAGTTCAGGCATCACCGGAAGCAGTCCCAGAATGTTTTCAACGAAGCGTTTGGTATTCGGGGCCGAGACACCCGCCTCAGACAACTGCTCGCGCAATGCACTGGTGACCGCGACAGGCAGTGCCTTCTCCTTCTGGCCACGCTTGACCAGTTTTACGCCCGAGGTCGCGAGATCTGTGAGAATGTAAGTGTAAGCGGTGATAATTGAGATCTGCTTGTCGTTGGACAAGGAGGAAGCGTTAGAGCTGAGCTTGTCAGCCTGATCACTCAATACGGCGATCTCAGGAGCGGATGTGAGCGTGAAATTGATTTTTGCATTTGCCATTTGAAGTCTCCTCGACTAT
>TARA_R110000796_G_scaffold79601_1_pt1 | contig 25327 bp, 19 predicted proteins | sample TARA_R110000796 | Tara Oceans TARA_R110000796 (sample SAMEA4397815) | marine metagenome | biome: Polar Biome; feature: [SRF] surface water layer (ENVO:00010504); material: water (ENVO:00002006), including particulate matter (ENVO:01000060) such as... | depth 5 m
TATTATTGAAGGTAATTTTCAATATAAAACACCATCAGGGAAAGTTCGTCAAGCTAGAGTTATTAAGAATTTTAAGCAAGATCAGGACGTGAACAAGAAAATGTTTAGTGAAGCTTTAAAATTAGTAGCATAATGAGAAATTTAATATATATTTTAACAATAAGTCTCTTCTGGGCATGCAGCCCAGATGAGATGTTAAAACCCTACCCGTGTATTGATGGTGATTGTAATGCTAAATTTTATATTGATGAGCAGGTTCAACCAGATGCATATCAGGATGCAAATAATTACTGGCATATTGAGTTTTATGGCCCTAAATATTTTACTATTAGGGGTGAATTAGATGAATTAGCAGATGAATATGTTATTAATGGTGTTCCGTTAATTGAGACTGTATATGACTCAGATTATTGGATAGCCTTTGAATCATTAACATTCTCTATACCAATTTATTCAGTATTAAGCTGGTTTTCTAATGGAGATTGGAATAATTTAATACCCATTGGTAATAATGAATATACCCTTACAGATATAGCACAAATTCAACCACCTTTAAATATAGCTGGATATCAGATACAAAAGAATTTTTGTTGGGAATGCCCGTACGCTGAAACATTAATTGGGACTAGAAGTAAATATAACTATAGTCCTAGACAGCAGTTTTATTTAGATAATACTATGGTTGGAGATACGTTAAAGATTATGACAAAAACACTATTTAATAATGATATAGGTGAAAGGGTTGAAATCGAAAATGAATTTAATATAATTGTACACTAATGGAAAGACTTACAATAGAACAATCAAAAGAATACATTCCAGTAAAAGAAAACTACTCAGATACTAGTATCGAAGCGGCATCATATTTTACTTTAACACCAGCTAAAGATGGTTGGGAAAATGTTACTTATTATACTGCTAAAAAACGTGGTATTTATAATAAGAAAGGTGAAGGTGATCAATGGGTGTATGTTTTAAAAAATAGTAGTATGCCAGGATTATATAAAGTAGGATATACAAAACTTACACCAGATGAGCGAGCAAAACAGCTTTCTAATGCAACGGGTGTGCCAGTTCCATACGAAGTAGCATGGGCTTACCGTTGTTTTAACGGCGAACTATTGGAGGGCGAAGTACATCATGCAATGAAAAAGTACCGCGTTAATAACGCGAGAGAATTTTTTAGAATGAGATTAGGTGATATACAAGAGATAGTAGAGAAAATAGGTAATAATTTTAAATAATAGTTATGAATAGAATGGATCAAAGGTTTAAGGAAATTAATAATGAAAAACAAAAAAAGTTCAATAATATGAATATAACAGAAGAGCAACCTCAAGAATTCGACCCAAAAGTCGAATTAATAAATGATTTAATAGCAGTAACAACTATAATGGAAGACTACTATAGATTCCATCCAGCAAACCCAAAACAAGAAAATGTTGTTGAAGAGTATGCTAAGTTAGAAGCTATTAAAACTAAAATTGAAGAAGATCTTAATTTACTTGACATTAAAGTACCGGATTCAAGTGAATTAGATCAGCAGTGGGCTAACGAATCAGAATAAACGCTAATATGTATAATAAAATAAATTATGTACACATATAACGCAAAATTAGATAGAGTAGTTGACGGAGATACAGTTGATGCTACAGTAGATTTAGGATTTGATACCTGGAAATTCATTAGAATTAGATTAGTTGGCATAAATACGCCAGAATCCAGAACAAGAGACCTAGAAGAAAAAGTTAGAGGATTAGCTGCTAAAGATTTTGTTGTAGATATGTTTGAAAAACATAATAATATTTTTATATTAGAATCACAAGGTGTAGGTAAATATGGGAGATGTTTAGGTAATATATTTTTCGGTGATCAAAACCTAAACGATTTATTAATTACTGAAGGTCATGCAGTAGCATATTATGGTGGTAAAAGATGATAGATAAGGATAAAATGTTTCAATTATTTGAACAACCTGAAGATAAAGGTAATGGTAAAGAACTGATTACTATGAGTGATTCTGTATTAGAGGAACCATTTACTAAGCTAGGTATGTTTACGAAATTAATTATTAATCATAATGTATTTCACTTGAAATTAGAAAAATTTCTTAAGTCTGAAAAACCAGATTATGATGTAAATGATGCTAGAAAAGCATCTGAATTTACTGTATTTAATCGTGCGTGGCATTATATATCACAAATTAATACTAAGGATCGAAATCATTTAGAGGCAATTATGGATTTTAAAACAAGACCATTTGTTACTTCATTAAATCAAGCGTTAGAATATTTTCAAAGACCGGATGTAGAAGAATATGAAAAATGTGCAAAGTTATTAGAAATAAAAAACTTTAAAAGAGATATTGAAAGTTCCGTGCCTATGTAAAAATCCTTCCGTAGATTGGTAACACAGGGTTTGGGAAAAAATGGGAATAAAAACAAAGGCGCCAGGGGATAAAGGGATTAAACGTTACAAATATAAATAAATAATAAAAGTTATGGAATTAACAGCAGAACAACTCCAATCAAATTGGGAAACATTTAACAACAACATCAGCGATCATATTACAGGTGAACGCCAACAAAAATTAATCGACTTCTATGGAAAATATGAAGAACGAATAATATTAATGCCCGCATCACATAAAAAAGAATACCATTCAGCATTCCCAGGAGGATATGTTGACCATGTAAATAGGGTTGTTGATGCATCTTTAAAAATGTATGGTGTTTGGGAACAATTTGGGATGGACACTTCTACGTTTACTATTGAAGAATTAGTATTTTCGGCTATTAACCATGATTTAGGTAAAATGGGCGATTCAGAACATGAAGCTTATATTCCTCAAACAGATAAATGGAGACGTGAAAAACTGGGTGAAGATTATATGTTTAATAAGAAATTAGCATTCGCTGCCGTTCCAGATCGTGGGTTATTTTTACTTCAGGAACATGGTATAACCTATACATTTAATGAAATGGTAGCTATTCAGACCCATGACGGTTTATATGATGAGGCAAATACAAAATATTTAAAAGCATTCATGCCTGAACAAAAACCTCGCACATCTTTACCATTTGTTTTGCATCAAGCTGATATGATGGCAGCACGTATTGAATTTGAAATAGAATGGCTTCCAAAATTTTCTAAAAATAACGTGGCTACGCCAAAGAAGAATTATACATTGACGTCAAATAAGAGTACTAAGTCAAAGGCACTTAATACAATATCAAGCCCAGGTTTGAAAAATATGTTAGATAGTTTATAATTATGGAAATAGCAATAATAATATTAGGTATAGTAGTTGCAGTATTAGGATACTCAACATTTAATTTACTACGTAAAAGTGAAAAATACGAAGATATTATTGTTCAGTATGATTCATATATAGCAGAATTTAATAAACAAATTGATATTGCGGATGAACGTTTAAAGAAAATAGACGAAAAAGGGACATTCAAAAGTGATGATGAAATTGGTTGGTTTTTTGGACAAATAAAGGTAATACAAGAAGGTATCACAAGGTTTAAAATCAACTAATGGTTAAGAAAAGGAGAAAGAAGAGTAAAAATTATTTTACTCAAGACACGGAGGACGCTATAGTCCTTTACAACAACACAGAGTGTCCTAAGATGAGGAGTGATATATATGCTAAGCATATCCATTACCCTTATTTTAAGCTCACCGAGAATATTATTCACACATTTAAATTTTACCATACAGAAGTAAGTAACTTAGAACATCTCCAACATGAGATAATAACTTTCTTGTTATCTAAGATCCATTTATTTGATCCTACAAGGGGAGCTAAGGCTTACTCATATTTTGGTACTATAGTTAAGCGTTGGTTAATATTATATAATACTAAAAATTATAGTAAAAAGATTAAAAAAGTTGATGTTGATGTTTTAACAAAAGATACTTCTACTTACACATACGAGCAAAAAGATTACGCTAAAGAAAAAGATGATTTAAGCGAATATATTGAATTATTTTTAGTTCATACTACAGATAATATATTTGAGTTATTTCCAAAGAAAAACGACGCTCAGATAGCAGATGCTATACTTGAATTATTTAGAAAAAGAGAAACCATAGAGGTATTTAATAAGAAGGCATTGTACATATACATTCGCGAGATGGTTGATGTTAAAACACCAAAAATAACCAAGATAGCAGATAAACTTCACGATATATTTAAATCTCAATATGTTTTCTATTTAGAAAATGGTTGGTGTAAGTTTTAACACTTATTCTATATCCATATTTATAATAAAAACATTATGGGAGTACTAGACAACGTAATATTTGGTAAAAAGAAATTCTCCGACATACTAAGTGAGATATACGATAACCAAAAGAAAAAAGAAACACAAATATCAGGTTTAATTTCTGAATTGAAACCCTTAATTGCGGATATAGGAGATGCTACTTTAATAGTACCTCTTATTAAGGAATACTTAGAAATAGGTGTTCGTAATGATGAGCAATTAATTAAAATGGCTACTATAATTCAAAGAGCAGTAAATAATTCAACAAGTGGTGATGAGTTAGGGATATCAGAAGCTGAAAAAGATGAATTATTAGCAGAATTAGACAAACTAAACACAGACTTTCCTGACAAAAAAGAAAAATAATGGCTAATAACCCAATTACATCTTTATTTAGTAGCGCAGGTTCTTTTGGTAATAAATCATCAAATACCGGAATTGATGAGATAAAAATGAGAATGCAATCAGCTAGGGTTGTAGATATTTCTCTAAACTCAGATTCTACTATGTGGGTAGGTAATGGTGAATGGGGTGGGATTGGTACAATTCAATTTCAACTATTTGATGTTCCAACCCAACAGAAAAATTCATCACAAAATAAAAATTCAAATATAGCTAAACCCTTATTCCCACATATAAAAAATTACCCCTTAGTAAATGAAACCGTATTAATATTTCAAGCACCTAACACAGAAGAAAGTGCTACCTCTAATAAAAAAACATATTACTATTTATCAACCGTATCTTTATGGAATAGCCAACATGCTAACCCATACCCTGATATGTACTCTAGTAATAATGGTCAATCTGCACCATCATTTTTAAAAGATTATTTAGATATCCAAGCCGGTAATAGTAGAAAAACTACACAAAATCCAACCCCAATTGATTTAAATGGTTCTAGTGGTGGTACTTTTGTTGAACAATCAAACATTCACCCTGTATTACCCTTTGCGGGCGATAATATATTTGAGGGTAGATTTGGTAATAGCCTTAGATTAGGAAATACAGCAAAATCCGCAGGTGATATAAAAAATAATTGGTCTAACTCAGGTGATGGTGGGAGCCCAATAACTATTTTAAGAAATGGACAATCACCATCAGCTAGTTCTGAAGGTTGGATACCCGTAACTGAAGACATTAATGTTGATTTATCATCAATATATTTAACTTCTACACAACAAATACCAATTGAAGTAGCAGTAGTTAATAAAGAAGATGCTGAAGCATCAACCGTACCATTTTCAAATACTATTAATAAAACTCCAATATCCCCAAAAGCATATAATGCTCAACAGGTAGTCTTAAACTCAGGCAGGTTATTATTTAATTCTACAGCGGATAGTATTTTAATATCAGCTCAAAAATCAATTGTAGCCGAATCATTACAAGACTTAGCTATAAAATCACAATTAAAAAATGTGAATATAATAGCACCTAATGGTATTGTAAGCTTAGGTAAACAAAAAGCAACTGAATCCGTTATACTAGGTGATAAATTTTTAGGTGATTTTGAAGCATTGTTAGATACAATAAGTAATGTATTTACTGCTTTATCAAATGAACCATATACTCCAGGAGCAGGAGCATCAGCTCGTTTATCACTTGATGTTATTAATCCTATTAAGGATGCAATTAATTCTTATAAATCTCAAAGAGTAAAAACATCATAAAATGGCTGAAGAACAAAATTTAAAAGATACACTTCTAGCCGCAGCAACACAATTTTTATTGTCCCCTGCAGGTATAGGTATTGTATCTCAATTAGCTGAAAAAGCAGGGGTTGAAGATGTTGAAGAATTTGTACAAGATGCTGCAAAGGTAAAAAAATTAGTTGATGAAAACACACCAGAAATAAAAACATTTACTACTAAAGGTAGGATATATAATAAAGATACTAATGAACCGGCTGCTGGTGTAGAAGTAAAACCTCAATTAGCTTTGTATCCAATGGTTTTAGAAACTAAAACAAGAAAAATTAAAGTTGATGATCCTAATGGTGAAAAAAGCAAAATAACAGGTAGAATTAAAAAAGTTGAAGTTGAAGAAACATATAAAGAATATGTTTGGGATATGGATGCTACACCTCCTACAATTAAAACTAATGAGGAAGGAGAATATGAATTGAGGTTTGGTGTACCTACTTTACCAAGTTTAGGTAATACTATATTAGTAAAACCTATTGTATTATATGAAAAAGAAGAATTTGCACCTGACTATCAAACAATAATAACAGGTAATAATGAAGTACTACAGGAATTACCTATAAAAGCTCTAATTAATATAGACGATGCAGCTGAAATAGCAGCTCGTGAGTTAAAAAATGAGGCCAATAAAGCAATAGGTTTTGTTTCAGGTTTAGTTTTAAGTGTAGTTGAAGTAAGTTTATTGGCTGTAAAGGCACAAATATTAAAATTTGCATCTGTAGTTCAAAATAAATTATTTCCATTAGCTATATCCCTAATGATTATATTTGGTATAACTAAAATAGCAGCTAAAAATGTAAGAGCTGAAGTAGCTGAGGGTAGATGCCCAAATGACGCTTTACTAAGAATGGCTATTAAAAAAAGAAATTCGGTTGTAAGACAAATTAATCAAATATGGATTGTAATAATAGCAAATACAGTTATAGCAGCAATATTTTTATACCTAACAGCACAATTTAAAGCAGGTAAAATACAGATTAGCTCACTATCATTTCCAGTATCAACACCTCCAGGAGTTGGTGTACCTCAAAGTTTATTAGCATTATTAGAAGATATAAAAGAAAAATTTGAAATGTTTGCTAATATAAATAAAGAACTTAGAAAGGCTCTTTTAATATCATTAATATTTTTAATAATTTCATTAATAATAATTTTAAGGTATCTTAAAAAAATTGATGCTATGATAGGTATGTGCGTTATACCTAGTGATTTAACTATGACAGAAATTAATAGTGAATTATTAGAATTACAAGAATCAAACACAGAACAAGGTACACCACCTTTAAAAATAGTAAATGGGTTTGAAATGAATGTAGTTGAGGACACAAATAATGAAGTAGATGGTTACTATAGAAGATTTGCTACAGCAACAAATTCGCAAGGTATAGTAATACTAAGAGGGGAACCGTCATTTAGCGCAGCAGATCAAATATTAATTGACGAGTTAGCGTTTTATATAGTACAAAACAATTTAAAAGCAGATTAATCCAATATTTATAATTAAATAACAACATAATGAAATTAAGTGAATTAAAAAACGTAGTAAAGAATGCCGTAAAAGAGGCGATTCAGGAAGAAATGAAAGATATTCTTTTAGAAGCTGTACGTTCACCTAAACAAGTAGTCTCAGCACCCGCAACACAAGCAGCAAGTGCACCTATAGCAGAAACTGATAGGTTAAAATTAAGAGAAAATATGATGAATGTTTTAGATGGAATGAGACCAGGATCAGATGGAACTTTAAATGCTACATCAGCAAATGTTCCAATGCAAGTAAATCCGGGAATGGATACAACAAGCCCAAATGGTCAATTACCAGGTGGTGAAGTACCAATGGATATGATTACTAACATAATGAAAGGAAAAATATAATATGGCATTTGGAGCAGTACAACAATTTCCTAATGACACTAGACCCGATGTTGGTATAGGCGTTAATTTACCTTTTAGTGAAGGTGGGGTATTTACTTCTAATTTTACAACGGCCGATGCTATTAAGAGTAACTTAATTAATTATTTTTTAACGAATCCGGGTGAAAGACCAGGAAACCCAGAATTTGGAGGAGGATTAAGACAATTTATATTCCAACAAATCTCAACTGAAAATCTTGACTATTTAATAGAAGATGTATCAAGAAAAATATCAACAGAATTTCCAAATGTCATTCTAGAAGAACTAAACGTTGATGGTGGTATTAATAATAGCGACAACACTGACAATAACAATATAACAGTTAACATCTTTTATTCTGTAAAAAATACAAATATAACAGATGAACTAAACCTAAACTTCGCATAATGGCAGTTACTAGAAATATAAATTATATAAATAAGGATTTTGCCTCATATAGAAGCCAGCTGGTTAACTATAGTCAAACTTATTTCCCAACAACTTATACTGACTTTTCACCAACATCACCAGGTATGATGTTTATAGAACAAGCAGCATATGTAGGAGATGTTTTATCTTTTTATTTAGATAACCAAATACAAGAAAATTATTTACAATATGCCCGCCAAACAAGTAATTTGTATGATATGGCATATATGTACGGATATAAACCTAGGGTAACAGGATTATCAACAGTAACCGTTGATTTATATCAGCAACTACCAGCAAAGTTAATTAATGGGGTAGCAGAACCTGATTATGATTATGCTGTTATAATTAATGCTAACACACAAATATCAACTACATCAGGCACACCCCAAACTTTTATTATTGAAGAAGCAGTTAATTTTTCAGTATCAAGTTCTAATAACCCAACATCAGTTACTGTAGCACAAATTACAAGTGGTGTACCAGATTATTATTTATTAAGAAAATCAACAACTGCTTATTCAGGTAGAATTAGATCAACACAATTTTCATTTGGTGCCCCAGTTGAATTTTCAACTGTAAGTATTAATGCTCCTAATATAGCTAACATAATAGATGTTGTTGACAGCGATGGAAACAATTATTATGAAGTAGATTATTTAGGTCAAGATTTGGTATTTGATGGTATAAGAAATACAAATGTAAACGATCCTAACACATATAATGACTCAGATACACCATATTTACTTCAAACTAAATCAGTTCAAAATAGATTTGCTACAAGATTTTTAGCAAGCAATTTATTACAATTACAATTTGGAGCTGGATCACCGGCAACCGTAACCGAAAATGTAATTCCAAACCCATTTAATGTAGGTTTAGGATTACCATTTGGGCAGGATAAATTAACCACAGCATATAGTCCAACGAATTTCATATTTACAAATACTTATGGTAATACTCCATCTAATACAACTTTAACAGTAAGATATTTATCAGGAGGGGGAGTTGGATCTAACATATTAGCAAATGCACTAACAAAAGTTAATACAGGTAATGTACAATTTTTAAAAGGTGGATTACCTTCAACCACAGCACAGTATGTATTTGATTCTATAGCATCTAATAATCCATATGCAGCCAACGGGGGTAATAATGGTGATTCAATTGAAGATATTAGACAGAATGCTATATCTCAATTCTCAACTCAAATGAGAAATGTAACACAAGATGATTATTTAGTAAGAGCTTTAAGTATGCCTTCTAAATTTGGTCTAATTTCAAAAGCATTTACACAAAAACCAAATGCAGATGAAGCAAATACTACTTTAGATATTTACTGTTTATCTCAAAATGAACAAAGTCAACTAACAATACCCTCATCAACATTAAAAAATAATTTAAAAACTTATATTAATGAATATCGAATGATTGGAGATACTATTAGTATTAAAAATGCATTTATCATTAACTTTGCTATTGATTTTGAAATTGTAACTTATCCAAACTACATTAATAATCAAGTATTATCAGATTGTATTGTAGCCTTAAGAAATTATTTTAAGATAGATAAATGGCAAATAAATCAACCTATTATTACACCCGACCTATTTGTATTATTAGATGCAATAGATGGTGTACAAACAGTTAAACAAATTAACCTTACCAATAAAACCGGTACTTCGCAAAATTACTCAGAATGGGCTTATGATATGAATGCTGCTAATCAAAATGGCACAATATTCCCATCATTAGATCCAAGTATATTTGAGTTAAAGTTCCCGAATTCTGATATTAAAGGTAGAGTAGTAAACCTATTTTAATTATGGCAGTATACAAACTATTCCCTTCAAAAGACGCCTCAATATACAGTGCTTACCCAGCAATGAATACAGGCCTAGATGCTATATTAGATGTTTCTAATTTAGTAGTCGATACAAACCCAACAGCTCAAGTAGCCAGATCATTAATCAAATTTGATCAAGGTGAAATTAATGACGTGCTTGAAAATATAGCTAAAGTAACAGGAAGTGCAGCTTGGGGTACATGGGATGCTCATTTAAAAATGTATGTAGCAAAAGCAACTAATGTAATTATAGATTCAGAAGTTGAAGTATATCCAGTTTCATCATCATGGAATAATGGTTCAGGACAATATTTAGATAAAATACAAAATTTTACAGGTGTAAGTTGGAAATATGAAGACTTCTCAGGCTCAGCAGATGTTTGGCCAGCAGGAGGATGGAATCCTTCTTCAACGGGTTCATATGATAAAAATTGGGATTTAAATACAGCTATTAAAAATGGAACAGGTGGTTCTTGGTATACAGGATCATCAGGATTTGTAAGAGTAGCAGATGAATTAGTAATTACTGCTTCACAAGCATATACTTTAAGAAGTACTAAAGATTTAGATGTAGATGTTTCTGATATGGTTACAATGTGGTACTCATCATCAGGAGCTGTTAATATAGCAGGTTTAGTCTCTAAAGAAAATGATGGATTTTTAGTAAAGTGGGCAGATGCTCAAGAATTTGTTACTGAAAGTGCAGTATCACCACAATTAAGCTATTATTCAGTTGATACAAATACAATATATCCTCCACAATTAGAAATTAGGTGGGTAGATTTTAATTATGCTACTAGTAGTGGGGATTTTAAATATGGAAGAATATTAACAGGTTCATATCCAACAAACCTTACAAGTTCGATTTCATGTTCATTTACTCAATCATTACCTACACCAACAGCTAATACAGGAACAGGAGCAGGTGCTACTTTCACAGCTACATTTAATAGTTCATCTATGGTAAATGTGTCTGTTAAAGAATTAGGGTTAGGGTATAAAGCAGGAGATCAATTAACTTGGAATGCAGCAGCATTAAATGGCTTACCAGCAATAACAGGTGCTACAACAGATGCTGTAGTAACAATATCAACATTTGATATACAACAACTTGATGTAATAGACACACCAGATATTTACTGTGCTTTAGATAATAATGCCGGAGTATTTTATAGTGAAAGTATTAATCAATTTAGATTAAATGTAAGACCTGAATTTCCAGCTAGAACATTTAAAACAGGATCGTTAGATACTAAACAACATGCTTTAACATCAGCATCCTATTATGCAATAAAAGATTTAGATACAAACGAATTCGTAGTTGAATTCGATAAAACATATACACAAATAAGTTGTGATGCTACAAGTAGCTTTTTCACTGTTTACATGAATGGGTTGGAGCCCGAAAGATATTATAGTATCTTAGTGCAAACTGAAGTTGACGGTAATACTGTAGTGTTAGACGAAAATTATTACTTTAAAGTAATTAACGGTTAAAATAAAATTGTAGAATGGGGAATGCATCAAAAGAGATAGTAGATCTTGAAAGACAAGTATATTCTAAAACAGAATATCCTAAAATAATTGACACTAAATTTAGTCAATTAGGTGTGGTATCTGTTCCAAATCAAATAGAAGACACATTTACCGTAGAACAATTTTTCTTAAAATACAATGAATTATTTTATGAAATACCTGCTTTTGGTGATACTAATTCACATGAATATTTAATAAAAACTAGTAGTGATTATATCAATTTTGATCAAGATAATGCTATTATTGAAGCGTTACAGAAAGAAATAGCCCAATTAAGACAAGATTTATTACAAGAACAAATAAAATTAGCGGAAGCAGTTTCAGGAGAAAAGATTAATTTAAATTTAGCAGATAGTGTAGAACAAATAACAGATTTCGATTCTATAAATACTGCATTTAAAGATCAAGAACAAGCAAACCCAGATGGAACAACAACTAACCCTCAATCGGTAAGTGCAAATACAAACCCAGGATATTAAAATGGAAGAAGATAAATTCAAACCGATTATAGTACAAGTTGAACCGAAAACTTTCGAATTTCAACAATACACAGAAGAGGATAATATATTAATATCCTCCTCAAGGTTAGATACTGCTTTTACATCTTCAACAGATTATATAGAATATTATGCTTATGATGAAAATAAAAGTTTAATATTTCCATTAGAAACAAATATACCAGCTTGGAGTTTAAGAAATTATTCAACAATTGAAGGTGATACTTGTCTTTACCCAGCAGAAGATATTAATGAAATAGGATATGATGGGGGTCAATTTTATTCTACATATAATTTTTATAGAAAACTATTAGATTCTGATATTTTTAGAAACTACTATATTAGTGAACTTAGTGCTGATAGAACAGAATTAAGATTAAAAAGTAACGTTATATCTGATGAGGATATGATCCAATCAGGTAGTGAATTTATTACTATTAGAGAAGAATCAGATTATTTTTATGATTTTTTACTTAATTTTGGTAATGACCAACAAGTAATAGCTAATAACTTTAAAGTTGATACTGAATTAGAGGAACCATCATTTTTAATTAAATTATATGACCCATTACCTCCTCAATTTCAAGTAAAATCAACATTGTGGGTAGTTGAAGAAATATCAACATCACAAGCTTATAGCATTAATTTACCCCAACCTGATATTATTCTTAATGATTTTAAATATATATCAGGACCTAATTATAGTATACGAGCAATTGGTCAAGAAGGATCAGCAGGTCAAGATTATTCATTTGATACTTTAGTAGGGACGGATTTAACAAGTTCATTTAATCAATTAGAAAGTTTATTAGATAAAAAAGAAGTAAATATTAGTGTTGATTATACTGATTATAAAAACTTTATTCATTTTTCATCTGCTCATACTAGGTTAGAAAATTTTGCTTATAAAGTTGGTTTAATAGAAAATTATACCGAACAAATAACGTCTATAATTGGTACAGAAGGTACTAATATAGAATATAGTTCAAGTAAAGCAACACTAACAGGACAAATAACTGAGATAGTTAAGAATTTTGATGGATATGAGTATTTCTTATATTTTAATAGTGGATCAGCCAAATCATGGCCTAAAACAAATACAGAACCACCTTATTTACTTGCAACTACAGGAAGCAACCAAGCATTAACTTGGTTAGGTAGTACAGATGAAGATAATGCTTTTTATGGAGGTCAAGCAGTAAGCGCTTCAAATTTTGATGAAGAAAATGATAATTATTTATATAACGCAATACCAGAATTTTTAAGAGCCGACCCATCAAATGAAAAATATGATTTATTTGTTGATATGGTTGCTCAACAATATGATAATACTTGGTTATATACTAAGGATTTAACAAATAGATTTAATGCTGATAATAGATTAGATTATGGTATATCTAGAGATTTAGTTGCTGATGCAATTAGAGATTTTGGTATAAAACTATATTCAAGCAATTTCAACACTGATGATTTATATACAGCGTTTTTAGGTATAACACCATCTGGAAGTACATTTCCATTCCCATATATGACGGGCTCAATTGGTGGCGCAGTTGCGACACCTTCTGGGTATGAATACGTGAATAACGAAATATCAGCATCGAATGATATAGTACCACAGAACGAAGTAAACCAGCAGTTATATAAACGTATTTACCATAACGTGCCTTCTTTACTTAAGAAAAAAGGTACAATAGCTGGTTTAAGAGCATTAATAACAGCATATGGGATTCCATCTACAATATTAAGAGTAAGTGAATTCGGTGGTAGAGATAGAGACTTTACATTAGATTGGGACTTAAAACAAGATGTATTTAATTATAAATTTCACTTAGAAGGTGAAAAAAATCCAACATTTATATCTTCATCTTTTCAGATGAATAATAGTTGGGTAGATAGTCCAGGAGAAAATTCTCCACAATCATTACAATTTAGATTCCAAACAGCAGGAATACCAACTTCATCACTTTACCAACAAGTTTGGGTTGGTGATAATACTAAAACATTTATAACTCTTTCATATACTGGATCAGGATATATAAGTGGATCATATAGTGGTTCTGTACCTACTAATAATAATGCTTATGGTCAATTAAGATTTTACCCTGAGGGTGCAACAGGACATACCCAAGGAAAATTTGCTCAAATTGATTTACCATTTTTTGATAAAGGATGGTGGTCAGTTCAAGCATCATTTGATTATGATGCCTCTGGTGATAAAATAGCTTATCTTTATGGTGCTAATAGGATTGGAGAAGAAATAGGATTTTCAGACACAGGCTCTATTACAGTAACTGACCCACAATATTGGTCAAGTACAGAATTAGCATATTTACCAAGTGGTAGTGCTTTAACATTAGGCCCTATTGCAAGTGATGTTTATGGTGTAGCAAAATATGGCCAAGAATTATATGGTTTATCTAGTATCGATTACCAACCATTAACTGGTTCTTTACAAGAAGTAAGATATTGGGATGTTGTTTTAAGTGAAAGCTTATTTTATGATTATGTAGTTAATCCTTATTCAACACAAGGTAACAGTATAAACTCAACACCCCAAGAATTAGTATTTAGAGCAGCTTTAGGTACAGAATTAAATACTGGTAGTAGAGAATCTATTCATCCTAAAGTAACAGGATCTTGGGCAACAACACAATCATTTGCTACAGTTGCTGATGGGAGTAGTTTTGGGTTAAAGACAAGCATTACAGGTAGTTGGTTACAAAATACTGAATCAGTATACTATAATCAAACACCAGGTGGTATAAAAAATAGAGTATCTGATAGGGTAAGAATTGTAGACACAAATGTACCTTCAGGATCAGTGTTATCACCATATAGGTCAATACAACAAGAATCCTTCCCAAGTGGTAGTAATCCAAGTATTAACTATTTAGAGGTAGCATTTTCACCACAAAATCAAATTAATGATGATATAATAGCTCAAATTGGAGATTTCAATTTAGGAGAATATATTGGTGATCCAAGACAAGTATCAGAATCAAAGAGATCATACCCAGCATTAGATAAATTAAGGGATGAATACTTTACAAAATATATAAACAGTTACGATTTAAATGATTTTATAAGATTAATTAAATTCTTTGATAATTCATTATTTAAAATGATAGAAGATTTTACACCTGCTAGAACGACATTAAGTTCAGGTGTAGTAATTAAACAGAATCTTTTAGAAAGAAATGTACAAGCACCTCCATCAATGTCTTATGATAGTACTATAACCTATTCAGGTTCAGTTAAGTCATTTGCTAGAGATTATAATGTACACTTTGCTAAAGAACATCCAGGAAATTCATTTATAAACGATGATACATTATTTTCAACATCAGGTCAAACAGTTGTAAATTTAGAAATTGGTAATGGAGCAACAGCAATTACAGCTAATACTAATAGATCAGGATCAGGAGCTACATTTATACCTTTAATAAGATCTGTTGGAGGTGGAGGCCTTCAAGTAAGATCATTCCAAGTAATATTAACTGGTAGTGGATATGAAATAGGAGAAATTCTTACATTTACATCCCAATCAATATCAGCTTCAATTGCTCCATCATTACAAGTAACACCTGGTTCACCAACATCTATAGCAAACGATGTTGTTTATACAGTAGAAGAAAGAGACTTAGCTCCGGTTTTAAGTCCAAATTCAGATTTCCCACAACAAAACTATGCTAGTGGGTCTTCAATTTACAGATATAATGGTGGTACTGGAGGAGTATTTGAACCATTTAATAACATATATGCTGCCCCAGTAAGCGAATCATCAGATTTCTTTAATTACTTTTACGATTTTACAAGTTCAATTTCAAACACAGCAATAGCATCGGCTTCAGGAGCATTTTTTGCTTTTAATAGTGAAGATGGAGCTACAGCAACTAAAATATTTATAAGTTCTTTATCAAACGGTAATAGACCTCATTCAGATTATAGTCCAAATATATATGATCCTCTTACTCAGGTAAGTGCTTCATTAGCAACAACTTATGGTGCCTCAGGTATAAAAGTTGATTTTGGACAATTAACACAATTAGTAAATAAAGTATATAACCCTGCTAAAAATAATTATGCTAACGATTTAAGAGCTAAATATTTAATTACAGGATTAAATTATATATCACCACCATTAGTAACAAATACTAACTTAGTAGTTAGACAACAGCCTATTACAGGTGGAACAACAACTTTAGTTGGCCCATTTACAATACCAGTTTCTTCAACAACGGGTAATGGTACAGGTGCAACTGTAAGAGTTACAATGATTGCATTTTTTGGAGGTGGAGGACCTACAAATTACACAGCAGTATCTTGTACATTAGTAGATATAGGGTTAGATTATAATGCAGGAGAATTTATGACAATTACTCCTACAGACTTACAAGCAGCAGGATTCCCATCTATATTTGATAAGGATTTACGTGTAGAAGTAAGAACATCAAACCAATCATCATTAGATAATACAGGTTATTGGGATTTAGATGTAACACCAATTTCAATGCAATTTGGATCTGGTAATTTTAATGCATCTACATTTACTAAACAGATCCCATATATGCTAAGTGGGGTACCTACCTTCTTTGAAACAAACCCTATGGCAGCTTATACTGCTATGTTTGAAATTAGTGAAGGACCATATAGTGGTTTAACAGGTGCTGAAGTATCAGCTTCACAATTTGCTCATCAATACCCAGGATTTGTACAAAAATTCCAAGAACCATTTTCAACAAATTTAGGTATTGGGATGCCTATGGGTTCTAGTATAACATCATCTACATCAAACCAATTTGGACAAGGTCCTTTTTCATATGATAGATTTGATCAAAGAGAATTTTATAATGGTGAATTTATAAATGTATTAAACCCAGGATTATTTGATGATAATCCATGTAAAGCATTTTTCGGACAAGATAGTAGAATTGATTATTTCTTCTACATTCAATGGTTTAATGATAATACAATATCTGAAGATAATTTCTTATCAAACGCATCAGGATTTCAACCACAACCAGGTAATAACTGGTTTTGGGCAGATGTAGTTTCATTCCCTTCTAGTGGTGAAACTAATAACCTAACACTAGGTTTAGTAGCTGGAAGCTTTGCAACAACTACAACCCAAAATGCAACAAATAGGATTACTGATTTTACATACACAGGACCTGGAGCACAAGGAGCAGGTGGTGTAATAGAAGTTCAGTCTGCTGCCAACCCCGCAGGTGGTCCTTACATTCTAAATAAAGTATATTTTATAGAAACTTCATTAATATCAGGTTCAAGTAATCTAACACAAGCTATAACTACAAATATAACTAGTGGTACAAATGGTGATTATACTAATATTGCAGCTTCTTCAACATCTGGAACAGGTGATGGAACAGCTAGATTTAATGCTACGGTAATTGCTCAAACTGTCTCATCTATAGAAGCAACAGTAACAGGAAGTTTATATGATGTAGGTGATACTATAACATTTAATGCTGGTACTTTTGGAGGTGGCTCATCAGCACTTACACTAACACTTAGATCAGATGATTTATTTACAGGTGTACAGAAAAAATATAACGGTGACAGAACAATAACAATTACAGCAGCAACATTAACTGCAGCCGGATTTGCTAATGTAAGTCAAGATGTAACTGCTGTATTACAAACACAGAGATTAAATCCTGTACCTTCAAATAAGGTAAAATATATTAAAATGTCTAATGAAGACATTAATGGAGAAGACACATTAGCATTTATACAAGACTCAGATTTTGTTACTTATACACTCGAGGGTGCAGCGGATTATGCTAACGATTTAATTGAAGCTGGGTTTGAAACTTATTTCATATCAAATGCTTCAATACAATATAATCCACCAAATGAAAATGTATTATTATTTATAGATCAAGAACCATCTACTACAGCAGTAACATCATATGATGAATTATTTTATGATTTCTCATTTAGTGCAAGTGGTCAATTTGTTTATTATGCTACATCATCAGGAGAAGATCCAAACGTAATACATGAAACTGGAATTACAAGATCAGTAGCTCAAGGTTATTTTCCACCTGAAGCAGATTCACCAACATCATTATGGTCAACTGAATCCTTCTTTAGAGGATGGGCAACAGCTAACTGGTGGGATATTACAAATGATGGAGGTTTAGCAGAAGCAGGAAATTTAGGATATTATTATGACCCATTAAATAATTTTAATACAGGTTCAAACGAAACAAATAATGATGAAGAAAACCCATACCAAGTAAGTACATACCCTTGGTTTATGAATGCTGGAGATACTGGAGGAAATGGTGGTTCAACACAACATATATTAAGCGCATCATCAACATTAGGAGGTCCTGGAGCATTAGATTTACAATTTTATACAGGATCAATAACAGCATCAGCTGAAAGAATTCCAATTGCATTTCAAAAGTATGTAGTACCAAGCCCAACTTCTGTAACAATTTTAGGAGTTCCAAATGGTAATAGTGGAGGTTCAGGAGGTGGAGTAAATACTATTTCAATAATCCCAGATTCTGGTTTATCATTTGTACAAAATAATGGGGTCACAAATGCACAAATTGAAGTAGATTGTAGTTTATCTACGGGTCAATGGAGTTATAGTTTTACATTTTTAGATGGAACAGGATGGCTATCATCTGTATCACCAACAGCAAATACAACACAAACTAATGATGGGATTGTACAATTTACAGTAGACCCAGGATACACAGGTGGAGGATCTACAAGTACATTCCAAAGGCAAGTAAGATTTGATTTTACAAATATAACTAACCCATCACAAAATGTAATGTCAGTTACCGTAACACAATTTTACGAACTATCAGGTGGTGGTGGTGGTGGATTTGGGTCATCATAAAATAAATAATTATGAAAAAATCGTTTTATAGAATAGGAGAGCAAATAACATTAAGACCTTGGGATAGACCAAACTATGAAGCTATAGCAACTTGGTGGGATAATTTTAAAAAAACTAAATATTTAGACCAATATGAAGTTTGGATATGTGGTGGCGCTTTAGAAGGAACAGAAACGTGGGATGTAGATATTATTCTAACAGGTGAATCAAAATATCCTGCGGATTTAAAACATGTTTTAGATGAAGGAATAAGAATAGGATTTAAATATTGGTTACTAATAGACATAGTATGGCAAGATAAAGTTGTATTTCCTTATTTAACTTGGGAACCTTTTAAGCGAATAAGAAATTTTAATGAGGTGGAAAAGCAAATAGGTGATAAAAATATTTTAAAAAAGTATGAGGGAACAGAAATATATCCTGGGCTCTACCAGCAACAAAATGATAAACCTACCAAGTCTTTTAAATTTGCTCAAAAAATGATTAAAGAAGGTAAATATACCCTTGGAATACAAACAATGTCTGATTATATTTATAACAATAAACGCACTATTTAATGGCAGTCGAACCACAAGTATATTACTACTATAAACAAGATACAAATCAGGTACTAGCAGGTGCAGCTGGTAATTCTATTTCTAATGTAGCAGGCATGAATGCTTTGTTAACATCTAGTAAATCACCAGTACCATTAACAAACCCTTTAACTGTAGCTAGAATTAAATCAATAGGTCAGGCTATAAGTTATAAAAGTGATGTAGTATATAATTCTGCAAGTGCTGGTTATTCTGGGATAGAAGGTTTTGAAATACCTATTCAAGATGACCAAGAATTATGGGTTTATAGAGGCATACAACCGCAAAATACAACGCCATCAAATACACCTACAAATGCTGGTCCGGGAGATTCTAATCACACGCAATATAACGCGTATTTACATCGACCTTACAAGCTATATATGCTAACCGAAACGGGTTCTGGTGTAGGATCTAAACCATGGTTACCATTTGGAAATTTTTATGGAGATGGTACAAATAATACATTCTCTGGTACTTTTAGTAACCAATATAATGTAAAACAATTAGCTATAGTTGGTAATTTAGACCAACCAAATAATCAATTTTTAGTTTCACAATCTAGAGCTTCTGGATCAGTTACAATATTTGGTGGTCAACAAGAAGTAAGCCCTTGGATACAAACTAATTATACTTCATTAGGATTACCTCCAGCAGTTGGTTCAGAATATAGATTATTCTGTGAAACATCAAGTACTGACGATTACATGCAATTAAGAACAACTCAAGGAGATTGGTCTGATGCTACAAATGCTAATCCACCATTTGGTTATTTAGCTAATGCCAACAATGCAACACCTGCTTCGGCAACACTAATTAGAGTTACTGCTGGTAGAAGGCAAAACGCAATGATTGGAGCAGTAAGTTCATCTGGCTATTATGGTAAAACAAAAGGTAAAATAAAATTTTCATTACAAGGTGGTGGAGCAAATAATTATGTAGAATATGATGTTGGAGACATATCATATCCAAGTCCAACTTGGGGAATATCAGTAAGTAATGGTACAGTAACTGGAACATGGCCTCCAGCAGATAATACACCGATTTCAATGTCAATGGATGGTCCTATGTTAGTTACTGTATTAGCACAACAACAAGGAGCTTTACCTAATACACTACCTGATTTTGCATTAACTCCACTACAAAATGGGGTATTTTCTTACACTTCTAGTCAATTTGATACTACATCAGCCGATGGAACAGCAGCATCAGGATCTAGTCAATTTGGGTTTTACACATCAATAGCAGAATATGCAGAATATAAAGCAACAGTAGAAAGTGTAAACTCAGGTGATGTAACTGTAACATATACAGGATCAACTGGAGTTCCAAATTTTAGTACTGTTAGCCCAGGATTTAATATTACATTTGTAGCAGCAGCAGGAACAGTATCTTCATCAGGTGATGATGGTTCTTCTACTTATAGCTTATCATTAGTAAACCCCTCGGCATCTGGTACACCAATAGGAGATATTTATTCAACAAGAATAAGTGATGTTTATTTATCATTATCTTCTTCATTATCACAATCAATTGATGGTATATATATTTTTAACCAATTACCATCAGAAGATATTGCAGTAACAGCTTCAATGTTTTTAAATGCATGGACAGGTAGTGATGCTATAGATGCACCAAAATATGGGGATCAAAAATTCCCTCAAGTAAATACAACATACTCACTAGCTCCTGATGGACCATTTTATGGTGAAGGAGAAGCAGGTGATGGACCAACTTGGCCTACAGCTTCAATAAACATATATAAAGGTAACTACCCAAATAGTGTGCCAAGAGAAGGTGATGTCCCATTACATACTGAAATGTTTAAATCACCAGATATTCATATATCAGGTTTAGCCATTACAACTAGTTTTTTATTAGCATCATCATCTATATCATTTCAAGACTGTCTTAATATGTCTTTATCTGTAGAATCTGGTTCATATGCACCAACCGCTATTGAAAATTCACTTATTGTAAGTGAGTATCAATTAGAATTTAGAAATGCAGCAGAATTAGAAGGTGGAGATGGTAGAGTACCTACATTTATAGACAATGCATTTAAAGGCACAGGTGGTTTTTCAAACGCTCCTGATTGTCAACCAATGTTGAATAATGTAGTTCAAGAAAGAAATAATCCAAAAATACAATTAGTTGAATACCAAACAGATCCTTATGATCCTAGTAATTTTCAATTAATAATATCTGGAAACGCAGCAAGATCTACAGTTCCAGAATCAAACTATTACCAAGAACCATGGTTAAATCCTAGATATATTGGATCTAAATCAACAGCTTATCGTTATAATTCAATAACTGGTTTAGAAGGTGGATATGGTAAATCACCAGTAATAGAATATAAAAGAGCTTATTTAGCTTATTGTGATCAGGTAACAGATCCTTACCCAGTAGTTAACAGCAAAACCCAGTTTAACATATTATATATGATTAACCCAGGAGGTGATGCTTTAAACCCATTAATTTCACCATATACAGCTTATGATGTATTAGGTACATGGGATAATGGTGGTTTAGGACAAGTAGGTATTAACCAAATATCGGGTTCAACACAATTTGATGCTTTAAATGGATTTCAAACAACATTTAAAGTAGGACAACAAGCTATACCACTATTGTATTCTCAAACATCAGCAAATACGTTTGCAAATACAATACCTATTGCTGGGAACGCAGCACAAATTTCAAATGTTACTTCATCGTTTATTGAGTATGATATGTCATCTCAAGGTTCAAGTAAAACTTCAACTTACCAAGATGGTGTAGAAATTACGTATTTTAATATAGCAAATGGAATTGGTAATCCAGTTTTACCTTTAAATAGTCAAAACCCTACAAAAACATTTAATTCAGCTCAATTTAATATTGAGAGTGGATCTGGTTTTGGGATTCAAAGAGCAAACCCAACAGATATTCAAGGTGTTATTGAACTACCTATTATAACAGCATCAATACCTAGTCCATATACAGCACCTACTAATGTATTTGGTGATGCTTATTTTGGAAATCCTGGTGAAGTATTTTTTACAACAGATCCATTAGGTTCGGGTTCAGGACAGTTAAGTGATGATTATATGATTAGAGGAACATTTGCTCTACCATCAACTGCTCCTAGTAGATATAAAACAAAGAAATTTGTTAAAAAAAGAAATAAAAAGAAAACAAAATATAATTCAAGATCAGTAGGTGAAGTTAAATTCATATTTGAATCAACAGATAATACAGATACAAATTTTGGGTCTAGTGGATGGACAAGAGAACCATACCAATGGTTAGCTGATGGTTCAAGCACAGGAGTAAAAGAACCTACAATGACGTTTTATTTTGGTAATGTAGATGGTACAGTTAATGGTAGTACACTTGACATACCTTTAGCAGATTTATCAGATAATGTATCATTTAACTCACAAAATACAGAATATACTTTTGGTGTAGAAGCTAATGATATATTAAATAAAGTAAATTCTGAAGGTGAAAGTTATGGTAATGTGCAGTATGTAACTTATAACTTTGCATTCCAATCAAATACCAGTTTAGTATCTGGTAGAAGATATAGGTTTAGATGTCAAGCTAAATATGATGAAGAAACAGGAGCACAACAAACAGGAGAACCACAAAGAAATAGATGGAATCCAACTTATCTACCACCATTTTCAGATGGTGCATCAGGTGGTTCAGCAGTTGACCCAATATATTATTCAGACGATTTCCCTTCAAGCGGCCCATATGTTTCAATGAACGTAATTGGTAATCAAGTAGCATCTAGTTTAGCATCAAATGCTTTAAATTTCCCATTTTGGGATTTTGTAACAAGTGATCAAGCAGATGATACATTTTTATATTATAATAATACATCAGATCCAGATGGTAATGGGTATCCATTCTTAGTTGATGCGCCTACAAACCCCGGATCAGGAAGAGTATTTTGGACTAAAGGTTCAGGTTCACTTAATACAAACCCTTCTTTAGTTTGGGAATCTATTGGTAACCAAGGATCAGTAACCGTAACTCAACCTAATAGTGCAACATTAATTCCAGATTCAACAACTGGAAATGGTGATATTAGTGCATTAAATTTTGAAATAAGTTCAAATTCAACTCAAATTTTAGATTTTACTTTAAATTCATTTGCGGGTCAAGGTGGATTTAAATCTGGAGATATTTTAACATGGTCAATATTAAGTTTAGAACAAGCTGGTTTTGGAACGGTTAGTGGAGATTTAACAATTACATTAACTGATCCCTATATTAACCAAAATAGAAAAGGAACAACTTCTTTATCAATTAATAAAACGGGAGCAACAGGGCTTAGTGGTTTAGCCTTATATGCAGATAGAATTATAGCTATAGGTGCTGGTGGAACTTCAAGAGGAAATATACAACTTGGGATTGGTAATAATCAATTTACCTCAAGTATAACTGATGTAGTAGATAATGGTACATATTATACATTTGAACTTCAGGTCCCTAACGTTACAAACAATGGAAACCAATCGGCTTATACTAACCCATTTATAAGTAATAATACTGCAGGTGCAGCATATCAGGTTTCATTTACAACAGGTTCAGAAACTGGAGATGTAACATTAGCAAATACCGTTATTGAATTATCATCATCAAATGGAAATAATAGTTATGGTTTAGGTTATTATCAAGGATATTTACCTTATACAGCCTCAAATAATGCCAATTTCCCTGGAGGGTTTGAACCCCAAGATACAGCATGGCCTTTACCAAATGTGCCATATGAATTTAGAATTAATGATGAAATTAGATTTCAAAATGATGAAAGATTTGCTTATAAGATTGTAAAGGTATTATCACCAGAACAAAACTTTATGTTAAATGGTAGAAATAAATTACAACTAACAGTTGATCAACCTATCCAAGCATCTGTAGATTTAAATTTCTTCTTAATTAGAAGATATATAGACGCTCCTAACTCAGTACTAGTAGATAGAATTTTTCCATATGGTTCGTTGCCTACCGTAAAAGATTTCGTACCTTCGAATAATCAAGTATTAAGCTTTGATGGTGGAGCAGTAGGTTCAACAGGAGCAAATGCCTCGGGTTCAACAACAATAATGGAATCCTCAGGTAGTTTTATAGAATATATAAAACCATTATTAAAATCTGATAATACACCAACTGCGATTCTTAAACCGGAATTCCCAGTAACAGAAATAGATGTAGCGCCAGATGAAATAATACGTGACCTAAGGGATAAAAAACTAATAAATTAACATATTTATAACATATAACAATATTTATATAAAAACAACACAATGGGATATTTAAATAATTCAGTAATAACAGTTGATGCTATCTTAACAACAAAAGGTAGAGAATTGTTAGCAGCCAACAATGGTGCGTTTCGAATCACACAATTTGCATTAGCAGATGATGAAATTGATTACACACTATATAATCCAAATCATCCATCTGGATCAGCATATTATGGTGAAGCTATAGATGGAATGCCTTTATTAGAAGCATTCCCCGAAGAATCACAAATAATGAAATACAAATTAGCTACATTACCAAGAGGTACAGCTAAATTACCAGTATTAGATGTTGGATATACAGCAATTTCACTTCAACAAGGTGCTCAATTAGCAATAACTCCTCAAACATTAAATTACTTAGGTAACGATCAGGTATTTGAAACA
>TARA_R110000796_G_scaffold46462_14_pt1 | contig 25200 bp, 19 predicted proteins | sample TARA_R110000796 | Tara Oceans TARA_R110000796 (sample SAMEA4397815) | marine metagenome | biome: Polar Biome; feature: [SRF] surface water layer (ENVO:00010504); material: water (ENVO:00002006), including particulate matter (ENVO:01000060) such as... | depth 5 m
TGGCGACATTGATGCAGCAACTGGTACTATTGACACATTGGATGGTGTGGATGCAAGTTTCTCAGGCAATATCAGCGCAGACGGAACAGCAACTGTAACTGGTAATTTGACAGCTGGTAACGTAAGCACAACAAAAGTAACAGCCACAACTGGTGCCATTACTACAGTTAATGCAACTACCGTAAACAGTGGCAGTGCAGCTCTAACTGCTGGGTTAACCGTTGGTACAACTGCTGGTGTAACAGGCAACTTGACTGCTGGTAACATCAGTACAGCAACTGCGACTATCACTACTGGTGACATCACAACAGTTAATGCAACTACCGTAAACAGTGGCAGTGCAGCGCTAACAGGCGCATTGACAGTTGGTACAACTGCTGGTGTAACAGGCAACTTGACAGCCGGCAACGTAAGCACAACAAAAGTAACAGCCACAACTGGTGACATTACTACAGTTAATGCTACAACATTAAACGGCACAAATGCAGCGCTAACAGGCAATGTAACTGCTGGTGGTGATGCAGATGTAACAGGCACTGTAACTGCTGGTGATTTTGTAACTGCTGGCGATATTGATGCATTAACTGGTTCAATTGCAACATTGGATGGTGTGGATGCAAGTTTCACTGGCAATATCAGTGCAGACGGAACAGCATCAGTAACTGGCAACCTAACTGCTGGTAATGTAAGTACCACAACTGCTGTAATCACAACTGGTAATATTACCACAGTTAATGCTACAACATTAAACGGCACAAACGCAGCTCTAACAGGCAACGTAACTGCTGGTGGTGACATTGATGCAACTGGCGACATGAGTGCTGTAAATGCAGTACTAAGTGGCGACATTGATGCAGCAACTGGTACAATTGCAACTTTAGACGGTACAACTGCTACATTTACAACTGGTAACATTACAACTGTAAATGCTACAACACTAAATGGCACAAATGCAGTATTGACTGGCGACATTGATGCAGCAACTGGTACTATTGACACACTAGATGGTGTAGATGCAAGTTTCACAGGTAACGTAACCGCTGGCGGTGATGTAACTGTAACTGGTGATGTATTTGCTCGTGACGGCAGCTTCAGCGGCGACGTTGTTGTTAGCGGTAACTTGACAGTTGACGGAACAGCTACATACGTTAACACAACAACAACAACTGTTGCAGACCCTATCATGGTTATTGGTGGCGGCACGGACGGTGCAGCTCCTACAGTAGACGACGACAAAGATCGTGGTGTATCTTTCCAATGGCATGATGGTGTTGATGCACAAGCAGGCTTCTTTGGTTTTGATGACAGCACAGGTCGTTTCACATTCGTGCCTGAAGCAACTATCACTGGTGAAGTTGTAAGTGGTGTAAAAGGTGACCTTGATGTTAACGAAATCTTTGCAGTAGACGGCACATTCAGTGGTGCAGTTAGTGCTGACAGCATGACTGTTACTACCTTCGGTGCAACAAACCTAAGCGCAAGTGGTAACTTAACAGTTACTGGCACAAGTGGCTTCACAGGTGCTATGACTGGTGTTAATTTGACACTAAGTGGTGATGTTGATGCAGTAACTGGGTCAATTGCAACATTAGATGGTGTGAACGCAAGTTTCACTGGTAATGTAACCGCTGGTGGTGACATTGATGCAACTGGTGACATCAGTGCTGTAAATGCAGTACTAAGTGGTGATGTTGATGCCCTAACAGGTACAATAGCAACATTAGACGGCACAACGGCTACTTTTACAACTGGTAACATTACAACTGTAAATGCCACAACACTAAATGGTACAAATGCAGTACTAACTGGTGATATCGACGCAGCAACTGGTTCAATTGCAACATTAGATGGTGTGGACGCAAGTTTCACTGGTAATGTTACTGCTGGCGGTACTGCTGGAATTACAGGTAACTTGACTGCTGGCAATATCAGTACAGCAACTGCAACTATCACTACTGGTGATATCACAACAGTTAATGCAACTGACGTAAACTCAACAGATGCAGCCCTAACAGGTGCATTGACAGTTGGAACAACTGCTGACGTAACAGGTACAGTAACTGCTGGTGATTTTGTAACTGCTGGCGACATTGATGCAGTAACTGGTTCTATCGCAACATTAGATGGCGTGGACGCAAGTTTCACTGGCAACCTAGCTGTTTCAGGAACATCTTCACTAACAGGTAATATTACTGCTGGTAACATCGATGCTACAGGAAAGACGGTTACTGCTGGTACAATTACAGACGGCACGCTGAGTGTTAACAGTGGTTCTATCGGTAGTGCAGTTAACGGCACCTTCTCTGGCACAGTACAAGCACAAGACTTGACTGCAACAGCGACTATTACTGGTGTAACTGGTAACATTACTACAGTTAATGCAACTACGGTAAACTCAACATCTGCAGCTCTAACAGGCGCATTGACGGTTGGTACAACTGCTGGGGTAACAGGTAACTTGACTGCTGGTAACATCAGTACAGCAACTGCGACTATCACTACTGGTGCTATCACAACAGTTAATGCAACTACATTGAACGGCACAAATGCAGCCCTAACAGGTAACATTACTGCTGGTGGTACTGTTGGTGTAACAGGTAACTTGACTGCTGGCAACATCAGTACAGCAACTGCGACTATCACAACTGGTGACATTACTACAGTTAATGCAACTGACATTAATGCTAGTGGTACAATAGATTCAACATCAACTGATGCTTCTACTACAACCGCAACTGGTGCAATTATCACTGCTGGTGGTATTGGTATTGCTGGTAACATCAACGTTGGTGGTGCTAAATCTCAGTTCACAAACACAACAGTTTCTACAAGTAGCACAACAGGTGCAGTTGTTGTAGCTGGTGGTGTTGGTATTGCTGGTGTATTGAGCGTTGCCAATATCAGTGTTAACACAAACACTATTGCAAGTATAAACACAAACGGTGCAGTCAACATCCAGCCTAACGGTACTGGTAAGACAATCATCAACGGTGGCGGCAATGGTAGTGACACTGCAATTGGTGGTGCATCTAATGCAAACGTAATCTATGTGGATGCAAGTAACGACAACGTTGGTATTAAGACAGCAACTCCTCACGCAGGATCAAGTTTGCATGTTAACAGTACTGATTCTATCATAATTCCAACAGGCACAACAGCACAACGTCCAGCTACAAACTCTGAAGGTATGATTCGCTTCAACACTGACACCAGTGCTATTGAGTACTATGACAGTGCTGAGTGGACATCATTAGCTAGTGACTTTACTGTTATTTCTAGTCAGGCGTTTGCAGGCGATGGTTCCACTGTTGCCTACACATTGACAGAAGAACAGACTACTGCAAGTTGTATCGTTAGTATTAACGGTATTGTGCAGGCACCTGCCGAAGCATACAGTGTTTCCGGTACAACATTGACATTTACTGAAGCTCCTAGCTCAATAGATTCCATTGAAGTACGTAAGATCACTACAACAACTACAATTACCAACATTTCAGACTCCGTTAACGGTTACGCTGCAATGTTTGCAGTACCTGCAGGTATTGAGTTGTTTACAGGTGCGAGTTCACGTGACAAAGCAGTTACAATCGACAATGACGGACAGTTATATGTTCTAGCAACAACCGCTTCTTCAAGTGTAACAACTGGTGCACTAGTGGTAGACGGTGGTGTTGGTATTGCTGGTAACTTGTTTGTTGGTGGTGATATTACTGCTGCTGGTAACATTAACTTTGGTGATAATGCAACTGACACAGTTAGCTTTACGGCAGCTGTTAGCAGTCACGTTATTCCTGAGACAAACGTAACATACGATTTGGGTTCTGATACTAAGCGTTGGAGAGACTTGTACTTGTCTGGCAGCACTATTGCACTAGGTAACATTACAATTAAAGATGTTGGCGGTACAGTTGGCTTCTTTGCAGCAGACGGCACAACGCCAGCAACTATTGATTCAGCAAGTGTTGACACAACAACAATCGCTAACGGTACAAGTAACGTTGCGGTAGCTACTGTAAACGGTAGTATTGTAGTAGATGTTGCAGGCGCAACTGTTGGTACATTCAGTGCAAGTGGCTTGGCTGCTAACGTAACTGGTGCATTAACTGGTAACGCAAGCACTGCTACTAGTGCAGGCAAGTGGACAACAGCTCGTACAATTACACTAGGTGGTGATCTAAGTGGTTCTGTAAGTGTTGATGGTTCTGGCGATGTTACATTGACAGCGGCTGTTACTGTTGACGCAGTTGCACTAGGTACTAACACAACTGGTAACTACGTACAACAAGCTGCTACAAGTGGTAACGGTATTAGTGGTAGCGTTAATAGCGAAGGTGGTACATTTACTGTAACATCTAATGCTACAAATGCAAACACTGCTAACAGTATTGTTTATCGTGATGCTTCTGGCAACTTCAGTGCTGGTACTATCACTGCTGCCCTAAGTGGTAATGCTAGTTCAGCAACTACAGCTGGTACAATTAGTGGCCAAGCGAACTCAGCTACAATTACTGCTGCAAGTGCAAACACTGCTAACAATATTGTACAACGTAACGCAAGTGGCAACTTTAGTGCTGGTACTATCACTGCTGCCCTAAGTGGTAATGCTAGTTCAGCAACTACAGCTGGTACAATTACTGGCCAAGCGAACTCAGCTACAATTACTGCTACAAGTGCAAACACTGCTAACAATATTGTGTTACGCGATGCTTCTGGTAACTTTAGTGCTGGTACTATCACTGCTACTTCAACAGGCGCTCAATACGCTGACTTGGCAGAAAACTATGTTGGTGATGCAGCGATTGAACCAGGAACAGTGGTTGAGTTTGGTGGTGACAAAGAAGTTACTGCTTGTGGACATGATATGTGCACTCGCGTAGCAGGTGTTGTTTCTACTAACCCAGCTTATTTGATGAACGTTGGTTTAGAAGCAGAGCACGTTGTTGCTGTAGCGTTCACAGGACGTGTACCATGTAAAGTGGTTGGTCCTGTACGCAAAGGTGACATGATGGTTAGTGCTGGAAACGGTGCTGCTCGTGCAGAAGCTGAACCTAAAGTAGGTAGCATTATTGGTAAGGCACTAGAGAACTTTGACGGCGCTGAAGGCGTTATTGAAGTTGTTGTAGGTCGCTACTAATAGCGAGATAATAACAGGGCAGCAATGCTCTGTTGTTTAGTATAGAAAAGGGATCCTCGGATCCCTTTTCCACGTCCGTTGCATCTATAAGCAATACATAAATACTGACATGGCATTAACAAGAATTAAATTTAATCAGGTTGCGACTAATACTGCATCATTCGACGATCCACTACTGCTTTTAAATAAATTGCAGACAGGAACAAACGACAAGGATTCGGGATTTGTTGTTGAGCGAGGTGACGACATCAATGTGGCATTTATCTGGGACGAAAGCGCCGGGGAATTTGCAGCGATAACGACACATGATACTGCGATAGATCATGGCAATGTGCCTGTCACCGCGTATGCTAACCTTAAAGTCAACAATCTAGATGTTTCTGGAACAGTAGGTAATATTACTATTGCTGGAAATATTACACCAACCGCAGATATTACTTATGATCTGGGCAGTCCTACCAAACAATGGAAAGATATATACGTTGGTCCTGGTTCTTTATATGTCAATGGACAAAAAGTTTTACAAGACGACAGCGGTACAATTACTTTTTCTGCGGATGTCGATCAAAATATCAGAATAAAAACAACTGGTAATGGTATCCTACAGTTAGGCACTGCAACAACTACTTTACAGGTTGATAGCACACTGCAATTATCTAACGGTAAACGTATTACCGACAGCGCCGGCATTGAAGTTGGGTTCGGAGACAACATACAAATGAACAGTAATCGAGTCGTTGGATTAGGTAATCCAAGCGCAGATACTGATGCAACAACAAAAGCGTATGTTGATAATTTGATCGACAACATTAGCACAGGCAGTATAGAACAAGGAAATAGCAGCGTTGCAGTGGTCGATTCAGGTTCCGGCACTGTTATTGTCACGGTAGACGGATCAACTGCTCTTACAGTAACCAGTGACGGTGTTGTGGTTGCTGGTAATTTTACAGTAAGCGGAACAACCACAACTGTAAACTCAAATACTATTGCATTGGCTGATAACATTATCACGCTTAACAGTGATGCATCGGGCACTCCGACACAAAATGCAGGTATTGAAGTTGAACGTGGTGACGAAGCCAATGTGCAGCTACGCTGGAACGAGGGCCTCGCTAAATGGACATTTACCAATGACGGTGCGACTTACTTACCAGTCTCTGTAAATACTAGTGATTTGGCAGAAGGCAGCAACTTATACTATACAGATACAAGAGCTAGAGCATCACTAAGTGTGTCTACATCGACGGGAGTCAACTATAACAGTTCTACTGGTGTAGTTAGTTTGAATACAATTCCAAATAGCTCACTAGCAAATAATAGTGTAACAGTCAACGGTGCAACGGTGGCGTTGGGCGCATCAACTTCGTTTAGTACTAGTGCAGTGTCAGAAGGCAGCAACCTTTATTATACAGATACAAGAGTTCGCGATGCAATCAGCGTATCTGGTTCAGGCGGATCGTATAACAACAGCACCGGAGTAATAACAATTATTGGCGCAGTGGCAAGCGTAGCGGGCAAAACTGGCGATGTGTCATTAGTAGTTACTGACATTGCCAATGCCGCCAGTGAAACTTATGTTAATGAGGCGGTTGCTAGCGCGATACTGACAAAAGATAATACTGATGAGATAACTGAAGGTAGCACAAATCTCTACTTTACAAATGGAAGAGCACGCAGCGCAATCGCAGTAACTGGGTCGCTGACGTATAATTCAGCAGCTGGTATTATTGGTTATACTACCCCAACTACTATCGCTAGTTTGAGCAACCATAACACTGATGCCTTAACTGAAGGCATCAACTTATATTATACCGATGTAAGAGCCAATAGTGCAATAGACACCAGAGTGTCAAAGACTTTTGTAGATGCGTTAAATGTTGATGCAGACACCTTAGATGGACTGGATAGTACAGCATTTGCTACTGCGACACAAGGTGCCACAGCAGACACTGCATTACAACCAAATACTGTCGTTACTGTTACCAGTATAAGTTCTTCAGGCGCGTCCTTGGCAAATAGAGGCTCACTGATATTTTATGACAGTGACGGCACACATTACGTCGCACTTCGTTCTTCTGGCACAGTTACTGGTAATGTAACCTGGAGTCTGCCAAGTGCAGACGGCACCCCCGGCCAGGTGTTAACAACAGACGGTGCAGGCAACTGGTCATTCACCGCAGCAAGTAGTTCTGGTGGCGCAAGTGGATTCCAAACATCAACTATAACCACAGCACCTGGCGCTGGTGGTGACTATGATTTAGCTAGAGGAACAGATCAAAATGCTGATCCTGAAGACGGATTCGCGTTAGGTAGTTCTGACCCATTTGGCGTTAGTTTAGGCATTGTTTATGATGCCATGGAACCGGTGGGATCCATTATAACGGTTGATTTTGGTGATGAAGAAGCCTATGTGGGCGCATAACTAAATACACTTAGAGGATACGAAATGCCAACGATTTTACAATTTAGACGCGGAACATCTGCACAGAGTAACAATTATGCAGGAAGCGCCGGCGAGATTACTATTGATAGTGATTTAAATACGATTAGAGTACACGATGGGTCAACACCAGGCGGTGCTACTCTGGTATCTCAAACATCAACAGAGACTCTCACTAATAAGACATTAGACAGTGCGACTACCAGTGTGGGTGCAGTTAATATATCAGAGTTTGTGTCTGACACGGTGGGTGCTATGGTCAGCAGTAACACTGAATCAGGACTCAGTGTAACATACCAAGATGCAGATAACACACTGGACTTTTCACTAACTTCTACAGGTGTTGCAGCAGGGTCATATGGATCTGCGTCACTGGTGCCTATACTTACAGTTGATGCGCAAGGGCGAGTTACTGCTGCGAGTACAACAAGTGTGGCAGGTGTTAGTAGCTTCAGTTGGAATTCAACTACCGAAACTCTTACTATTGGAACAGCAGACGGCGGAAGTTTTGCAGCTGACATTTCTGGTGTAGCATCAGAAGCATATGTTACTTCTGCAATCTCTACACTTGTCAATGGTGCAGATGCTGCCTACGATACACTAAAAGAAATTCAAGATGCTATGGCGACTGACTCGGATCTGTCAGCAGCCATATCAGCTATCAGTATTGGCAACGGCACTGTATCATTAGGTACTTCTGGAGTGGGGTTAACTGGATCATCGTCATTTACTCTTAATCAAGCAGGCGCTGCATCCTTTACTGTAACATCTAATGCTACAAATGCAAACACTGCAAATACTATTGTGGCTCGTGATGCAAGCGGTAACTTCAGTGCTGGTACTATCACTGCTACTCTAAGTGGCAATGCTAGTTCAGCAACTACAGCAACCACAGCAGGTAGTGCAACCACAGCAGGCACCGCAACTACAGCTGGTACATTTACTAACCAGAAAAACTCAGCTACTATCACTGCTTCAAGTACAAATGTTGCTAACCAGATTGTATTACGAGATGCAAGTGGTAACTTCAGTGCCGGTACCATGAATGCAACCGCAACATCAGCACAGTATGCTGACTTGGCAGAAAGATATACTTCTGATTTGGAGTATTCTCCAGGCACAGTTGTTGTATTTGGTGGACAATACGAAATCACAGAGTCAACAAAATCGCACGATCCTGCTGTTGCAGGCGTTATTTCTAGTAATCCTGCTTACTTGATGAATAGTGCACTGCAAGACGGTGTGTCAGTAGCACTTACTGGGCGTGTACCTTGCATCGTCAAAGGTCCAGTCAAGAAAGGATCCGTGCTAGTTACTAGTGACGTTCCAGGCGCCGCCCAGGCAATCGACTATAACAAGTTTTTTCCTGGCGTCGTTATTGGCAAAGCATTAGAAGACCTGGATAGCACAGATGTTAAGATAATTGAAATTGCAGTTGGTAGATTTTAAAAGGTTTTTATGGAACAATTATTTAGAAAAGATTACGACGGCGAATTTGTAATTATACGAAGAAATCTATTTAAACAAACAGCAGAAGAAGAACGCGAATGGTTACCAAATACTATTGATAACGATACAACTGAATATGGCACTGCTGTGATACTTGGCAATGGAGTTAGCAGAACAGCTATACCATTTGAGACTTTGGCTAACCATAAAACAGGTGTACGCGGCAAATATTCGTTGCAAACATATGGATGCAACGCATTATTCAGGGATGCAGAGCCGGATATTTTAGTAGTTATAAATCAAAAGATGGCGTCTGAAATAGCAGAAAACTTCAACAGTAAAAAAACTATAGTAATATCCACTGCTGAAAATATTATTAAGCATCCTGAAAAATTCCATATAATTCCGCATTACCGGCAAAGTATGTGCGCTGGCGCTATCGCAACATACATGGCATGTTTTGATGGTCATAAAAAGGTATACTTAATGGGATTCGATAATCAGGAAGAAGAACATAACAATAATGTTTATGCAGACACCGCCTGTTACGATTCAGCTGACACCGTTATAAATGCATCGCCCTGGGTACACCACATGACAACAATATTTAAAACGTATACAGATGTTGATTTTGTCCGGGTAATGCCTCACAAAGCTGCACCAAAGGCGTGGCGTGGGTGTCTAAACTATAGAGAGATTAATAAACGTGAGTTTTCTCTTGAAGTGGATTTATAAATTCAAAAGTTTTAATTTTACTTTTTACTGAGTCAAAGGCTAAAGTTTTCCAAACGCCCGGGTGTACGGGCTTTGGACAATCTTCTAGTTTGACCCAGCAATATCCTTTGTGTTCGTCGTTGAGTTTTGGAATAAACTCATCAACAACAGAACACAAAAATGTGTGATAGATAAACTTGTTATTATCACTAGTGTATTGGTCAAGTGGTATTAGTTTACCAATCTGACTAATACCTATTTCTTCACGTATTTCCCTACACAACCCCTGATGTAAAGACTCGTCAGACTCCATTTTGCCACCAACAAGACCCCAGTGGTTATTATAACTCCCGCCAGATCTCAATAGAAACAAATATCTACCGGTAATAGTGCTATAAACCAAAACACCAGCGTTGGTTAAAGTATAAGAGTCCATTCGCCCGCCTTGTATTCACCTTCATAGGATTTTTGCCAGGCACTTCCTGTCCAGGCGTATTGTATACCTGAAGTTATGTTACTAACATATTCTGTTGATGATACCTCGGAACTATTAAACGAAATAGTCCACGCTGTGCCGTTGTATTCAATAATATCGTACGCACTAGCAATAAAGTCAGCACCTGTAGTTGACTTCCATGCATCTGCACCGTCTGTGTTATCGACAAATCCTATATCCTGCAGCAACAGATATCTAGTACCAATCAGCGCAGCAGGCAGCCCAGTTCCGGGTCCGCTGCGTTCCGGATCAATAACAGCATCAACTGGAGGCAGTGTATTTGTGGGGATAGTATCAGTGTCCACAGTAAACAACATTATGGTAGAATCTGATGGATGATACGCCACCGTGCCCATTATATTAACGCCGGTCTCTTCGTTGCCTAGTCTGACTTGACTTATGCCATCTGTTAATTTACCGTAGATGCTAACCAATGAATTCCAGTTGTCGGCAGTGCCGATTTTTTCTGGAACTGCGAATGTATCAGTAGGATTAGCCAGCACTTCATTGTACTTGATAAGTTGCAATTGATTACCAACTAGAATAGAACCATATATCAGCGGGGTAAAATATTGCCTTGTGCCCATTAATAAGTCTTGATTAAAGATAGCAGTGTCAATGTCACCGCCTGCATCGTAAATACTGTTGACAATTTTTTCAATAACTCCCAGTTTCTTAATCTTAGCAGGGCTACTGATCCAGATAGGAAGTTCGAAGGTTAGTGTAGCAATGTCCAGCGGATCGTCTGTGCCAATCGGAATAGTTCTGCTGCTGACATTAACATCAGTGACTTCAATTGCACTCAAACTTGTCCAGTCGATGTAATTATCCGTGCTTTGTAATTCCAAACTTGGATTAAACAACGTTAGTATTTGTTCCAATAATTGAAACTTTTGTGTTGTGTTACTGGTCCAGATATCAGCCTTCAATGTCAACTTGTACGGCACCGGCATCAGGCGTTCTACAGTAAATGCATTGCCTTGCGTTTGTAAGTACGTGCCAGTGTCCGGATCAAACTCACGCTGGCGTATATGCATTTTATCAACAAAGTTGGGCTCTTGCACTCTGGGCCTGTCGTAAGATAGCCCGGTGACATAACAACTAATCATTGGAACATTGCCAGCGATGGTATTTTCACTGGCATTGCGCTGAATCTGACTTGCTTGTCTGCTGGCATCACCATATTTAACAGGTACTTCTTGTAAAGTTACTGCTCCATTGGCGTCCCTGCCAAATTCAACTTGGAATCCGCTAAGTGCTCTAATAAACTGTAAGATGAAACGTCTTATCTGTCCATCGTAAAAAAATTGTTGTGCCATTAATTATCTGCTTCCGGGCGTAATGCATCGCTTAAACTCTGACGCTCAGTAGTCGTAACACCGCCCACTGTGTTGGTGCTGATGTTGTTGACGAATGAGCTGCGTTGTGTCGTATTGTCTGGACCGTTAACTAACGATGTTCTTACTGCGTCTTCGACTTTAACCCAACGGGTTCCGTCAAATCTAAACATCCTATTGGGGAAATAATCCAAACGTAATACATAATCCCCAGTTGCGGGACTGTCAGGAAAACTGGCACTTGATACAACATTCATGCCGTTGGGTGCAATGGTGTCTCCAGTCAGATATCCTTTTACTTCTGTTGTAGGAGCGCTGTTGGGATCCGCTAATCCACCGTCTTCCTGGACTGGATTAGTAAAAATTGCACTGGTGTCATAACCACTCTTTGGAACTTCTTCTACTGCCTGCGCAACAACAGCAGTATTAATTGCCATGTTTTTATTATACAAACTCAACAAATCACCAATCGGGTTATCGTTACCGTTTAGTTCATCTTGTTTTATACCTTGCAGTATATCCTTGTACTCTGCACCATCAACCAACGGTGTGCACTTAATACGCCATATATGATTATACCAAGTAGCACTATATCCTTCACTTGCACGTGATGCATCTTGAACAACATAGTAGCGTTTTAATGAAGTGGGGATGTCATCATCCAATGGATGATAATCTGTTAAATGCGGTAATTCTATCACATCTCCAGATATTACCTTTCTACCTAGAGTTTCTATCATATTGTTATAATGAAAACTGAGAAAGATTGTGTCATTTGCCAAGAACAATCCAAATTGGCTCAGATCAAAATCTAAATCTGCAACTGTATAAACACCGCGCAATGTGTGAATATCAGTATCGTACTTTCTATCTCTGTTTTCTAGAAATAACAAGTCCTGTATATTTAATTCACTTTGTGTTGTGTAATTAGGCTGAGTTGCATCACCAGTTCCGGTATTAGTTGCTGCACCCAAGTACTTGTGAATATGTACATCTGTTCCGCCAATGGTAAACATTTCCGACATTCTTCTGTCAAAAAATTTATAATCATTACTTTTATTGTTTCGCCAAAGGCTTAATCGAGGCATCTGTATCGTATCCTTATACGATATTTAGTTGATTTCGCAGAGTACTACTAGAGTATTAGTTTTACCGGTTTGACAATAAAACCGGTTTCAGCTATAATAAGACATAGACAGCAACAAAGGAGCAGATGATGAGCAAAGACATTTTTGTAATTTACAATAAAAACACTAGTCGAATACTCGATATACGCGGTGCTGATGGTAGACACAGCACACATTACTACGGTATAGGCGCCGCAAAAGCAGCCCTGACTCGCTTCTGTAAAAAGTCAAAATTTAACTTTAGTGACCCAGAGTATCCGTTGTACCGGTATGCTATCGCAGAGCGTGAGCATTACTCTGCTAAAATTGAGCAGCTGGTTGAAAAAACTAATTTAATGACTGGCGAGAAGTTTATACAAAGTGTAAACACCTCTAGAAGCTGTGACCCAAGTACGGAACTCTACTGGACTATGTAGTGCACAAGTAGTACTATCCGTATTTGACGTTAAATCCGGTTCGTGCTATAATATACACATGGCAAAGCAAGACAGGAGTCACTGTTGTCACTGTGGACAGCGTTGGCGAAGTTAAAATCGCGTAATTTGACAACAATTGCAGACTAGCATAAAATACTGTATCTAACAAGGAATATCATGGCAACCAAAACAACGGTAGGCATCAAGTTTACAAAAAAGCCCAAGACTGAAAGAGCAACACTTAACTCTGAAGAAAAACTAACAGGTCCTGAACCAGAGTGGACTGGTACCGAAACTGGTAATGACTTTGGGCAGGAATATGCAGTTAAGTTGCGTCGGTCCATGTTCTATGCCAACCATCACTATAGCCTCAAGGATATCAAGAAGGATGTGCTCAAGTATGTGGACAGTCTAGAAGCATTTAGCAAAGAGGAAATGCGTCTGATAGGTGGCGCATACGACTCTAAGACACCCGTGAGTATTTTTACTGCTTCTAGTATGTGCAGAGCAGGACAAAGGGGTGCGCCCCTCATTGAAGCTCATCGTGCATACATCGTGAAGTCGTTCAAGGAACTGCTGGGCAAATACATTGAGATCAAAGCCCCGGACGTGAAGAAGGCAGGGGCTGAGGTTTACAAGCCTACTATCCAGGATAGACTGAACGAGAAACTCAGTGAATACATCGGGCATATCGAGGGTGTGTATGACGAAGTGATCATGGGCGGCAAAAAGGTTAGTCCTGGTACATTTGACTACTTCAAAATCAATGAAGTTCCTCAGATGCAGATCAACAAGATTTCCAATCACTTTCAAAAGTACATTGCTGAACTTACCGAAGCACAAGCTGGTGAAGATCCGCAGTTGAAGGAAGGATACAGTCACTTCAAAGCGGCTGACTTTAAACGGCATGTAGAGTTCTTAAACAACATCGTATCGGACTGTGATAGTTACTACAAGATTAAGCAAGTAACGCGCAAAGCTCGTGTTGTAAAAGCGCCAAGCAAAGAGAAGCAGGTTGCCAAGATGAAGTTTTTGGCAGAAGACAAGTTGTTGAGGATTGCAAGCATAAGCCCCGTGGATATTATTGGTGCAACAGAGCTTTGGGTTTACAATAGCAGGACTCGCAAGATAGGACGTTATGTTGCAGACGAGTACTCCAAGACTTTGAATGTCAAAGGTACAACTATTACTGGATTTCAAGAGTCAATAAGCATGCAGAAAACCTTGCGAAAGCCTGATATACAGATCAAAGACTTTATGAAGCTGGGCAAAATACAAGCCAAGAAGTTCCTGGACACAGTTAAGACTACTGAGACATTAATGAACGGACGTATTAACTCAGATACATTGTTGCTTAAAGTACTGTAACCAACTGATAAATAAAGGTAGCATTATAAACGCTACCTTTATCCATGAGTACACAATTAGAACTACGAGCTAAAATTAAAAACTACATTCGTTTGCGCCTGGGCGACAAGATTGTGGACGTTGAGCTAGATCCAGAACACTTGGATATGGCAATCGATCAGGCATTCTTGCGTTACCGCCAACGTGCTCAAAATAGCCAAGAAGAAAGTTATGCGTTCCTAGATCTACAGGAAGAAGTACAAGATTACACGCTACCAAACGAAATCATGGGTGTACGTCAGATATTTAGACGCGGCGTTGGAAGTAGCACTGGATCAACAGCAAGCCAATTTGAACCATTCGCAGCTGGGTACATGAACACTTATATGTTGATGAGTGGCAGAGTCGGCGGTATGTTAAGTTACGAGCTTTATGCTGGCTACCAAGAATTGGCAATGAAAATGTTCGGCGGCTACATCAATTTTACTTTTAACCCAGGTAGCAAAAGACTTTCAATTGTTCGAAAGATGCCTGCAGGCAGTGGTCCGGAAACTGTGGTACTGTGGACACAGAACTACAAACCTGAGGTTGATTTACTAACTAACCATATGACCTACCCCTGGATACAGGATTACTCATATGCTGTGGCAAAATACACACTTGGCGAGGCTCGTGAGAAGTTTGCTACTATTGCAGGTCCCCAAGGTGGCACCACACTTAACGGTGCGGCACTAAAATCTGAAGCGGCCCAGTCAATGGCAGAATTAGAAGATGAATTAAAAAACTACATAGACGGATCGCAGCCGTTGAGTTTTGTGATAGGTTAACAGTATGCGTATTAATGAAATAATTACTCCCGAAATAGAGCAAAAAATGCTGGAAACCGCTATGGTTTTTGCTCGTAAGGTGTCAAAGAAGAACAAATTTAATCCAACTATTAAACAGATGTATAAGTGCACATCTGGGCCTCGATTTGGACGTAAGGTGGCCAGTATAAAACAATGTGATGCTCCTATTGATATCGCCAAACGCAATCAAATGAAATTAACACGTGCCAAAACTAAAGTATTGCAAGCACGTAGAGCAAAGAAGACAAAAAAGATAAATCCAGCAGCAATCATTGCAAGACGTCTAAACAAATTTAGAAAAATAAAGTAGTAAAATAACAACGCCGACAGTGTCGGCTTTTCCATGAGTTACAAATCAGGAATCAAGTCAGCAGGCAACCACCCTCCGCCCTTATTCTCAATCTCAATTGCGCAGTTGGCACATATAGTTTTTAAATTGGTGTTATTGTTATTTCGTTTGTCGCCATCCACATAGAAAACAAATAGTTGTTTGTGTGTCTTTGCTTTAAATCCACACCGTTCACACCGGTCTTTCTTCTTGTAGCCGGCCAGTGCCCAAGCTGGTCTGATTGGCTTCTTTGTTTTGCCCTTGCGTATACAGCTCATACACATACTTCGATAGTGAATTGTATTGTCCTTTACATAGTTTGTGGATTGTGGCTGCTTGCCACAGCTAAGACAAAGTGGTTTAATCATACCAATATTTACTCATTCCTTTGGTAAAGGCACCATAATAAGCTCTTTTTACTTGCTCAAGGTAAATAATAGTAAGAAGAAATTCTCTCATTAAGCTAATGAGAAAGATTAAAAAGGAAAAATATATATGGCATTAATTTCACCAGGCGTAGACGTAACAGTTATTGACGAAAGTCAATACGCACCATCTGCGGGCGGGACCGTAGCGTATGTGCTGGTTGCAACCGCGCAAGACAAAACGGCAGGCACAGGCACCGGAACGGCAGCAGGAACTCTGGCGGTAAACGCAGATGCAGTAAGCATCGTAACCAGTCAACGAGAACTAGTATCCTTATACGGTAACCCAATATTTAAAACAACTGCAAGCAACACTCCTATCCATGGTAGTGAATTGAACGAATATGGTTTAATGACAGCTTACAGTCTTTTAGGAGTTACAAATCGTGTATACGTGCAACGTGCTAACATCGACTTGGCACAATTGGAAGGAACTAGCGTTCGTCCTACTAATGATCCATCTGATGGAACATATTGGTTAGATACTGCTAATACTTTATGGGGCCTGCAGGAATGGAACTCAAGCCTAAACAGTTTCTCTGTTGTTTCTCCTACTGTAATTACTGATACCACACAATTAACGGGCGGTATACCGTCAGTCAGTATCGGTAGCATTGGTGGATACGCAGTGGTTGCTACAAACGTTAATAATCCAGTTTACTTCAAACGTTATGACAATACCTGGGTATTAATTGGTAGCACCGCATGGCAAAATGCACATTATGTAGTGCAATCATCAATAGCTAACCCAACGTTAACCCCAGGTGACACATTAGTTATTAATACCGACACTGTTACTCTAACTGGCACAACAGTTACTAGTTTTGTCAGTGACATTAACTTGGCGGGTATTACTGGTGTAACTGCGAGAGTAGTATCAGGCAAAGCAGAAATTTATGTTGACGCCACTGCAACTAGTAACGGCAGCACTATTGACGGTGTATTGGATATTGCCAACGGGTTGGTTGGCGATGTTGCAGTGGATGCCGGCATAGTTGCAGGTACCTATGCAGCACCTGCATTGCAACAAAGTTCTCATGTATCAGTACCACGTTGGAGAAGTTCTGACACCACACCACGTCCAACTGGATCCGTTTGGAGCAAAACAACAAGTGCGAATGCAGGTGTTAATTTCGCATTGTCTGTGTATAGTTTAGCTTCTGCAAGTTTTGCAACATTAGCTGCCCCTCTTTATATCAACGACCAGTCTGCATTGGCTGCAATCGACTCAACTGGCGGCGGATTAAATGTAGCGGCAGGTGCAATCTACGTACAATATGATGTTCTAGGCACAACAACAGCAACTTTTAGAACATTTAAGAGAGCAAAACAGGGCATAACAGTTGTTACTGGTACCATTGCTACTCCTGTATTAACTGCTACTGATGCGTTTACTATTCAGGCAAGTCAAACTGGCGTTACTGCACTAACTGCTGCGACGCCAATCGTACTATCCGGTACCACTGCTGCTGACATGGTTTCTGATATTCTAGCTGCAAATATTCCCAACGTTTCTGCGGCAGTAACTGCCAGTGGCACAGTCAGTATCACACATATCAAGGGCGGCGTTCTTGTATTGAAAAATACAGTCAACACTCCTTTGAGTGCTGTTGGTATTACAAGCGCTACAACTTATGTGCGTGCAGGTACTGATAGCGATCTAATTGTCAGCAACTTCGAACCACTAACTTATACTGCCAGTGATGTGGCACCAAATAGTGATCCCGATAACGGGCGTCTATGGTACTACAGCGATGTGGGTGAAGTTGACATCATGATTCATGACGGCAGTGCCTGGGTCGGATACCAAAATGAATCTGCCGATGCTCGTGGTTACGTATTAACTAACACATCTCCAGCAGGTCCTATTGTTAGTGCTAGTGAACCAACCGCACAGAGCGATGGCACTGGTCTACAGTACGGCGATTTGTGGATCGATTCCAGTGACTTAGACAACTTCCCTGTAATTTATCGCTATAGCACTATAAGTGGCAGCGACGCCTGGGTATTGATTGATAACGCAGACCAGACTACAGAAAACGGTATTCTTTTTGCAGATGCTCGCTGGGATCTTGATGGCACTAGTAATTCAGTAGTCGACGACTTGGTGACAATTGAAGAATTGTTAACAAGCAATTACTTAGATTTGGATGCACCTGATGCAGCCTTGTATCCGCGTGGAACATTGTTGTTCAACACACGTAGAAGCAGTTTTAATGTTAAGCGTTTTGCTAAGAATTACTTTAACGCCGACGACTTTACTGGATCATTACCAACAGAAAAAGATTCTTGGGTAACAGCAGCTGGACTAAAAGATGATGGTAGTCCTTACATGGGACGCCAGTCTGTGCGTAAATTAGTTACTAATGCGTTAAAAGCAGCAGTAACTGCAAGTACAGAATTGCGCGAAGAGCAGCGCGTATTCACGCTAATGGCAGCTCCGGGATACCCTGAACTAATTCCTAACCTGGTGGCACTAAACAACGATCGTAGAAATACTGCGTTTGTTGTGGGCGATACCCCAGTACGTTTAGCAGGCAATGCAACTGCTATTCAAAACTGGGCTAACGATGTTAATAATCAAGGTACTGGTGAATTTGGTTTAGCTACTAGCGATCCGTACGCGGCTGTGTACTATCCAGCAGCCCAGACAAACGATTTAGAAGGTAACACTATTGTAGTCCCCGCCAGCTATGTTGCATTACGCACGTTGATTCGTAGTGACAATGTAAGTTACCCCTGGTTTGCGGCAGCTGGTGTTCGACGTGGTTTAGTCGACAATGCAACTTCTATTGGTTATATCGACAGCGCAACTGGTGAATTTGTTGCGATAGGTGTAACTGAAGGTCTGCGTGATACCTGTTACGAAAACCGCATTAATCCAATCACATTCCTAACTGGAGTTGGATTAGCAGTTTACGGACAGAAGACATTAGGCGTAACAGGCAGCGCTTTGGATCGCATTAACGTTTCTCGCTTAGTTGTTTACTTACGTAGAGTAATTGACTTGGCAAGTAGAAACTTTGTATTTGAACCAAATGATAAAATTACTCGTGATGAAATCAAGCAAGTTATTGAACGTGCATTAAACGACTTGGTCGCTAAACGTGCATTGACAGATTACTTGGTGGTTTGTGATGAAACAAATAACACGCCAGTACGTAGAGATCGTAATGAACTATACGTTGATGTTGCTATTGAGCCAGTTAAGGCTGCTGAATTTATCTACATCCCATTACGTATCAAGAGTCAAGGTGCTATTGCAGGCGCATAATTATAGTAGTATATAACCAGGGAAGCTCGCTTCCCTGGTGTGTGCCTAAAATAGCTAAATATATAAAACAGGAGTAGAAAATGGCAGTTGCCTCATTAAACAAATTTACAGTACCACTAAGCAGCGACCAAAGTGCAAGCGCACAAGGTTTGCTAATGCCCAAGTTAAAGTATCGCTTTCGCGTTAGCTTTGAAAACTTTGGCGTGAGTACTCCAAGAACAGAATTAACAAAACAAGTTATTGACTTTACTCGTCCTAGCGTGAGTTTCGACGATGTTACGATTGATATTTACAACAGCAAAGTGCGTCTAGCTGGCAAACACACATGGGGTGACATCACAGTTAACCTACGTGATGATGCGGGCGGAAACGTCTCCAAGCTAGTTGGTGAGCAGTTGCAAAAGCAATTTGACTTCATGGAGCAGGCAAGTGCTGCTTCGGGCATCGACTATAAGTTCATTACACGTTGTGAAATACTAGACGGCGGTAACGGTGCTAGTGCACCCACTGTGTTAGAAACATGGGAAATTTATGGTTGCTACTTGACAGAAGCAAACTACAACGACTTAAACTACAGTGAAAGTGCTCCAGTAACAGTAGCGTTAACAATACGCTTTGATAATGCAGTGCAAGTTCCTGGTGAATCAGGCGTTGGTTCCGCTGTTGCCAGAACACTGGGTACCACTATTACTGGTTAATAAATTAGCCAACTCCTTGAAAAAGCTCTACCAAAAATAGGGCTTTTTTCATGGGATAAATAATAGTATGAGTCTAAACAGTTTCCTAAAACAACTTTCTACTGGTGATGAGATCCGTGACTTCAGCCATGCCAGCAAAATGTTTGTTGATGGCGGCATGCGACTAGCACCCAAAAGTGGATTTTCTTATCACGTATTTTTTGATATTACTCCTGATATTAGTAAACGATTTCAGTCAACCAGTATAATAGAAGCAGGTATGCTGGTCAAGTCTGTCGATTTACCATCATATCAAATAGACATCAAAAGGCATAATGCATACAACAGGGTAAACCTGGCACAAAGTAAGATTAATTATAATCCAGTAAATGTTGTATTTCATGATGACATGGCTAACGTGGTGCGTGAACTATGGTATGAATATTATAGCTACTATTACAATGATGCCAAGCACCCAGAGTCTACCTACACTGGCTTACATAAGTATTCGGCAAGGCAGACTGCTGAATGGGGCTTTAACTCAGCAGCAACGCTTCCTTTCTTTAGTGCAATACGTATATACCAATTACACAAGAAACAATTTAGTGAATACACACTGATTAATCCCATAATATCAGACTGGATGCACGGACAACAAGTTGCCGGAGCAAGTGATCCAGTAGAACACAAAATGACAGTACAGTTTGAGACTGTGAAATATCGTAAAGGTTACGTGTCAGAAAATACAGTCAAAGGCTTTGGTGAGTTGCATTATGACCAAACACCTAGTCCACTAACTCCTGCTGGTGGTGGCACGCAAAGTATTGTGGGTCCTGGTGGATTATTAGAAACAGTAAGTTCTATCAGTACTGACTTGGCAGACGGCAATTTGCTAGGAGCAGGCCTCACCGCAGTACTAACTGCTGAGAATTTTAAGGGTGCGGATTTTAAACAAATAGCGAAAAGTGAATTTAAAGCTGGGTTAAATGATATTCTAAGAGGCAAAGACCCCACCCAACGTTTTTACATGCCAACAAATACTAACTCTAAAACCGCGCCCGCCACCCTGTCAAAACAATTTCCGGATAATACATAATGACCACCGCTACATATTCAAATTTACCAATAGGCGAAATAGACGCCACTAAGTCATTCTTTGAGAATTTTTTTAATCAGAGAATTGCTATATCAGAAAATGAAATTAATGCAATTGTTGGTTATTTCCAAAAGAGGACTCCAAACAAAGATGCAGCCAATGCCCTTGCACTCGCTGTTATTAACGGGGCGGTGGAGCAAAACTTGCCGCCTATGGAGATTTTAGACCAGTTTAAACGTCTGCCACAGGACCAGATAGATACATATCTTGCATATTTTTTAAATCTTACACGTTATCCCACTAGCCTAGTAGGACTAAGCAATGTCCCTGCAGTTAGCAAATACGTAGCAAGATCTATACTTCCTTAATTTATGAGTAATTACGCACAGGGCGAATTCACACCAAAAAATCCTGCCAAGTATTCCGGCAAGGGTAGGATAAAGTACCGCAGTGGATGGGAGTGGACATTCATGAATTTCTGCGATAACAATCCTAGTATTATTACTTGGGCAAGTGAAAGCATACAGATACCTTACTTTAATCCAGTAAAGGGCCAACAGTCTATATACATTCCTGATTTTCTAATTGTATACAAAGATAAAAATGGAAAAACTCGAGGTGAGTTAATAGAGATTAAACCAAGTAAAGAAACTACTATGGAAACAGCCAAAAGTACTCGAGATAAGATAATGGTGGCTATTAATCACGCAAAATGGAAGGCAGCAGAGTCTTGGTGTAGACAACAAGGACTTGTGTTTCGAATAATAACAGAAAAAGATTTATTCCATCAGGGTAAGCGTAAATAGCTTACTATGTCAAAAAAGCTAGAAGATTTATTTAACTTGTCATCTCCAACAGAATCTGTACCTTTGTCAAAAGAAGATATAGATAAAATTGAACAGGACAAAGCACTGTTGCATGAAGTCGATTTAACTATTGACAAGATTGATGCAGCATTGCCCACAGTCAGGGACTTGGAAGCAAGCGATACTGAAATGGATGAGCTGGCAAAACTAGCACAAGAAAATTTTCAAAATTTAATGGAATTGGGCATGAGCGTTGACAGTAGATTTAGCGGCACAATCTTTCAGACTGCTGGTACACTACTTGGGCATGCTATAACTGCCAAACAGGCAAAGTTGGACAAAAAACTTAGAATGGTTGATCTTCAGATCAAAAAGCAGCAACAGGACTTCAAAGAACAACAAGCAGAACTCAAGCGTTTAGAGGGCAAGCCCAGCGGCGACGAGCTTCCTTTAGACGGCGACGGACATGTACTAGATAGAAATGACATTATTGCTGCTCTATTAAAAAAGTCCAGTGAATAACTTTGTCATACGCGATGTCAACTCAGATTTTCCCCGACTGTTGGAAAGCTACCAAGCATATTTTAACAGCGTTTACTCTACCACTGGTCACCGTTCAGTGGAAAACTGGACAGTATCCGATACTCCGGTGCCAGCAGCAGTTAATTACATAGTAATACCCGTCAGCGGATTTCACAAGTTTGATATACCCACAGTAAAGCCCAACGATATATTAGTGTTGGATGCATATACTGAGTCTGCAAATTGTTTAACTACCGATTTAGTTGAAAAACTAAAACAGTATACCAATAAACTTTTAATATTGAGCAACGGCACCTGGGACAAAGACATATTTGATTATGACTTGGATTACGAAATTGTGATCTATCCTTATTGGTTGATATCGTACTCCTCTTATATAGCAAGCCCGCATAGCGTAAACTATTATCAGTTGACGCAGCACAGTCCAGCCCCCACCAAAATGTTTAATTGTCTTGTGGGAGTAAGCCGCCCCGAACGAGACTACATAGTTAGTAAGCTAGTGGATAAGAACCTTGTGGCACACAACGTAGTTTCCTATAAGGGAAATTTTAGACGTAATGGACACGCTAATTGGGATTTTACAGATGAGTGGCGCCACAAATTTAACGCAGACTATACAGAGTATGCTAAATTGTCATTGGATACTCCACCTGATACTGATTTGAGATTATTAAAATCATCTGAATGGGAAGACTACGGAAACTTTAGTTTAGCATATGGTAGACCCTGGAGTGGCAGAGAGCATATACTGCCTGTGACTATATTCAATGACACCATGTTTAGTCTAGTGGTTGAGACCAGTGTGTTTAACAAAAACTTCCATCCTACTGAAAAAACGCTGAGAAATTTCTTGCTTAAAAAACCCTTCATAGTTTTTAGTTCACAGCACTATGTGAAATATTTGCACACACTGGGATTTAAAACATTTGGTGATTTTCTAGATGAGTCATATGATAGTATAGAGTGTCCACTAGAACGGTGTGATGCTATTATTGCAGAGACTGAGCGTATATGCAACGAGGATATCATCAGCAAACATCAGAGCTACTTTGATGCAATTTGCGAGCATAATTACAACCATATGAGTCGATTGCAGCAGTATTATACACAAACAATAACGGATTCAATCGGCAAATTTTTTATAAATACGTAATATATTGGAATAACCATGAAGAGACTATCAGCATACCTAACAGAAAGCACAAAAACCTACAACTTCAAGATGACAGTTGCAGGTGAGTGCGATAAAGACATGGTGGCAAAACTTAAACATGCCGCCGACAAGTACGACGTTATTAAAATGTCGGCAGCAAAGCGCTTACCCGTACAGCGCAGTAATGATTTCCCTGCTTTGGGTGCAGTAGAACTAAGTTTGATTGACTTAGAAGTAAGATATCCAGTAACACCGGAACAGTTAACTACATTATTTGCAGAAGTTTGTCATGAAGCACATATCAAAATCAGAACAGCCGCACAAGCAGCAGATGTAGCTCCTATTGAAGAAATAGACGATAAAGAAACTGAGCCAGTACTAACATCTGACCTGGAAGTCATAGATGTAAAAGAATTTAGAACTGACAGCCAAATTGAAAACTTAATGAAAGAGTTTAGTAGCATGGCTGCAAAGTACGAAGGTCCAAAAGAGGTAAAAGCCAAGACCACTAACGATTTACCACAAGGCGGTAACAGTGCTGTGGGTAGCACAAAAGCCAAACTACCTGACGTCAAGTCAGCAGCACGATAAGGAACTATGATGAAAGATATTTTACAAAAACTATTCGCTATTGAAAATAGCGCTCCAACACAACTAACAGAAAGCGCTGTGCCAGAAGCCAGCAATTTCGATAGCAAGAAGATCAGTACTGGTACTGTTTACAGTCGCAAGTACGATCCTGAAACTGGTCAAACAACAGGTACCAAGCGTACCGACAACGATGCAAAGCGTGGACGTGGACGTCCTAAAAAGGATGCTGACAACGACGGTGAAGTCATGAAGCCTGACTTTAGTGCATTTGGTATGGGTAAAACTATTAATCTACCAAAAGACAAAAATGCTAGAAGAATCAAAGGACGCGACACACGTGATACTGTAGACGAATCAGCAGTGATGAAGCGTGCCCTGGATGTTATCGAGAGTGCTGTTATGCTTGAAAAAGAAATGACAGATGCGCAGATGACAAAGCGTGAAGAAATTGTTAAGGGCATGAAAGAAAACATGGCTGGTTTCGAGAAGCGATACGGCAAACGTGCAGAAGCAGTCATGTATGCAACTGCTACTAAACAAGCAATGGCAGAAGGCGCTCACAGCTACATGCCCAGCGGTGAAGAGATCGCAGGCAAGCGTCCAGAAGATGAAACAGTGGGCGACAAAATGAAGAAGTTTGTTAAAAAAGTAGCAAATAAAGTAGCTCCTGACGATGAGACACTAATGAAAGACTTAGCCAACAAGTCACAAGGTGTTAGTGAAGCGGCAAAGCCAGACTTCTTAGACATCGACAAAGATGGCGACACCAAAGAAGACATGAAGAAAGCCGCTGCTGATAAAAAGGCAGGTCCTAAGAAAGGTGTAAACCCTTTTGCCAAAGAAGAAGTCAAAGAAGCATGCGGTGACATGCCAGCAGCTACTGGTGACATCACTATCAGTGGCAGCGCAGACGCATTGGCAATGATGCTAAAGATGGCGGGTATGCCAGCACAAGCAGCGCCAGTACAAGCAATGCATTCAATGGAAGAAGCAGGCTTC
>TARA_R110000796_G_scaffold60233_7_pt1 | contig 25002 bp, 42 predicted proteins | sample TARA_R110000796 | Tara Oceans TARA_R110000796 (sample SAMEA4397815) | marine metagenome | biome: Polar Biome; feature: [SRF] surface water layer (ENVO:00010504); material: water (ENVO:00002006), including particulate matter (ENVO:01000060) such as... | depth 5 m
GGTTGCTACATAGTCTGCGGCTTGTTCCGCTGTCATACCCATAAACTTACCAAAGCCAGTATAATTTTCACGACCAGTAAGTTGCTTTAGTCCACGTCCGCGGAATCTCCAACCGTCGCCATCTTGAGTGTTGCCCATTTTGTACTTACGAAACTCATCGTTGTAAACACGGTTAGCAATCTTCTCTGGGTTACGAGCATACTCAGCAGCACTTGCTTTGGGAGCAGCACCAAAGTAACGACCAAACACAGCAAGTAGTGATTTTTCACTGTAGTTTAAATTTTCTTCCAAACTGCGGAAGTTGTTTGATTCATGCGCACACTGGCTAATAAAATGTGCCATGCGTCTTTCGGTAGTGATACCGTATTTGGGTAGCACATCCACCAATGCTGCATGCCATGCATCAACATCTTTGTTACCCGAGATTAGTGCGGACAAGTGTTCTTTTTTTAGTTCAAACATTTATTGATTTCCTTTTTAAGTTAGATTATTTAATACCTGCTGCAATTCGAAGGCTTTCCGTGAAGTCATTTTTCGGAGCGGTAGTGGTGACGGTAACACCGGCTACTGCCCTTAGGTGATCAAGTTCAGTATGTATGTCTTCCTGTACTGCTTCTTCAGATTCGATGCCGAATTTTGTATTATAAGCCTCAACAGTTAGTGGTATCACTGCTGCCAAACGTTCCTCTGTCATGTCGTAATCCTTGAGTTCTTTGTGATACTTCCAGTGCCAATCTTCCATTTTTAATGCTGTGAGGTTGTTGGTGTCAGCAATAAGACGCATTATCCTATCAGGAGCATCTCTGTCTCTTGGCATTTCCACAAAAACCAAATAGTCACCATCAGCCTTTTCACCAGAACTGATGTCACCGTCTAGCACCCAGTCGTAACCTTTTTCAACAAAGTCTACTAGGTCCAGAGCTGGCTCTTTGTCTTTAATTTTAAAACTTAAAACGATAACATCGGCGTCATCGCCCATCTTGCTTTTGAATTGATCTATGTGTAACTCGTTACGTAGCAAACGTTTTAAATCACCTATTTCCAATCCTTCAAATAGTTTATTATTGTGCATTAAATTCTTCCTGTTCATCTTGCGTACGGTTAGCCATTTCGTCATCGCCTTCTTCATACGCGGTTTCAATGTCATCCATGTCCAGTGTATCGTTCTCTAGTTCCAAACTGCCTCTTGAAATTTCAGTTAGTAAGTTCTTGGGCATAGTGATGCTAACAAGCCAAATTTTACGCTGTTTAGGTTTAGCGACATGAGTGCCGGGAAGGAAGTCTGATTGATCTTTTACTTTAGCAGGATATGTTAGTGTATCCTTTTTATAGATTACTTCGCAATCGTAATTTAGTAGACGCTCTGCTCCACTAGGATCTGGCATCATTTTGTAGGGCCACATGAATGTGCAGGTAACAAAGTATTTTTCGTATACAGGTCCCGCAACTAGTTCACCTTTTTGCCAGTTAGCAAATGCGTACAACCCCAACTCATCAATAACACGCTCAAAGTTAAGCAGTGTATTGAGACTGCTGTCAGTCATGTAAATGTCTTTTACGTTTTGTAGTATGTCTTTAATATCCGTGGCCATGTTAGTGGGTACCTTTTAATTATTTATCAATGTGTTATCTTAGAGTTATAGTTCCAAAGATAAAGTAGTCAACTATAAATGTAAGTTCTGCACCCAAAAATACAGCAAAATAGTAATTATTGAGCCAGTTCCAGAGCTGTTTGATAACAAACCATGCCGCTATGACACGCAGAGTGTATAGTATGTCGCCTTGTACAATATTCCACACACTGGTAACAGGATTGTCAAAATACCAATAGAACAATGCCATGTCATAAGCATAACTTAACTGCGCAGCCAAAATGACTGCTACATAGTAACTTACATATCTGTTTAGGAACTTTATAACGTTGGCGGTTACCAGCAATCTATAAAGTACATATATAATGTTTGCTATAATTAACTGCATGCGATAGCCTTTGCTACTTCTGCATCCAGCCAGTGGTCATTCACCGAGGTAACATATTTGCTGTTGGCATCCTGATTGCACAGTTCAAAAATAGTGGGATCATTGTGTAATATAGGCCAGTCTAGATCCATTGATATCCTCTGTAAGTATTCACTCTTGTAAAGATACAATAACTCTTGACTTAAGAAGTAAGGTATACCTATATCAAATAGGTGCTGATATGAATCTATTGCGGCTGGAGTAGTATGTTTGCCCCTGACACGTTCTTGTTGCACTCTCAATATATTTTGATCTCTACCAATAACAGCAACATGTACATCTGAAACATGACACTTAGCAAACTTCACAAAATCTTTAAAATTGGGAGTCTGTGCCTGTTGATCTTGTACAAACGGACTACTAATGCTGGTTACATAATAGTCACTCTGGCTCCAGTCAAACTCTTCTAAGCAACTAGGGTTAGCCCAGTATTTGGCAAAAGGCTCAGTGTGATGTCCCAGCCAATAGGTTTCTTGCAGTTTACTCCAGCCAAAAACATCGGGGTGCTGTGAAAGTATTTTACTAAACAGATGGTTACCAGAACCCTGCGGTCCTGTTACTATCAACATCTTTTTCTTCATACGAATTCCATCTTTACCTTGTTAAAAAATATTCCATATACCACCGCAACAACAGTAGCTAAAATAAGCGCTACTGCAACAGGGCTTGCTAACAAGTCTACCCATTCATACAGTCCAGTAAACTGCACATAAGTTGCTTCTACTCTTGCACTTAGTATAAATCCTATTAGGAAACTAACACGACTAAACTTTATATACTTTAGCACCATACCAACAACCATACAAATTGCCAGCATGAGGTAATCCTCAAACAGTCCTGTGTATTGTACACTACTCCAAACTAAACTTGCAAGTATAGGCCAGAAGTAATATTGAAACGGTACGTTGGTTATTTTAACTGCGTACTTGATAAAAGCATAACTCACTGGCAGTATTATGAATAAACTCCACAGGTAACTGCTCAACAAATAATCAAAGAATGTTTGATCTGCTAATACACTGGGTGTTCCTAACTCTAATCCCACGTACATTAACAAGCCCATTACAATAACCTCAAATGGAGCACCTGGAATACCAAATAGCACAGTAGGAACGTAACTAGTTGCCTTTTGTGCATTGTTTGCACCTTCACATCCGATTACCCCGCGCACATTTCCATTGCCGAATTCTTCATTCTTGTTTAGTGCAATAGTCTGACTATAAGCAAACCAGTCTGCGATGTTGCCGCCTATGCCTGGTATAAGTCCGATAAAACCACCTATAAAGCCTCCACGTAATCCGTCCCACTTATAACGCCAGCTGTCTTTGATGCCTTGCAATAGTTGTGATTTAATTTCAGTGTTGTCCAAGTAAATACGTTCAGCTCTCATTCGGTATGCGCTTAGTAATTCCGGAAAAGCAAGTATGCCTGCCATAATAGGGATCATCTGAATACCGTCACCTAAATATTCGATGCCAGCAGTAAACCTTGGTGCCGCAGTATCTGGATCCAGTCCAATTAAACCAACAAAAATTCCCATCATCAGTGCAAGCAGTCCTCTAAACCAATACTTGCTGGATATAAACACCACACAAGTTACGCTGAATATCAAGAACGAAAACATTTCTCTCGTTCCAAAGCCCAGTACTATCTTACTGTAGTAGGGCAAAAACAGGAACACTAACAGTCCCCAGATTAATCCGTTGACCCAACTGGTGCTGATACTAGCACTTAGGGCTCGTGCGGCTTCTCCCCTGCGCGCCATGGGGAAGCCATCTATCATAGTGGCGGCTGCGCCACCTGCGCCAGGTATGTTCAATACCACACTGCAAAAACTGTCGCCTATACTGCTAGTAACAACCACTGCTGTGGTAAACACTACTAGCATGTAGGGATCGTGAAAATAATTAACAAAACTGTATATAGCAATCAAGCCGGTGGTGGCTCCTGCTACTGGTATAAGGCCTACGATAAAACCGTAGGCAACGCCCAACAATAAGAATAATGCATATTCCATAATTCAATGGGGAGGTAGTTAGCCTCCCCTCCGTTTACTTGATTAAGTTTTCTTTGAATACTGCTGGCTTGCTAGTTGTCTGCAAAAAGTCAACTAAATTACGCAATGCAGCTGGTTTTATCTGGTTACGCAAAATGTCTAATGCTTTGACCATGTCTTCACCAATAACCCATTCGTACTTGCCAGTCTTCTCGTAAATAATTGCCATTGATGCTGGATCAGCAGCCATTGCACGGAAAGCAGCACGTAGCGTTTCAGTATTAGGATTTCCCTTGTCAACCCACAATGCTTTTTGCATCACATCACGGAAGTTGCGCAATAGAATGTAGGAGTCATAAAACTCACCACTTGGTTCAACACCCCACTTGGCTTTGAATACTTCAGTAAAGCTCTTGCCTGGATAGTTGGGATCTGCCTCTACTTTGCCTGTTTCAAGGTTAAACACACCATGGCTATACCATACTTCGGAATAGTCTTTGTCTTTGTAGTACTTGTTGTAGGCAGCAGTTGATTCACGAGTTACTGTGAGTTCGCCGCGCTGGTATGCTAGGCGCCTGTCGCCACCACTCATGCCTTTGATATATCGATATCTTTCAGCAAATATTTCTTTGGCTTTGGCGACTGTTAAACCTGGGCCGCCCATCATCAAGATATGTGACATCATGTCTGGATCCATACCAGAACCTGCTGAGAATTTAACTTCACCTGTGTAGGGGTCAAAATCTTTAAGATGTCCGTTGACAATTGTCAAGTTCATCATACCAATTGGGTCATACTGATAGTAGTCATAGTCGACAGGATCAACTAGATAACTCTCACCATTACCGCCATGTGATACCATGACAGTCTTTGGGTCTTTGCGAAGTTCGTTATGGAACTTGTTGAAGCCAGGAATGTCATTAGCACCTGGTAGGTGACGAATGATAATTTTTTCACCAAGATGCTTCTCCAGCTCTTTGGCTACAATAGCAGTCCAAACACTGGTACCAGATCCTGGTTTTTGTGGCACGATAAACGTGTAGTCAGCTTGTGCGGCGCTCATAATGCCAGCACTTGCTAGTAATGCGATTAAAAGTTTTTTCATTTTGATTTCCTTAAAAAGATCTATAGTTATAATTTTACGATCTGTTCCGCTCCGGCCTGTGACAAAACTTTAATAGTTTGTTCCGTCACGAATCCAGTTAATTGTAGCATAGGCCTGTCTTCCCAGCCCATGTTACAAGTGGCATGCGGAATATCCTGCCACTCCCATGTTATGCAATCGCCTGCACGCCATTGTGTCCAAGCGGCATTGCCCAACATAAAGATTTGTCCTAGTTTCCAGTCATCCAGCATTATGGCAAAACGCCTGATTACTTCAGGATGTTTATCCATACGTGTGACCTTGAAACTATTGGCACGTTCCTGACGTCCCGCAAAGTTGTCGATGTGTTCCACCAACATTTGCCCAGTAGTCTGATTATGGAACTTGATGTAGCAATCATCCATTCCCATGTGATTGCTGACTTTTTGGAATATTTCGATGTCCTCTGCTGCTGCGCGATTAAAGATTTCCATATGCGGGTCAGCACCGGCACGTATTAAATCCGCCTCTTCTTCTGTGGCACTGTACATTCGCTTCTTGGGTTCTGTGGGAAGTTTGTCGAAATTATTTCTAGTGCCCCAGGTGCTTGCTACTGCACGTGGCAAGCATTGCTTTATTGCCGCAGTAAAATCTGCATCGAATCTGCAGACATAGGTGTAACTGTCTTTGCCTGGTTCTGCAGGCTTTGTTGTGTCAAAATGCCAATCGCTTCGGCGTTTTGTAAAATCCCAGCGACTACCGTTCCAGTTCTCGTACTCACGGTTTCCTTTGTTGAACTTGTTCATTACTCATTTTTTTAGTTGATCTCTAGTTATTGTTATATGATCGCAAAATACTTATCTACTTGATTAGGGTAACTAAAATATCAGGCCATTGTTTGTCTACATGTATGCCAGTACCAAGATTTTCCAAACACCATTCGCTGGTGAAGTAATTCCAAGTAACACGTTGTTGGAATCCAAAGTCTAATATTGCCTGATTTTGTCTAGCAATTTCTGTCATCATTGTGGTACTGTCCTTGTAAGCGTCATAACAGGGGTACTTTATACTGAAGCCTCCAGCTTCGTGCCACCAGGCAAAACTCGACATGTCAGGACGGTATACCAACATAATCCAGTCATCGGGGTATTTGTTTTTTATGTCGGGTAATACATACGCCCAGTCATGACTTTTAACTAGTTTAGTACCTCCCAGATCTTTCCAGGCTCTGTCAATGTGACCTGGTGAATCTAAGTATGCTTCCATCTCCATGCCTGGACCAAAGTACGCACCTTTATGTCCTGAAAACTGTCCGTGTTGGTACTCACGCTCCGGCGTTCTATCACTGGTGTTAAATCCAGGGATGCGCTCAATATGTTGAGCAATGCCACTCCAGCGGCTTCCGGGCACACCCGTAAAAAATATTCTTTTTGGTAATTTCATGACAATAAATAATGTACTAATATAACTAATTTATGCCATTACATCCAAGACAGGACTTTTTAAACCAATACTTTGCAGATACCTGGAGTGGAGACATTGCTTCATACCAATACTCAGGATTTGCTATACTAAACCACATAGGGGCTAATGATCGTGTGTTAGATGTGGGCTGCGGTAATAATCCATTCAAAAGAAAAATAAAAAACCTAACTGGTGTTGACCCTGCTAACACTAAAGCAGACGTCATGATTGCGATTGAAGATTATGAGACTGATGAAAAGTTTGACATTGCTCTGTGCTTGGGTAGTATCAACTTTGGTAGTCACGAAGTAATTGAAGCACAGATAGCAAAGGTCGTTTCACTGCTTACTCCAGTAGGTAAAATATTCTGGAGATGTAATCCCGGTAGGCATGACCACAGAAATGAATTATGTGAGCAGATTGATTTTTATCCCTGGACATTTGAACTGCTAGACGACTATGCCAGACAGTTTGGATTCAGAGTAGTTGAATCACGCTGGGATCGTAACAGCCGGAACGAAAGAATATATTCCGAGTGGCAACGGATATTTAGTGAATAATCACAGACAATAACATATCACATTCAGTTTTAAACGGTGACTTAAATACTCTTGTAGACAGAAAAAGAATTGCCCGGTCTACTACAGGCCGTAGCAAGAGACTATTCTGTGTACATTAAACCCAGAGGAGAATTTACTTGTCTAGAAAAAGAACTAACCGAGCTGTTGCTCAACAACGCGATCAACGCGATCAACGCGATCAATGGCAACAACGCGAACAACGCGACCCACGTGGCCTTGATGATAACACTATCAAATTCAACAGATATACGTCTCAAAACCGTAATGTTAATCTAGTAGCTAAAACACTCAACCAAGAAGATTACATAGATCTACTGCTAAATGAAGATCTAAAAATCGTCTTTGCCACAGGCCCAGCAGGTACAGGCAAAACAATGTTGGCTATGATGGCTGCTATCAAAGCGTTCAAAGAAGGGTTAGTTAGTAAGATAGTTCTCACACGCCCAGCAGTGGGTGTTGATGATGAACAACATGGGTTCTTACCTGGAACCATCAATGAAAAGATGGAACCATGGACCCGCCCACTATTCGATGTTATGCATGAATACTGGTCGCCAAAAGAAACTGCACGTATGCTAGAAGAACAAATAATTGAGATATCTCCACTAGCATACATGAGAGGACGTACCTTTAAGGGTTCATATATTATTGCAGACGAAATGCAAAATGCTACCCCATCGCAAATGAAAATGTTGCTTACACGCCTCGGACAGGATTCTAAAATGGTAGTAACCGGAGACACACGACAAGCAGACCGCAAGGAAGCCGATAATGGTTTGCTAGACTTCAAACGTCTAGTTGATGCTTATACACATGAGTCCAAGTATATTGCTGGAGTTGAGTTTAGTGGCAAAGACATTCAACGTCATCCGGTGGTTGCTGAAGTACTACGCATTTACAAGGAGATCTGATATCGAGAACAATATTAGATAACAAAATGGCAGGATTACCCTGCCATTGTCATCTATCCTGCAATAATATCGTAGATTTCTCGCCAGTTTTTAACGATAGGTATGTCGTTGTGACAATAGTGCATATTAAATCCATGCTCCATTAAAATAGAAGAAAGACCCAGTTTATTACCCAGTTCTGCATTTTCTGGCTTGTCTTCTACCCAAAAACAACCCGTATCTTTGTATTTTTCTAACGCTTCGTCTTTGTCTGCACCAGTATCAAGACACACTACTTTTTCAAACACTGTCTCACCAAATAACTTACACAAATTCATTTCACGAAGTTTACCAGCGTTGAGGTTTAGGCTCAGACTGGTGATAGCATGGAACACATATCCATGGCGTTCGTGCAGCAGTTTAACATAGTGCATTGCATCACGCAGTGGAGGTAGGAAACCAATTGCGGCGCTTTCGTTAAACATCTTAATCAGTTTATGCCCCTGATTATTACTGATGTTGTAGCGCTCACCAATTTTATAATTTAGTGCACCGCCAGGAACCGGCTCAAATCCATGCTGTTCCATCCAGATAGCAAAGGCGTACTCCCAATTTAAGAGTACGCCATCTACGTCCGTCAATATTACATTTTCTTTCATTTCTACTCCTTATACTGTATTATAGCACAACGAGTATTAAAAGTCAACGCCTCATGATATTAAGTAACTGATTCATTGTTGTTTCCAATGCTCTGACTTTTTTGTTTAAACGTTCGATCTCGGAATTAGACTGTCGCTTAAATTCCTCAAACTCTGTATTACGTTCCTTCATCTGCTTGTCATGACCAAGTAAGGTTGGCCTAGGCGGGGCATTGGGATCAATCGCTCTTTTCTTCTTCTGCTTGTACTGGCTGAACATCGGGTTCATCTGTTGTTTCTTTCTCTAAGGTGAAGCCTGCTTTTGCCATGTAATCAGGGTAAGCATCGCAGTAGTATTTAACCACAGTGTCAAAATCTGCATCTGGTTGAAATCTGTTTTTAATTACCTGACGTTTAGTGAGGTTTATCATTACACCAGCACTGACATCTTTGGTTCGTGTGCCAATAGAAAACTCAACACGCTCGTCATATATGATGTTGGCAGGGTCCTTCATATAACCAGCAACTTTGGTCATTTTTGGGTTACGTGGTTTTGCAGTGTAGGTTGCAATTAGGTATAGGTCGTTATTTTTCATTATTGAATTCCAGTTAATTCAGTTAGTGTTGCACTCAGGTTAATTTCCGCATCAGCAATCATACTATGGTTAACTAGTCCGCGACGGATAATTAAGATAGCCTCATCTTGTTTCTCATCTGTGTCTCCCCATAAATCTAAATTGTCATACATCCAGCGGAACACATCGTCCATTTCTTCTGCAAGTACTTGGCTACAAATCAGCTTACGTGCTTCTCGAATCTTGCGTGATTTAAACAAATGCACTGCGTCAAGTTTCCAGTCTTTAACACCTTTGTCATTCTCACCTGGCGGCAATAAAGTTCCTGTAGTACTATTGGCTTGTAATAAGTTTAAACACTTGCGCAAGTCTGGATATGTTGCCTTGATATAACTATCCAGTACGTCAAGATCCATTTCAACACCTTCTGTTATCAATACAGTTGCCATTCGAGCAGTAAACTCTGTTGCATCTGTCTTATCAATAAGGAAAGTACTGCATCTACTGTGCAGAGCTGCCATGATTTTGTGTGGACTATTACAAGTTAATATAAAGCGAGCAACGTCTGCACTGGACTCCATTAAGCCACGCAAAATAGCCTGTGCATTATGACTCAGGTAATCAGCTTCATCTAACAGTACGACTTTAAACTTACCAAACGGCATTGTCTGTACAAAGTTTTCCACTTTTGTTTTGATAAAGTCAACACCGTTATCTCGACTAGCGTTAATATGCAGTACGTCGAATTCATCAACTCCTAGTTCGTTGATTAATACCTTTGCCAGTGTTGTCTTACCTGTACCAGGACTTCCACCTAACAAGATGTGCGGGATAGAACCTTCTTTGATCCAAGTTTCAACTTTGTGTCGTTGTCCTTCGTCAGTAAACACATAATCGCCAACAACAGCTGGGCGATACTTTTCTGTCCATAGTTCTTTCATTGATGTTTCTCTTTTTTCAATAAAGCAAATGTTCTATCTGCTTCTAGTTTGTTGATAAATTCTTCTTCGACTGAATATGTCGGGCACTCCGCCAACATATCCGCTATAAAGTATTTTAACAGAATCAAGTCTTGTTTGCAACCCCAAGTGGTAAAGCCATCCATACTGGGATCGGAAACAGCATATTTGATTTTCCAGATATCCTGTTCGATCTTCTTCCGATCCCAGTCTTTAATCATTACTCTTGGCTCCAGTCGATGCGCTCTTTTTTCTCGCCATAAACTGCTTGTGAAACTGTATCCATGTTAGTAGGCTCATCGTCACTCACCATCATCATGGCATCGCCATCAATCCTGCGTAACGTAAGTTCCTCGCCTTCCATCTCCACATGCACTCCGCGTGTCCAGCGCCCGTGTTCTACTAAAACCCACTGTCCAATTTTAACATCTTGTTGCTCAGGTCCCACAGCATATACTTGGCACCAACGTGGGCGGATACCATCGGTCTTTCCATCGTCTCCCAACAAAACAATACCGCTGTTTAAGGTTCTACCACTGAAGGTCATTTCATTAACAATGATATGATCATGTAGTGGTGTAAGTCCTTTAATTTTATTAGTGAACTTAAATTTTTGTTTTTGCGCAAACGGATTTTGTGTAGCTGCCATTATCCAATTCTCCTGACTTTTTTAGTTTCTTTAGGCTGTACTGGATTTGTCGTTGTCGTCGTCTGTGCTGCTGCCAGTGCAGCTGCCAAACCCCCACGTGAAGTTTTTCTCACTGCGGGGTCTTCCGGCAACTCTTCTGTTTTGGGTTTTTCTTCTTTGCTATTGTCTGTCAATTTACTTTCCTCTGTAACAGTGTTAACAATATCTGCAACAATTTTAGATGTCTCAGCGGATCGACGTATTGACTCGGTGCTGTCATGTACTACATCATCTTTTGGTACCATTGTGTGCAGTTTGTAATTTTCATTCATGCGCTCATTTCTAGTTTTGACTACTCTACCACCCGGTCCGAGCTCATCGCCTCGAGCGTTTGTTCGCATGTTGCCTACTGCAATAATTTCTTCATTCTTTAAGCGGATACCATCCATATCCACGATTTTGCCATTTGCTGATTTGTATTTTTTTACCATTGAAAATCTCCTTGTGTGCAATATTTATTTTAAAAATTCTGCGATATCTAAATCATAATATATACTGTTAATTCTATGCACACCTAACAAGTATAATACATAACTAGCCACGCTAGAGCCGCGACCTACTCCCCAAACAACTTTATTTTTTCGCATGGTATCCACAAAGTATTTCAAAAAACGCAACAATTCAAATAGTTCTCGTTCTTGAAACATTAATAGTTCGGCGCCGACCCGTTGCAATTCTTCATCTGTTTTGCAAAGACCTAACACATGCTCTGCAATATCAAAATTTTGATATTCTGCTGGCATATACCAATTAGTCTGGTTGAATGTGTCGAACTCGTCTATTGACAGCGCATCAACTTTGTGATATTTTTCCAAAGTAGGAATATCTGCGTAAGTTACCTTAACTGAATCGTTAAATTTTTCCGGATTTCTTACTTTGAATTTGGATATATCTAAACTTGGATTTTTATAAAGTAATTTTGCAACTTCATCCTCGTCAAAATACACTACCCCAAATTCATCTATATTCATATTAGTCAATATTGATTATGTCACCAAAGTCGTTGTCATTTGACTTCAATAACTCTTCCATCTTTTTGCGATCTCGTGTCTGTTGTTCTTCCAAGTAATCATTATACAACAATTGAACTTGGCGTGTCAACTCGGGATTACCTATTCGATAGGATGCAGATAACTTTTTACCAAGTTCCAAGACTTTAACTTGTATTTCGGTATCAGTCATCGCACTAGTATCTTGGCCTAGCGGGTGCATGATTAAGCTGCTTTCTTGGCTTCTACTCGGGCATTCTTTTCAGCAGTAACTTCATTACGACGAAGTTTAATTAGTTTGGCAATCTCTCCATATGCTTTGCGGGCACGGGCACCTGCGGCACTATTACCACCGAAAAACTTTGCATCTTCTGCAAATGCTGTTTCGATAAATGCTTTCATTTCTTCTACTGTATTTGACATTTTATTTTCCTTGTTGAATTATAAGTCGCCCGATTTGCGGTTTTCGCTGTGAGATACATCGAAACTACCGCCTGGATAACGAGCTTCCAGTTTTTTTACGTTTTCTGCAATAACATCATTGGGATCAAGGTTAAGTGCACGACATGCATTAATCCAGTACCATATAACGTCACCCAGTTCACGTTTCATATGAAAAATTGTATCTGCATCCAAGGGCTTACCCTGGAATACAATTTTCTTGGGAATTTCGCAAAACTCACCACCTTCTGCTGCTAACCCAATTGCGGCAGTTAGCAGCAATGCCATGTTAACTTTGTGTTCGTTATGACTCAGTGCGTCTACTCTGTCCATAAAGTCGGCAGTGCTATTACTAGCGTTGCTAGTCACTGCATTTACAAAATCTTTGTATTTGTTTAAATCTACTGTCAATTGAAAAACTCCTTATGCACAATTATATAGCATTGCGCATAAGGAGTCAAGTGGTTTTTAACCGTTTACCCGACTTGTGTCCACATTAGGTTAGCACCTGCCAGAGCAGTTAATGTACCACCGTTTGTGGCAAAACGCATTGAAACTGTCGTTGCCGCAGTATGAGTAAATGTGCCAGTAATTTTACACAGTTTGGCGCTGGTGCTGGTGGTAGTTACTACACCGCCTGTTGCATCTGATGTAGAAATTGTGTCTAGTGCAAATACACCAGTCGGTGAAGCCTGTTGTTCAATCAATGCATAACAGGTACCTGCACTAAAGTTAACACTAAATGTATGTGTATTAGTGCTACTTGCACTATGCGTGAAGGGGATAAACGCTTCGAATTTATAACGAGCATTTGCTTTGGCAGTAAATGCCAAACCCACATTGCCCAGGGCAGCAGAGCCTGTAGTTGCATTACCAGTTAACACTGCAACAGGAGCACTTGCTACTGGTAACATACGTGATCTGGTTAGATCGTTTATAGCAATAGTCGCGCCAGCATCTTCGGTGGTAAATTCAAATATAAACTTTCCAGTTTCTGCAAAACTCATCACATTAGCAACTGTACCAAGCAGGCCATCAACACCGATGGTGACCTCAGCGGGCAGTGTCATTGTATGACTTGTACTTGCAACTTCTACCTCAAGACGAATTCTACCCAGTGCTGCTGCTGCTGGCAAGTTACTAAAAGCTATAGTAATATTACCTGCAGTTGTCACAGTTTGGTAGTGTCCCTCAACGTGGTTGAGAGTCACAGTACCACTAATCGTTCCTTGATCAAAACGTGTTTCGCTAAAATCTTTAATTTTGGCGGCAGTCATCAACGCATCGCCAAAATCGTTATTCAGGCTGGTTCCAGTTAATGCTGATTTTAAAACAACCTTGCTGGCAAGATCTTCTAATTCACTTTTTGCAAAAGTAAGGTTACTTTTAAGATTCGTAAAATTGTCCCGAAATCCCTGGCTATCGTTATCTTGACCAGCGATTGGATACGTCCCATCTACGTTGTTGGGGTTAATGTTTGACATTGTTTAAAAACTCCGATTTCATATATTTAGCGTTAATTAATTCTTAGCTGTAAGTTTATTCAAAAACTCCCAGCTGTGGCCATTTTATGTAAGAATCACCAATGTCTGGTTCTTGGTATATATCCTTAAATGCAAAGAACTTGGTTCCATTCGCATCGTATGTTGTTTGATCTGTTATAGCTTCTTCTGGTAAAAACGAATAGTCGGGAACTGTGTTACCGGTTTTAACAGAAGGATCGTAAAACAATCGCTTGCCGCCGTATGTTAGTCCGCCAATGCCTACAGTAATTTGCTCATTGGTTGCAATGGTTTGTTGCAATGTTAACTTTATTAAACCATTGACCTGTGATATTAGATAGACGCCCGAGCGCTCATTAGTCAAATCAAAGTATCCAGGAATCAGCTCTGACTCATCAAACCTAGCACTATCGAAACCATCTGCGTCGAATGTTGATGTGAAATTTTGCCAGGCCTCTTCCACACTGATGTCGTAGTTTTCTTGTTTTGCAAATACCAGGGTTTTGCCAATAACAAAATTTGACACCCCGTCAAATCCACCATTATCAGCAATGTAAGAAAGAGTTCTGCCATTGAGTTCACTAAATGGTGTCTCAACTGCAAAATCAACATTTGCAACTAGTGGTAGTTCTTCGTATGTGGCAGAATACTTATCAAACGTTGTTTCTTGACTTGCAATAAAATTAGCAGCAGTAGTGTCATAATATTCTGTTAGGTTGTTATCCCAGATGTATCTATCAAGCACTATGTTAAATTCGCTAAAATCAACTCCGGCACGCTCAATTCTAAAAGCCACTTCTTCAGATTTGCCAGGGATAGTATAACACAAAACCGCAGCATTCACAAGTCCCAGTACCGTTCCGTCTGTTTGTTTACTAGTCATCCAGCCAGGAAGAACATCCTTGTTGACTTGTGTTATGTTTTCATACACTTCCAGACGCATGTTCTCAAAACTGTTGGGATATATAACTGGGTCAAAGCCGCCCGATATACTCACATTGCCCAGTGTTAGTGATCTGCTAGAACTATCACCTGCAACGGTGATTTTGTTGTCCTGCACTTCTGCGTATACAACTTCATATTTCACATTACCAGAAGAATCCAACGCTCTAGCTGTTTTAATTTCACCGAGTTGTACACGCTTGTTGTAATGATTAGTTGTGATGGCTGCTTGCAAATCAGCCGCAACAGCTGGATAAATTCCAGACGCAACTAGTAATCTGATGTCACTGGAAACGCCAAAGAATGGGTCTGCGGCTCTGTAGACATTGGCTGAATCTATAACAGCTGGGTCTGTTAAAACAGAGTCCAGAGCAGTTCTATCTGAGGGTTTTAATAATGCCTGTGCATACAAATTATCGTATGGAACTGTATTAAACAAATTAACAGTGATGGTAAAGGTTTTAAATGTGCTTATGTCGCCTTCAAGGTCATAAACTTCAACAGTAAATGTGTTTATTGTGTCGAATGTTGTGGGAGTAGTCACACTTGATGTTCTTCTAAAGATCACATCAAATGTTGTAGAGCCGCCATCTAAAGTAAAACCATTAAATGCGGCTCTTCCTGAAATATTACCATCTGGTAATAATACAAGTCCCTGTGGCAGTTTACCAGTATTATATATACTCGAGGTAGCCGAACTTACTGCATCATAAGTTACATTAATCAATATATCAGCGGCGGCGTCTGGAGCAACTGCAAAATTAACAATAAATCGTTGGTCCGCTGTCGAATTCGCATATACCAAACTCCAGTCTACATCCTTGGTTTGTAATACATCATCAACATAGACTTTTATAGTATTACTGGATATACCAACACTGGTGGGTATAGCAAAGTCTGCGGTACTGCCATCGCCAGTAAAACCGTTGGATACTGGTGATAAAACTCCAGTAGTATAGTCATCTGCTAACCGATAGTATAGAGTTCTACCAAGTCCATTGGTAGCCTCAACATAGAACTCGCTGACTCCGCCATTGTCTATTTCGCCCAGAACCGTGTCTGTGTTCCATCTTACAAATTTGCCCAAGTCGCCGATTAGAGAAAGAGTATATGTATTACTATCACTGATGTATAGTGGGTTATCACGTTTTTGTACTCTGACTACTATAGTATAGGGAATTTCCAGCAACGGCTGTGCTGGAATATCACCGTAAAACCATCCAGTGTCTTGGTCCAAACTTAATCCAGGCACACTACCAGACACTAATTCGTACTGTATGTTATCACCATCAAAATCTTTACCCTCAAATTTAAAGGCAAAGTAGTTATCGTGCAGTATAATGCCTAAATCCTGTTCCTGCGTCAATAGCACTGGCATGCGTTTGTTGTCAGTATCAGCAGTGATGATACTGACGTTGTCAACAGTGACAATCGTATTGTCTGCTGTCATGCCATCTTTGCTGATTATGAATATTTTGTATGTTCTTAAAGCGTAGTCTTTGCCATCAAAAACTGAAACAGTAAATTGGAAATTTTTGTTTACTGACTGTGTACCAAAGTCCCAAGGAGTCTGATCCCAATCAGTGTTAAACCAACCACTTATTCCGTATAATTCATCAACTGCAATATCAATAAAACCGCTTATCAACCCAGTAGCTTGATCCAATGACAATCCATTGGGCAATTCTCCGTTACTTATTTCCCATGAGAGAACATCATCATCTAGATCTACTGCTTCTAATTGATACTCGAACCTGGTACCGTCAAAATAGTCACCCAATGAGTCTACTGTAGTAGTAATTACTGGAGCATCCTGGCCTGATACTGTCAGAGTGAATGTTCTATCTGATACATCTCCGGTCGCGGTCTGACAGCGAACACAAAAAGTATTAACCACATCTTCTGCAACGTCCGTAGGCACGCCTCGAATAAACACCTTACGTACCGTGGGGATACCTTCAATAAAGCCGTCATCCTTAATACTTAAACCTGCAGGCAGGTTTCCGCCTACTATACTGTAGGTGAGTGCGGCATTATCTGGGTCTATTACATCAAAACGCAAATTATAAAACTGTCGTTCAGCAATAACACCGAGATCACCTGCTTTTGTTACCCAGACTGGTCTTCCCATTGGTAATTCCTGTTATGCCCAAGTAGTTGAAACTCTGCCCCATATAACGGAAGACCCGTCATAATCGGCAAAACAAACATACACGTAGACACTGTCATAGGCAATACTGCCTGCGACGTCGCCCACCGAGCCGATATTAGTAACTGGAACTGTATTTCTTATTCTTGAATACAATTCGGTAAAATTGTTATTAGACTTGGTGAATGCTACTCGTAGTGCGTCACCGGTGCCATCATTAGGACTGCCGCCCGTGCTAATTAATTGTTGAGACATTCTGCCTATCCTCTTTTAGTTATTTATCTAATAGATTAAGGACCGTATACAGGAATGACCCTGCGTAGGGCCACTCTGACTTGTATTACAATATACTGTTCGCTGTTAAGATACCATAGACAACTGAATGGATTTGACTTTATCAAATCTAAAACTGCGCCAGCCTTTTGCTTCAATATCCCACACTGAGCACACTTCAGAATTAACCTTCTTAACTCGTGCTACTTCGCCTTCTGCCAATATCTTTGGTTCAGGTGCAGGTGGCACAACAAGTGGGTCCAGTGTGGCGGACATTTTGCGTAGTGTACCGTCTGTTTTAACAAACTCAACCACAATCTTGTCTGTGCGCAATGCACCTGTGACCCATTCACGGAATACACCACGTTCAGCTTCATCAGCCTGAAGGTACCAGGCGCCATCTTTGTTTTTAACATCATTCATCGTCATATTCCTCTGTTTCTACATCAATTAAAATTTTACTATAAAGAGTCAGTAGCTCTTTGTTGCTTATCTGTTGCAATGGTTTGACATCGTAGATCAATTCACTGCGATCCATTAGCCGATAAATTGCCGCAATCACCAAGTCACGCACGATCCACAGTTTCCTCTATAACCATGACACCGTTGCGCACCACATAAACTTCGGCGCACCCACTGGCTCGAATATACAGTCGACCGCCATCAATCATGTTGCCGTTTTTAAACTGCTTGTAGTCGTGATGTGACTGGCTGTACTCTAATTGTCCCGCATCGTTCGCCACCACGCCAAACTCCAATTCTTCAACTGCGTCTGCACCTGCAATCATCAAACTACCATAACGCCAAAACATGCCAAAATAGCGATTGCCAAACTGGGGATGCGGCGTAGCTCTGTAGAACACGTCAAACGGCCTATCGCTTTCATTAATATCAGTTGTGCAAACATACGTGATGGGGACTTGGTCCTTATCTTCGTAGTATTTGATTGTCTTTTTAATATCTAACTGTGGGTAGTGTTTAATCATTTTTGATTCCGTAAACTTCTTTAACGGCATCAGGTGGCTGTGCAGTGGTTACAACTATATACTGATCTTTGGTATTAGGAACTTTGCGAATTAGCCAGCGTCCGTTTTTGTTGAAAAAAGCAATAAACTCTTGGTCAGTCAACGCAGTTTCTTCATACTTCATTTTCATAATTGCTTCTCCAATCTTTTTGCTAATGCAAAACTTGCTAGATTTTTTCCCTTGCTTTCGCACATGATGTCAAACTGATTGTTAAATGACAATGCCCAATCGTTGACTGCCTGATTCCAGAAGAAGTTACTGTGTGCTCTTAGTTTTTGTTTCTTGTATCCGTGCTCCAGTAAACTCTGCATATTGGGTCGGTCGTTTTGTGGAAAGTCTACTAGCACATCTTCACGACTAACACTGTAGTGCATTGCAGGGCGAACTCCACGCCAGCTGTCGATTACACGTAGAACTCTATCGTCGGTGGGTTGAATGTATTCTCCTGCACGGATCCAGTGATGGTGTACATCCAGAACGAGGGCACAGTGCTTTTCGAGTTCGAGGCTTGATTCAATGCCCCAGCAGTTTTCGTCGTTTTCGATTGTGATGCAGTTTCTTGCTTCGGGTGTGAGTCTTGGTAAGGTGTCGATAATACCCTGTGGACCTCGTCTACCGGAGATGTGTACGTTGATTTTAAAGTCCTGAAAACTCTTACCGAATCCCATCCAGCGGGCCATATCCACATGATACTCAAACTCCTCTATACTTCTACCTACAATATCGTCTGACTCAGAAGCCAGCACAGTAAACTGGCCAGGATGGAAAGACAAACGTACATTGTTCTTACGAGCAATATCGCCCACTGTGGCGAAGTGCTTTTCAGCGTAAGCCCGAACGTCAGGTAGACGCCAAAAATACTGCCAACTAGACTCAGTATAAACAGGCAGTAAATCACTACCAAGTCGAACCATTCTGAGGCTGTCATCTAGTTCTCCTACTCTTTTAACTAACTTACGTATAGACTCTATGTTGTGTCGCATCAGGTCCCAGAGTTTTTCCTCTGCCACTGCGCGACTTTGTCGGTTAAGCCAGGCAACTGTGGTGCTGCGTGTGTTATATTTTTTACAGTCGTCTTTGGGCTTGATACCGTCTATCTGATCCGGAGTATCAATCCATTTACATGCGAAACCAATTTTATTCATAATATATTATAACAAATAATTGATTTATTGTCAAACGTCGGGCCAGTCCCTAAAAAGGGCATGTTGTATATTATCTCCTACGAACTGGTTAAAACTTTTGTGTTTGACCTCTAATTCTCCCTCTAATGGTGCTACTCGTTTAAACGCGCTGTCCAGTTGTGCCATACCAGTGAACTCCATTAGTATCATCCATTCTGGCATATCGGCGATACTACGGAATCCCATTTTGCATCTGGTAATACGGTAAGTTTCCATTTTACCTTCAGTAACTAAATGATCAAAGAATGACCGCATATTATTGACCCATTCTAGATCTGTAAGGTCACCTTCTTTGTCTGCCCAAATTGTATAGATATCCATTTTTATGTTCTTTCTGGAAAATAATCTTCCATTACACCTTCACGGTGCACATCACTAGTAATGCAATGCAACCCGCCATCCCAGAAGTATCTATGCCTAAAATTAATCACATGTGGGGTAATACCTCTGCGCTCAAAGGCATCAAATACTTCTTTGTTGTAATTATTACACACAACATTATGTTTGTCAATCACCAGCATGTTGACATCGAACACAGTTTCTTCCACATAACCGACCCAGTGCCCTAACCACTGCTCGACAAAATCGGTAAACTCGTCATTTAATTCTTCTCCCGGAACCCACCACTTGCCTTTATTTTTTTCTTTTAACTGCAGGAACGATCCAAACTGCCGCCAGTTTTGCTCGTTTACGTATATAACTTCCCAGCCTGGAAAAGTTTTTTCGTATTCTTGCACATCGTATAAACTAACAATTAGACCAGGTACAACAGGACAAAACGTGCCGTCGACATGCCCAGCAGTATCAACAACATGCCAGCGATGATGCGGATAATATCTTGAGATTTCATCTATCGTGGTAATAGAAATATTAAGTTGGGAAGGATCGGGTGTCCCAATGTAAATATCTCTCCCGATCCTACTTACCATTGCCGCATTAAAGTTGCAGTCATTAAAACAGTCAGGAGCAATAGTAACAACTTCTGCACCTTTGCTTATTTCGTCGGCCACATCCCTCCAAGTAAACTCCCAAATTGATTGTTTTTTGATGTTACCAAAACCATCACGTAAATCAACTCGATCTAAATCTGCTAAATCAATTTTCCAAAAATCACAAATTTCTTTTTTAATAAAATCAGGCAATTCTCGGAATTCTTCATCAGTTGTCGGAGGATGAGCTGGCCATGAATCTCCTTTAAGTATTTCCCATTGTGCAGTTAGTCTGCTTAACATATTCGAACTACTAAAGAAAAATGTATCACCGTGCATTATCGAATAATCTCTCGGAGTCATTGGAGGTATGCTAATTTTACCGTCCGCAATATAATCTTGATAATTGTCACTCACAGTTGGACGTAATACTCTGACGCCAAATGATTCCAGTAGATTAATTAATTTTTGATAATCTTCTTCTGTTTCACGGGCAATTCGCTCCATAACCAGACGCACCCGATCATTTTTAATAAATTTGTAAAACTCTGGATTATAACTCCGTCCCACAATGCAGACTTTAAGCGGATCCCAATGTTGATAAACTGAATATTTCATAATGTTCCTAAAATTTCAAAGCCAGCTATTTGTTTTTTATAATCGTCATCTTGGCCAAGGTATAGATACTTAAATCCCATATGCTTGTATAATGCACACTCGTGTTTCAAACTGTTAATACCCAATCTTAATCCAGGGTTAGTATAGTCCCAGGCAAATTGCATACATTCTGCATTTTCTTTATCGAAACGTTTTATAAGACTAAATGCAACTAGTTTGTTATTGGTATAATACCCAATAACATCATTATTGGGGTCAGTGTATTCGCTAGTAAATATAGGCATCACACTAGTGAACTGTTTATATCTACAATAGGTGATGTAGATATAGTCTAATTTATCGATCAATATACTGGGATCAGATATTTGTATAGCGTTATCTATTTGTGTATAATTAGTTTGTGATAAATTTATTCTTGCGTAGATCATGTAGTTAAGTTCGCCAGGTAACCACGTCAGCCAGATTATCCTCAGACCAGATATCATAGTATCCTTTTTCTCTGATCTGTTCGGATGCAGACGTTAATTTACTTAGCTTTTGAACCAATAGCAATCCACATTCTCCGAAATTCATCTTAACACTATTTAACATTTCAGTATCAGTAGGATGATCTTCCAGTATCACATAATCACGCTTCATGAGTTTGCTATTATATAACTTGATAGTAGCTGATAATAGTTCATGATGTATGTCTGAATGATTAAAACATACAATTAAGACATCTTTGGAATCTAAAACATGTAAATTTTTTTCTACTATCTCCATTAATTTGCGTGGCTCTGTAAATACAATTTCTATTTTGCCATCAATCCTTGCTTGTCTAGCGTATGGACAAGGAGCCCAGTCGTTGAGAAGTGGATTTTTCTTCTCAACGAAGTCTTCCATCCACTGGTACAGTTGTGTTTTAATTAATTCTTTATCCATTGGTTATGTCCAGTATTTCTGAGTGTTCTGCACCAAGTGGTTTAGGTTTCCAATCGGGTCCATATAACAAGTGATCAGTCGCTAGATAAAAGAAATGATCAGAAAATCTAATTTTTAATACTTCCACGATGTCTTCTAAAGTATTGCCCTGTGCTAAAAACTCACCAGTATCTCGATCATACCAGTAATATAAGTTGTCGTGTTGTTCTGCTGACACCACATGTGTTATACGCGAAATCTTTTCCATTAGCTGTTGGTCAGCTGATGCTGTGGCAGAAGGTTTGGCTGCTGAAATTAATCTGATAATTACATAACCAGTCGCCATCCAGAGCAAAAATTCAATAAATTCCATATACACTTTCTATACTGATAGTTGTCACGATGTTTACTGGTGTTAAGTCCAAAGTGAATCACGAGCTTTAATTAAACGGATCATCATTTGCTCATCTTCTTTTTCATAAGCTGCTTCGATCTTTCGCAACAGCTTATGTGCTGTGTTACTGGCTTTTTTAAGTTCTGGAGTTTTATCACTGCTCATCCAGCCTAGTTTACCACCACTAGCCTCGCGACTTGCTTCACAGTACTCAGTCCAGCCACTTGCATCGTATGGGTCTGGACGATTTGGATAAGTCACTGTCCACCAGGTGTACAGCTCCTTGATCTCTTTTGCACGATCTGCTTGCGAAGTTGGCTTGCCGTAGTCTTTGTGATCTTCTTCTACGCCCCAGTCCTTGTCCATGGTCAGAGTCATTGCCCAGTCAAGATGATCTAATCCTGCTTGTGCACAGCGCCAGGTTCTCCATCTCCACCAACCAGTTGCCCAGAACGGTGCAGAATATTTTGCACGATCTTCTTCGTTGCCCCAGGCAATATGACTCCATGCTGATTCTATTTCCACAAAGTCCACAAGCTCGTTGAAAAGACAAGGAAGGAAACGATTACCAACATCTTGCCATTGTCCTGGCTTGATGTCTCTACTGTGTGCAGTGAGACTATTGGTGCGAGTGACCCAGCGATTGTTAACATAATACTTGACAGCATAGATTCCTCTAGCAGGTGCTGTGACAAAATCCTGAATATAACCCAGTACATCTTCTGCTAACCAGTAACGAAAACTGTGCATTGATTGTGCAGCAGTGTTCCAGTTGTCCCATTCTTCGCCGGTGCCAGCACTGAGTTTCTTAGTGCCGCGAAGCCAATCTGCAAAAGGAGTGCAACTCCAGTATCTACTATGTTGTGCCATCTGTTTTCTTCTTTAGTGTAAATGTGCCGTCTTCTTGGTCATTCCAAATTAATGTGTCGCCGAAATCCCAGCCCATTTGATTTAATAGTTCTGTTGGCAACGGCATGATTAACTCGCCTGTTTCAGGATCTTCTGCCAGTGTCACTGTGAATTTTTGTTCAGTCATTATGTAAATTTCAATAGAGCCATCGTTATTAATTCGGGATTATCTATAGACAGGATATATGTGTTATTAACCCAGTTATTAGGCGATACCTGCACGTTCCATTCTGAATCAGTCAAATGTTCGCCGCACCATTCTGCAGCTTGCAGTACTGCGTCAACACCATGTATATTTAAGTTTGTACTCATATGTATATATTATAACAGATTGTGTATTTACAGTCAATCGTTGAGTATTTTCCAGACCCTGGCTTTTTCCAGCAATTCCCGCTCCATTGCACGATACCGTTCACCAAGTTCTTTCAACTCAGCCCATTCGGCTTCCAGTTTCTTATTTGGTTCCAGGATAGCCAACCGTTCATTAACCTGCTCCATGAACTCTCGCATACTTTTGCCACCAATAGTAATATCAGCATCAGTGGCCATAGTGATACCGTTAGAGGAGTTGATTGCACCTGATGAATCCGTGAATGCCCACTTGCTATTGACTGACCCATTACTTGCGGTCATTACGTATTCAGAATCAACAGCAGCATTGACTGTGAAGATATCTTGGATTGATGTGGGACTAATGCCCGTAAGTGAATTATTTTTAGTTGTCATTGTCATTTACCAGAGCTTTCATTGCTTCAAATTGTTCACGAGCTTCAGCCAGTGCCGGATATTTGTCACATAGCGCGTCTAAGTTTTGTTCGTCGTGCATTCTTTTACTTGCCCAGTGAAGAACATCCTGTGTTATGGTTGCCACACCAATATTAGCTTGTGATTCCAGTAGACACCACTGGTTCCCATTATATGTATAATTTTCCTGCATGGCGAAGTCGTAAACAATTTGTCCCACATATGGAGTATCTGGGTATTTAAACTTGACAGACGACGGTGGCAAATATCGTCGTGAGCCGCTGACGTCCAGCCATATGGAACTTGAGTTAATACTTTTAATCAATGATATTATCCTTTGTAATAGTTTAGCATTTATACATGTTCAAGTCAAGAAAAAACACACCGAATCGGGGTAGTGTTTATCCTAGATGTATTATGCCTGGTGTTTTCATAAAAACTAATCTGTAATAACTGACCCTACAACTTTTGCCGTGCCAACAGTGATATCAACTGCAAGCCCGACTGCACCACCGACTGCACCACCGATTAATACGCCGGTGGTGGTTGCGCACCCTGAAAATAATAAAACTAAACTTAACAATAAAACTCTCATATTAACTCCACCTCAGGTAGTACATCATATAGTCTTCTTGGTGTTCAAAGCGAATTTCAAATATAGGTTTAGGAAACCATCTTGAGTGACTCATAGGTCCAAAAGTCTGTACACACCAGGCAACACGTTCGTCCCACTGTGTCTGTGACATACCACCACACTTGCCTTTATACTTCATGAACTCCACCTTAGCGCAAACATCAATGCTTCGCTGTCATCTTCAAATTGAATAAACTTTTCTTTGAGATAGCCAGGGCTACGGTAGTAAGGACTCTTACAGTTGGCTTTGAGCCATACATGCACTAGATGATCTAAGTAACTGCATTGGTAAGAGGCATCTACATTGTCCACAGTGTCGGCATATTTAACCTTGTGTAGTTTTGGAAATTTAATTCCAGGCCAGGCGTCGGATGTTTTATAAGTTATCGCCATTTTAAAATAAACATAGTTCTTTCCGTAATCTTCTCATGAACTCCACCTTAGCACAAACAACATTGCCAACTTGGGATC
>TARA_R110000796_G_scaffold88981_1_pt1 | contig 24888 bp, 15 predicted proteins | sample TARA_R110000796 | Tara Oceans TARA_R110000796 (sample SAMEA4397815) | marine metagenome | biome: Polar Biome; feature: [SRF] surface water layer (ENVO:00010504); material: water (ENVO:00002006), including particulate matter (ENVO:01000060) such as... | depth 5 m
TACTTCTTGAGTCGCCCCGTGCTGCGCGTGGAACTTAGCACGCTCAGAAAGCTGACTAAGCTGGCTCATCGAAAACAGCTGGGCGTGGGCGAGTGCCATGGGGCCACCGCGTAGTTGGGCGTAGGCATCCGCTTCCAGGGCATTTAAGGCTTTCTCATTGATCCGGTAGAGGCCGTTCACGCTGATCGGCTCGTGCCCTTCGCCTCGTTCAAGCTTCAAGGGCCACTGCTCAATTACCTCCGCAGCCGCTAAGGCATCTACCGCTTGCTGGGTAAGCACACGGTTCTGTTCGCTCTGATGAAGAAACTCAAAGGTTCGCTGAACGGTCGATGCCAAGTTGCCCTCGTCATCAAACAGCGCCTCGCCCGGCTCTTCGCTCAGATGCGCTTGATCTATACATAGGGTCTTCTTCCCATCCTCGGTATTAGCGAGGGTAAAGGGGTAACCGCGCAGTGAGGCAGGCACATAGTTACCCAGCCAGCGGCCATCGCTGTGCAGGTAGAGGTTGGTCTGACCATCCAGGCTTAGCAAGGCGACGGCCTGATAGCCTGCTTCCTGCTTGATAAAGCCCAAAGCATAGTGCGGTACTAGCTTAGCCAGTTCCGCCAATAAGATAGGGGCCACCGCCTGCTGGTAGGTGAAGGTATAGCCCTGGCGGGGGTGATAGAAATGGTCAGCGTGCTTTGTGCGAGATAGTGCAATCCACTCTGGCATATGCCCTCCGTTTCTAAATAAAAAAACCCCGACAAAGTCAGGGCAAAATACGTTGTCGAACGCGGACTTACTAGGAGAAAAAACCCCCAGCCGAGGCCGGGGGTTATTACGCTTTAACCTATCGAGGGTAGGCATCCTTCTCAGAGAGAGGGATTAAACGATGAAGTCAGCTGTTGCTATTTCAGATGCAGCATTTACGCCTGTAAGAATTACTAGTGAGTCATCCGCGTTAAACGTATCACTACCATCTTGATCTACAGCAACCCATGCGTCGCCTGTTCCAGCTGCGTTCCAAGCAACGAACACGTCATCACCCGCAGTAGCTGTAAGGGCAAAGTTAGCTTCTGCAGCTGCTACGAATGCCGCGAAATCGGCGTAACCAGAACCGTCAGCAATGGTCGCTTCTGCACCAGCGAACCCAGTCTGAAGAGTATCAGTGCCAGTAGCAAAGTCAGTGATAGTATCAGCTGTGGCAGCAGTGATGCCGGTATCGCCTGATGCGAATACGAAGGTATCAGCGCCAGAGCCACCGGCCAGAGAATCTACGCCTGCACCACCAGTAATGGTATCGGAGTTAGAAGTACCCACGATGCTGTCATCACCTGCGCCGCCTTCCAGTGCTACAGCAGCAGGTGCGGCGATATCGAAGCTGATACCAGACGCATCAATGGTAGCGTCTTCACCTGTGGTATCTGCGATGGTCAGCACATCTGCTGCAGCATCGCCCACCAACGTGAAGGACTGTCCATTGAACTGAGCATTGGAGATAGTAGATGCCCCATTGCTCACATCAACAGTCTCAAAGTTTGAGAAAGCGAAGTTAGTCTGTGCACTGTAAACACCAGCAAACAGCTCCAGCGTGTCAGCGCCAGCGCCACCGTTCAATACTGAATCGGTTACAGCCGTTGTAGTAACGGTATCGTCACCAGCGCCAGTATTAACCAACACGGCATCAGCTTCGGTAACAGTCACGGAGTCTTCACCAGTGCCAGTCACGAAGGAAGAACCTTGTGCAGCAGCAGTGATTGTAATGATGTTGTCGCCGTTACCGGCATTTACTGTAGAAACCGCAGTGTCGTCATTGGCTACGATAATATCATCGCCTTCACCAGTGGTTACGTCAGTGACAGCGGCATCTGTAACATCAGCCATGGTTAGCGAGACATCACCAGTGACAGCAGCAGCATTGACGGCTTCAGCTGCAACGCTTCCTAATGCAAAGTCAACATCACCTGTCAAGCTGAGGGTAGCGCCAGTAGCGAGAACTGAAGTAGCTGTTACAGAAGTTACTTCGCTAGCGTCGGCCGACAAAGAAACATCAGCGAAATCAGTTAGGACTGCTGCGCCAAGAGAAACATTAATGTCGCCATCTTCAAGCGTAGTATCAGCATCAGCATCATTATCACTGACATTAATAGCTACAGAGTTATCCTCAGCGGCAGAATCCGATGCTGCAAGAACAAGGTTGCCAGCCTGAGCGAAGGCAATATCCAGCTCAGTTCCAGAATTAACGGTTACTGAGTCAGCAATAGCTGCTGAGAAGCGCAGAGTGTCGGCGTCGACATCAGAAAGGTCGACAGCACCACCAGCAGCGGCATCCAAATCGACAGTCAAAGAGCCAGAAGTAAGCTCATTTGTAACGGTCTCACCAGCGACATCATCAGCATCGATAGTCAGGGTAACGTCTTGCTCACCGGTCACAGTGTAGTCAGCAACAACTGCGCCCGTGCTAACAACATAATTGACTTCGGCGCCGTTACCAGCGAGTGTCAAAGCATCAAGATCGTCATCGCCAGCTACAACATTCAGGTTGACGACACCAGACGCTGTCACGGTTGCTGAGATGTCTTCATCCGAGGCATTACCATTGAGGCTGATACCAGTATCAGTTGCTTCCATGGCACCAGCAACGATGGAGACACCATCAACAGTAATATCGTCAACGGAGATATCAGTGGCAGACTCAGCGTTCAGCTCTACTGCGCCCGCATTACCGAAAGCGTCAACGGAAACAGTCGAGGCTTCACCGGCATCAACAGAGCCGCCTTCCTCGTCCATGCTAACAGTCAGGTCATCGACGCCTTCGCTGGCAACAACTTTAACTGAACCACCATCGACGTTATTGATAACAACAGCGTCACCACCTTGAATTGCGCCATCAGCCAAGTCACTGCGGGTCACGGTAATGGTGCCATCAGCGATGTTGGCTGCATCAACAGAGTGGGTTGCAAGAGAAGACTGGATATCGATGTTGATGTTCTCGATTTTACGAACATCGATAGCAGCAACATTGCCATCAGAAGAAATATTCAGGGTGTCGTTATCGGTAGTGGACTGGTCGATAACTTGGTCGCCGGCTTGTACAGTACCAGCGGCAGCATTAATCGTGTCGCTACCAGAAGTGCCGATGATAGTATCAGGAGTGGCACTTGCAGTGAGACTGAAGGTTTCGCCCGGGTTGGCGATGTCTTCAACCGCTTGCTCAGCGTCAGCAACGGTGCTGTCGTCAGCGGTAACGGTCAGGTCAGCACCGAAGTTCAGAGACGTTTGATAGTCTTCCGGCGCTTCTTCCAGATTGTCGGCAGTGAAGTCAGAAACGGCAACGCGGTTGGTGAACTGTGCGTAGGCTTCTGCAGTAGCCGGGTCGTCAGAGTTTTCGTACTGAGCAACGGCGTTAACCAGCTCAGAAGCAACCTGACCACGGCTCATGCCGCTTTCCAGCAGGTCAACCCAGTAGGCGATGCCTTCCGGATCGTCTTCTGCGGTTTTGTTCAGGGTATTGGCGTAGATTTGCTCGATGAACGCTTGGTTATCGTCAAGGGTGCCGCCGAAGTACGCTTGCGCGTCCGGCGTTTCCAGCATTGCGCTAGCGGTGGCGGCAGCTGAAAGATCAAGTCCTTGCCAGTAGCTGTTGCCTGAACCTTCAGAAGCCCGGTTAAAGATGGCTACGTAGAGCTCGGAAACTTGTGTTTTGGTTAAAGCCATTATCCATTTTCTCCTAATCGGAACCGCGATCGAAATCGACGAGTTTACCGCTGTTTCAAACAGCTCGTGCAAAGGTGCATGAGCCGCTAATCTAAGTCAACAATCCGTTTACCACGAATTTCTACGAGCCCTTTGGCAGCACTTTAAGCTAAGCGTTTGCCCATGGGCTACGTACTCCATTGTGGCATAAAGCTTCTAGAAAGAAACCTTTGGAAAAGCAATAATACGACGAATTCACGATAATACCTTTCGTCATAAAGGGGTAATCCGTTTGTGTTAGCGCCATTACAGCGCTAGTAACAGCCACCCGCTTTTTTAGAGGTATCTGCAAATTACCTCGTAAGACATTATAGTGACGCGTTCGACATTTCCAAATTTTATTAGCCCCACTTAACTCATTATGCACGGTTTGTGGGTCGTTAATCAGGTGGATAGCCTCTTATTTCATAGTCTTTTCTCGCGATGCGTACGGTGGTTTTGAATGGGTTTTTTGCGTTTTTGCTTGGCGGTACTGGTATTGCTGAGCCACATGGGGATCTCTTTTGCGGGTATTAACCCTGGTGTAAGTGCCGTGGTGGTGTTTTACCTTTTGGCGGGGCATGTGGTTTGCCGGCTGTGGCAGCGCCAGCCTTGCCAGCCGTTCCTTGCCAAACTGCAGTGGTTTTATACTGATCGCTTTTGGCGCATTGCCCCTTTATATGCGTATGCGCTTGCGGTGGGCACACTGACATGGGCACTGGGAGCGGAAAGCTATTTTATTTCGCGTGTGCCCAGCAGTTGGGATTGGCTGCAAAACCTGCTGGTGATTCCATTGAATTTTTATATGGTTAGCGGGGTGGATCAGTTTACCCTGGTGCCGCCTGCCTGGTCGCTGGCGGCAGAGTTGCAGTTCTATTTGCTGGTGCCTTTTCTATTCATGGGTGGTTATGCGGTGGCAGCGGCCATGGGGCTGAGCATCGCAGTGTTTGCGCTCGCTCAGTTATCGATACTTAATAGCGATTTTTTTGGCTACCGGCTTCTTCCTGGCGTGTTGTTCATTTTCCTTGTTGGCGGTATATGGCAGGCCCGTGGCAGTGCCCCGTGGGCGATGCGCGGCAAAAATATGCTGTTAGTGGGCGCCTGGGTATTGATGGTTCTGTATACGCTATGTCTTGTCGGAATGCCTCAGTGGCGCGTGCCGTACAATCTTGAGGTGGCGCTGGGATTTGCCGTGGGCATGCCGTTACTGGTGCTGTTCTCGTTTATACGTTTTACACCCGGGTTGCACCGGCTGCAGCGTTGGCTGGGGACGTTGAGTTATGGTGTATTTTTACTTCATTTTCCGGTGATATGGCTGTTTTCGGTGGTGGCCCCCAGCCTTGAGCATCATGTGGGGGCCGTGGTCGCTGGCTCTACCCTCTTGGCGGCAGCTGGCCATTTAGCGGTGGAACGACCATTGTGGCGGCGCTACAGACGCATGCTGGGTTAACGCATTCGTTAACGTTAGCTACTTGCCAGCATATCGCTGAGCGTTTCACGCAGCGGTCGGTGTGGCACTCGGGGGCACCAGGCGTTTAAGCGTGTCACATCGGCTTTTAGCTCGGGAATTTCATTGGCTCTAACAAAGGCTGGGTTAACGCTTACTTCGAGGGTGTGACCACTTAGAGCTTCCAGTTGGGCCAGTATGTCGGTTAGTGCTGTGGCATGCCCGCTCCCCAGATTAACGACATCGCCACTTTGGGCCTGCTCAGGCCATTGTTCCAGCAGTGTTGCGTAGGTGGCAACGATATCGCGTACGTCGCTAAAATCCCGTTTTACATCTAGGTTGCCAAGCTCCATCGAGGACGCTCGGCGACGAAAGTGGTCGACCATTTTGGGTATTAGAAAATGCGCTGCTTGCCCTGGCCCGGTGTAATTAAAGGGCCGTGTGATCAGTAAGGGTAAGGCGGTAGCGTAGGTACGAGCTATGTGCTCCATGGCTAGTTTGGAGGTAGCATAGTGATTCACAGGGGCGGGGATTACGTGTTCATCTATACTCGCCTGGGCATTGGCGCCATAGATGTTGGCACTACTCGCGACCAGCACACGCGGGGGTACCACAAGCTTTTGTAAGGCGGTGAGTAGCGTTTCGGTGCCGATGACATTGGTGCGGTAGAAGTCCAACGGTTCAGAGTGCCCTACAAACGATAGCGCGGCCAGGTGAAATACTTGGCTGGGCTGCTCTTGCTGGAGTATCTCGTCAAGTGTGGCGGGGGTGTTGAGGTCTATGGCGTGGGTGGCGTCTGCTCCGCATTCGCGGCTACCTAAGGCCACCACGCGGTGACCTTTGGCTTTGAGATGAGTAATAAGATGGCGGCCGGTAAAGCCACTGCCGCCGGTGACTAGTGTGGTGTTCATAGTGGCTCCACTTAGGCACTGATACCATTTTTAACGCGTTCGAGATCGGCCTCTACCATCATGCGACATAACTCTTCCAGGCTCGTTTCAGGCTTCCAGCCAAGTTCACGATTAGCTTTTTCGGGGCTACCGATCAACAACTCGACTTCCGCGGGCCGGTAGAAGCGAGGGTTGATAACAACTACTTTATTGCCAGTGGCTGCATCAACTGCGAACTCTTCTTCGCCCTGCCCTTCCCATCGCAGCTCGATATCCGCGGCCTTGAACGCCAGCGTGACGAAGTCGCGCACGGTTTCGGTGCGGTTGGTGGCCAGCACATAGGTGTCTGGGATGTCCGCTTGTAGCATGCGCCACATGCCTTCAACGTACTCTTTTGCAAAGCCCCAATCGCGTTTGGCATCCAGGTTACCTAGTTCCAGGCGTTCTTGCTTGCCCAGCTTGATGCGAGCAACACCATCGGTAATTTTGCGGGTAACGAATTCACGCCCACGCAGCGGGGATTCGTGGTTAAAGAGAATACCGCTGGTGGCGAAGATGTCGTAGGACTCGCGGTAATTAATGGTCATCCAGTGAGCATACAACTTGGCCACGCCGTAGGGGCTGCGGGGGTAGAATGGCGTTTCTTCGGTTTGGGGCACTTGCTGCACCTTGCCGAACATTTCGGAGGTGGAGGCTTGGTAGAAGCGGATAGAAGCGTCCACGATGCGAATTGCTTCGAGCAGGTTCACCGCACCCAGCCCGGTAATCTCGGCGGTGGTAATTGGCTGGTCAAACGATACGCCGACAAAACTTTGCGCTGCCAGATTATAGATTTCATTTGGCTTGCACTGTTGCACTAGACGAATGCTGGACGACAAGTCGGTTAGGTCATACTCCACTAGGTGTAAATCGGGGTGATTTTCAATACCCAGCTCCTCAATGCGCCAAAAGTTGACGGAGCTTGTGCGGCGATAGGTGCCGTAAACGGTATAGCCTTTTTCAAGCAGGAGCTCAGCAAGATAAGCGCCGTCCTGGCCAGTAATGCCTGTCACGATCGCGTTCATGACGCAGTTCCTTTCTTCATAGTATTTAAGGGGTTAACTAAACTGTGTTACTGGCTGCCTTTATGATAAGGCAGCCCAAGACGTTAGGTATTGTGGCGAGCTGTCGGAGGGTGTCAACCTGATTTCACTCAGCGATTTCAAGAAGCGTTTTGTCAACCACAACTGCCTGAATTAAACCATGATAGCGCTGGGCAAGCATTGGCCAGCTGCGCTGAGCCAACCACTCTTCCCGGGCTTGGTGGTAGCCGTTACGCTGGGACTCCGGGGCGTTCAGTACGCGGGTAATCCCTTCGGCGATATCGTGGCAGTCAAAGCCGCGGGTTTGCCATACGATATCTTGTACTTCATCGAAAATAGGGGCGGGTGTGGTGAGGATATTGGGGCATGCTGAAACCGCTGTGCGTACCGCAGCGCTACTTGATTCTTGCGTGAATTGGTAAGGTAGTATTACAGCGTTACATTCTGCTAGACGCTGCCGTGCTTCTTCCAAGGGTAGGAAATCGGTGAACCATTCAATGTGGGCATCAACACCTAAGCGCTGTGCTGTACGCTGACAGCGGGCTAATTCTCCTTGGGAGCTTTGCTCATCGCGCACAGAGGTTACCAGCCGAAGCTTGGCGGCTTCAGGCAGCACTTGCTGTTCACGGAGGGCCGCAAAAGCTTTAATTAGCGTATTTACTCCTTTATGGGGTAGCAAAAAGCCGAAGCTACCTATGATTGGCGCGTGTTCGCTATTGGTGGGCGGCACATGCTGGCAGGTATCTACCCCTTGTGGTATCTGGGTAACGTTGTCGGTTAACCCTATACGTTTGAGATAGTTTAAGTCGTCCAGGGTATGCACAAAGACACGGTCAAAAGCGGCTAGCGTGGCAGCCACCTTGCGACGCCGTGCAATGTCAAAATCGATAACCGGTCGTGTGGTATGCAGGGTGATGTATACGCCCTTGCCGTGACGGCGGCATTGTTGCACTTGGTTTTGGAGCGCACGGTCTAGCTCATAAAACGCAAAGTGATGCTGTAACCAGACTACATTGCCAGTGGCACTGGCCAGCGTTGGGCTAGAGCCTCGATCCCAGCTAATACTCACTGGCGGCTGGACCGAAGGGCCGGCGTTACAGGTCTGCGGAGCGTGAATATCAACTTCAACTGCTTCGTCAACGTCCTGAAGAGCCTCTACAAGATGGGAGCTGTACTGGGCGATACCACAGGGCTCTTCCCAAGTGGTGTATAAACTTAGTGATAAAGCCGGTATGGGCTGCTGTGCAATTGCCCTTAGCCGACCAAGTGCAGCCATTACTGAATTTACCGCCGCTGGCGAAAAGAACCTAGCCTGTATGGCACTATGGAGCTCGCTAATTACATGTGAGGCATCTTCGCCGTCTTGCCGCAAATGCGCAATTTGCTGCTGAACTTGCTCAACAATACTGGTCACGCTGGGCTCTGCCCAGACTGCCTGGCCTGCGCTGAAGTGCGACTGAGCATGGTCGAAACAGTAATTTACCCAGCCTGTATACGCTGCTGGGGTGAAATCGGTGTGGGCGCCGTAGCCTGTGACGACCAGTGCGCGCGAGAACTCGCCTGCTTCAATGGCGGGCATGTTTAGCCCTTCGCCGCGGGTGGGAAGTACGACGATATCGGCCTCATGATAAAGCGCGGCCATTTGAGCGGCATTATAGTCTTCCATAATAATATGTAGACGTTCGCGGTGCACTGCACTGATGTACTGCTCGGCCCATGCTTCAACGTGGTTGTGGGGGTTGGCGAACGTTTTCAAAGTCAGAGTGATTAATGGGTCCTCTTTAGCAAGCTGTTCAAAGGCTTGTAGCAACACGTCTACGCCTTTACGGGGAAAGGCCGACGATACATGTAGCAAGTTAACCGCTTGACGCTGATTCACCCGCGCCAGATCTTTGGCCTGGCTTTGTTGCGCGTATGTATTAGGCATCAGTGGTAGCGCAATGATGTGGATGGGTAGCGTACAACCGCTATCCATAAGCACTTTTTTGACGAACCAGGCAGTAACAATAACGCCTTGGTAGTGTTCATTAAGGGTTGCGATCATGTCGCTTGGTACCCATGACTCTTCCCAGAAAAATAGTGCTACTGGCATTCCGTGCTGCAGCTCGGGTTTAATCAGCGGATAATGATGGTATATCGCGATACGGTGCTGTTCCGATAACGCTTGCCACTGTACGGAGTCGGTCAGCGCATTGAGTCGTGCGGCTTCACTTGTACCACCGGGTGTAGTACGCACCTGGGCTTCGGGACCGCCTTCGTTTGGAGCTAGCCATAATACAGGGGCGTTTTCGCTTGTATGCAAGCGGGTAAGCAGGTGTCGGTTAACGGCAGCCAAGCTATAGCTGCCGTTAATGTGGCCTTCCAAGCGTATGCCTTTGATCGGCGCAGTTTGTTCTCCCAAGGGGGCGTCTCTCAGCGCAAGGGCTTCTTTGCGCACATCGGCAGCCACCTCGGCATCCATGTTTTGGAAGTCTTCTTCGCGGAACTGTCCTGCTCGGCTAAACATGCCTTCGCTGGTCGCCATACGTTTTAAAATACGTACTTTCAGGGCGGGAAAGCGGTTGAGTACTTTTAGCGCCAAACGCTTCAGCCAAGGGATTTGCGCTAAGCGGCGTAGTAGCTTTCCGCTGGCCTGGGAGGATTGCCGTTGCCAGCCCATGACGTTACGTAGCGGCTGAGTAATGCGCCATGAGCGGCTGTTTATAACACTGTTGAGATGATGCTCCAGATGACCGTTATGCTGCTCTAACAGTTGTTTCTCTTGGCTTAGTTTTTCTATTGCCTGCTGTCTTTCCTTATTCTGCGCCTGGCTTTCTTCAAGCTGCTGTGCGTAGTGAGAGAGCTGTTCAGTTTGTTCTTCTATTTTACTGGCTAACGTTTCGAGACTTCCTTGTTGTGATTCGGTTAACTTTTCCAGGTAATCAAACCAGGGTGCACTGACATCATCCGTTTGCTTATGGGCTATGAGCGCGTAATCGGGATAGGCGGAAACTACCCAATCCAGGTAGTCGCGCAGCGGTGCGTCCTCTCCCGGCGCAGCTGGGCCATTTAAACGCAAAATATTGGCTTTGGCGTAGCCGCTGTCGGTGGCTACAAAATGTAGTAGCGGCGGCGGCAGCGGATGCAAATGGGTGGGATCTAGGTAAAAGCTCCATAACCCAACAGTTAAGTTTTCGGGGTTGGGCGTTTCTAGAATGAGCATACCACCGGGGAGTAGCGCACGATGAATTTCTTGAACTAGCGTAACCAGGCTGTCAAAAGGAATATGCTCGGCAATATGAAAACCGGTAACCGCTGCCAGGGTATTGGTTTCGGTTTGCTGCAATGCCGTTAATGCGTCGTTGACCTCTACGTTTAGGCCACTTTCGTTACAGGCATTGGCCATACTTTCATTGGTGTCGATACCTTTGGCGGGCCAGCCGTTTTCTTTCATTAGCTCTAACCATTCACCACGGCCTGAACCTAAGTCAACGACCAACGCTTCAGGGTAGCGCGCCATAATCGGCGCCAGTAGCGGCGCATACACTTTTAGGCGTTCTTTAATAGCGTCTTTTTCGCCACGAAAGTGGTTGGTAAAACGGGTATAGAAATCCATTACACTGACTCGTTAGGTGCTGAACTTATAGCGGCTTTGCGTTCACACTCAATGGTTGGCATAACCCAGCTGCTGCCCAAAAAGAAGTCTTTTTCCATATTGACCATTTGGAATACCAGCGCGTGATCAACCCATTGATAGTTATGAGTTAAGTGAGTGTCGTTACTGTGTACCGAAAGCGATACAGAGTAGCTGCCGGGGCCTAGATTGGCGTTGAAACGCATACAGTAGGTGAGCATTTCCCCTGCGGCAAGGTGCTCCTCTACTTGATGGGTATGCCAAGTATTGGTACCAAACACGTCTTGACCTACGCGATCTTTAATTTTATAGCCCAGCACTAGTTCTGGCAGGTTAGCGTGAATAGCGACGTTGACTCTTAGCTCTACCATTTGGCCTACGTCTACTACATCAAGAGGGTTGCCGTTGGTGGCGTGCAGACTTACTTGCTTAATGCTGGCTTCGCCAGAGCCTGAACGTGTCTGTATTTGGCCACTGTCAAGCGGGGTAATTTCTACACGGTCATTCTCTTTTTTGGCAATGATGGCGTTATAATAGTCCATGATGTCTTGCGGCAAACCGTCTTGTAGCACTTTACCTTGCTCTAATAAAATAGCGCGGTCGCAAAGGGTTTGAATGGCGGCTTTGTCATGAGAAACAATTAACAGCGAGGTGCCTTGACGCTGAAACTCGCGAATGCGGTCAAAGCTTTTATGCTGAAAATAAGCATCCCCTACCGAGAGCGCTTCGTCCACAATCAGGATTTCGGGCCGGAAGGCGGTCGCCACCGAAAAGGCAACACGCATTTGCATGCCGCTTGAGTAGACACGCATGGGCTTGTCGAAGTAATCGCCTATTTCGGCGAAGGCTTCTATGTCGCCCATAACAGCGTCTACTTGGGCATGGGTAAAGCCCATTAGCCCTGCTGAGTGAATAACATTTTGACGGCCTGTCAGCTCGCCGTTAAAGCCCATACCTAATTCTAAAATAGCTGCTACACGGCCATGAGTTCGTATGTAGCCTTCGGTGGGGCGTAGCGTGCCCGTAATCATTTTGAGCAGTGTGCTTTTACCTGCACCGTTTTGGCCGACAATGCCGACTGCTTCACCTTGCGCAATATCAAAATTGATATTGCGCAGTATCCAGGTCTCTTCCTTAGGAGGAATATCACTAAACCAGCTGGCTACGCGCATCATTTCGTTACGGTAACGGCGGTAAGCTTTGCCCACCTCGCGAACTTCCAGCAGGGCTTTAGGAGTCGCTGGCTGGGATTGGCGTGACGGTGGATTAGCTGCTTGACTCATAGGGCGTCCACCATTTCTGGGCTGGCTTTACGAAATAGCATCGCGCTGACAATCACCAATCCACCACCCAGTGCGGTCAAGCCAGCCAAGGCAATCAGTGAAGGCGAATGGCCATATGCCAACACGGCGTGGTAGGCACCGACGAGGTGAAATAGGGGATTAAAAACTAATATCGTTTGTAATGAAGGCGGTACAATTTCAGCCGGGTACACTACTGGTGTAAACCAGAAAAGAAACTGCAATACAATGGGCATAAGCTGACCAATATCACGAATGAAGACGTTCAAGATACCCAGCATCAGCCCTAACCCTAGCGCTAGTAGTACGGTAATTCCGGTAAGTACCGGCACCCATAGCAGCGTGGCTGGGGTAAAATGACCTAGCACGGCAAACACTACTAAAATCACGACAAAAAGTGCGAGGTTATTGATAAGGCATGAGCCAGTAATAATCACTGGCAACGCTATTTTAGGAAATACTAGCTTTTTCATTAGATTGGCGTTTTCAATAAAGACACCAAGACAACGATTGAGAATCTCGCTAAACAGGCTCCATCCCAGCATACCTGCCGTTAAGTAGATAGCGTATGCATATTGGCTATCAATACCAGGCAGTTTAGCGGCAAGTACAGCAGAAAGAATGAGCGCGTAAATCAGCACCATTGAGAGCGGGTGAATAATCATCCAGGCACCGCCAATGCGGCTGCGGGCAAACCGTGTCACCAGCTCGTGACGAATCGATGTGGTAATAAACTGGCGATAGCGCCATGCTCCTTTTAGGGATTCCAGCATTCCGTTACCTTTTACGCTTCGTGAGCAGTCCTAGATGTTAAGGACGATATTTTTAAAGGGCGCCATGGTAAGCCAAGCGTTTGCTTTGCACCACCGTTACAGGCAGCGCCAGGCAGCTTAAGTTCCCTCCATAGCGCTTCTAATGCTGCTTCCTTTACTGTTTAGTAACGGCAAAAGTGTGATGTTTCGCTAGTAAGTAAGTGGCCGCCGCGGCCGTGCCAATGGCGGTTAGCATAGCGATCAGAGGCAACAGCGGAGTGAGCAGTAGCAGGCCGAGCATTAGGTAGTTGATAGCTAACCCCGTTAGAGACATTAACAAAAAGCGGCGAAAAGTTGTCTGCCGCTTAAAGGTGACTCGCTGGTGGCCCCAAAACGAAACGCTGAATGCAACCAACCAAGCGATAAAATTTACCCCTGCAATGGCGCGACCTTGCATAAGGGCGTAAAGCAGAGTGGCTACCGCCATATGGGTAGCCGTGGCAACACCTCCAACAGCGACGAACCTTAAAGCCTGCAGGGCTTCTGCACGCGTCTTACTCATGCGCTGTAAGCCTTAGCCACTTCGGGCTCGGATGTCTCTTGAACCACATACAGTGGACGGCCTTTCACTTCGATAAACAGGCGTGCAATGTACTCTCCCAGTATGCCAATTGACAGTAACTGCATACCGCCGAAGAATAGTACGACGCTCATAAGTGAGGCATAGCCTGGTACATCGCGTCCTCCTAGTAGCACGTTGACGATTAAAATCAGCATGTAGACAAATGCTATGAGAGCAACACAGGCCCCTATATAGCTCCATACCCGCAGCGGTATCGAGCTAAACCCTACTAGCCCATCCAAGGCGAAATTCCAAAGTTTCCAGAAGCCGAACTTGCTTTCGCCTGCATATCGAGATGGGCGTTGATACGGCACACCTATTGATTTAAATCCTGCCCAGGCGTACAGCCCTTTCATAAAGCGGTTGCGTTCGGGTAACTGTAATAAAACATTAACCACGCGGCGTGACATCAACCGGTAATCGCCGGCATTGCCGGGTATAGGGGAGTGGGTAATGCGGTTAAACAGGCGATAAAAGCCTTTGGCAGTGGTGCGTTTAGCAGCAGAGTCTTCCGGACGTGAGGCACGTACGCCATAGACCATTTCATAACCCTCTTCGCGCCATAGCCTTACAAATTCAGGGATCAGTTCGGGTGGGTCTTGTAAGTCTACATCCATGGGTATGACGGCATCGCCTTTGGCATATGAAAGGCCCGCAGTTAAGGCTGCCTCTTTGCCAAAGTTGCGGCTAAACGAGACATAGCGAATTCGCGCATCCTGCTGATTAAGCGCTTTTAAACGAGCAAGGGTTTCGTCAGTTGAACCGTCATCGATAAATAGAATTTCGAACGCTGGCGTACAGGTTGCTAACAGTGGTAGAACCTTGGCAATAAATGAATGTAATGAGTCACGCTCATTGAGCACGGGAACAATAATACTTAAGCGCCAGCTGGCGTTACTCATTTTATTTCCTCGGATGTTTGTTGCCAGGCGAACGTGGCCATGGGGGTAGTGATGCACTCTACATCAACTAAGACGCAGGCTTGTTGCGCAGTTTCAGGACTGGTAATGGCATACATTACGTCAGGGTCTGGCTGGCCTGCCGCCAGCGCTTGTAGCGTGGGTACGGATGCCTGGTGAATGATAGGCAGCGTAATGCGCGCCACGTAAGCGACATTAATCGCCATGTTATGCTGCCCGGCCAACCAAGCCAGCGGCAGCATGGCGACGATATCATCCGCGTGTGTGATGTGTAGCGCTTGGCGATGGCTAAGTGCCTGTTGGAGTTTAGGGTGTTGCCAATCAGTAAAGCGTGGGTCTTTTGCCATTTGGTAGTCGGCAGCCTGTTGGCTTTGCTGGTGAAGATAATGGTGCCATTGATATAAATCCACCGCTTGAATAGCAAGGATAGCCACCACCGCTAGGGTCGCCATACGTGTACTCAGCCTCCGGGCAACCACTAACGCGGCGGCAATGATGGCCAAGTACATTAGAACCCACACCATCCTACCACTGGCACGTAAAATGGCCCGTAGCGATTCCGGCCAGGGCAGCGGCAAGTTAATGGTGTAGGGGCCAATTACGATATTGTCGCTTAGGGCAAAGATAAAAAGCCCCGCCGCTAGCCCGGCCACCGCATAAATTTGCAACTTCTGTGCCGCAGGAATACGCAAAGGCTGTTTAATGTAAAGCAGTAACGCTAATGCCCATAGTGATAGAACGCCCACCCCTACGTAGCTCATGCCTTCATATTGACCGCCTATGCTCGGCACCCAAATTGGCATTAGGGTAGATACTGAACTGATACCCGATAAGAAACTGTAGCCATTCAGGTAGGTAGCAAGCTCAGCGGAATAAAAGCCAAAACCATCGGCACCTGGGGATTCACCACTACTATACAGGTAGCCTACCGACCACATTACGCCAAGAATAGTAAGCGGTTGCAGCACGCTATAAACACACCATAGACCCCACCACTTCGTCGGCATGTGTTCCTTTTTTTGGCGCCAGTGGACTAGCGTTCTTTGTACCCACCACAGGCTCCAAAAAATACCCGCTAAAAGAAAAAGGTAAAAATGTACCAGCACGGCGACGGTCAATAGCACTGCCCATTTGGCACGCGTTGACCAATGGCTGTTGTTAGCAAATAGCAGTAAATAGAGACCAAACAAAATGACCCAGTGGGCCATTAGTGATTCGTGCCCCGCACCTCCCGGCCCACGAAACAGCACCGCAGGCATAAAGGCGACCACAATACTCAGAGCGACTGACGCAACGGCAGGCAGCTTTAGCCGGGTCAGTATTAAACAGGCCGCCGTGGCATTGAGTACCAGATGGCCTAATGATGCTAGCCCTTGGTATTGAAAAGGGTCGGGCAACCAAGCCTGAAATAGCTTGAGAGGAAGGGCAATTAGCGGCAAGGAATCAGTAAAAACAATACTACTTCGCACTTCTGTGCCGTACGTATGTAAAGCGCCTAAAGGCCATGCCCATTCTTCATGTCGGTAGTAATGCCAGCCTAGATAGTGCTGGAGTAAATCGCCTTCTTGCAGCAGCCATTCCACTTGCAAGGGGTTAATCATTCCCGCGTAAATGTAGCTTGCTAGCAGACCAGTAATGCAGGCAGCAAGCGTTATTGCTACACAGCGGCGGTGCATTTCCATTTGCGAAACCTTTGAACAGTGAGGCTGTTTTTGAGAGGCGCTATACTACCAATTGTTAAGTGACGACGCACACTGTTAGTCATGAGATATTCTTTTACGACTACACTGTAGTATCTACCACTAAACTTTTCTGTGCCAATACATAGCCTAATCTATTAATTCTTAAGCAACTCAGACGCAATACTCTTCCACACTAGAAATTAATTAGCAGAGAGGTGCTTTTTTACCAGTGTCTGAATCGCTAACTTGAAATGTTCAGTGGCAAACCTTTCTGCATTTTGTCTACATCTCGTAGGTGAAAACGCATTTAGATCCACCTTTCTAATTGTTTCAAATTGCTGAATTTGATTAATTAGGCCATGGCTAGTTTGCTCTTCAACCCATAGCCCTGTGATGTTGTTCAATGTAGTTTCAGCTATCCCTCCTACGCCATAACCAATCACGGGTGCGCCCGCAGCTTGTGCTTCTACAGGCAAAATACCAAAATCTTCTTCGGCCATAAATAGAAAGGCTTGGGTGCGCTCCAAGTGATCGATTAATACTTGGTCAGATTGATACCCCATAAGGGACACGTTTGGTCCTGCGAGAGCTCTAAACTTGGTAAAATCAGGCCCGTCACCAATTACGATAAGCTGCTTGTCAGGCATTTTATTGAATGCTTCTATAATCAAGTCAATGCGTTTATAAGGCACCATCCGCGAGGCGGTTAAATAAAAATTTTCACGGGGGCGGTCATAACGAAACTTATCTACTTCCACCGGTGGGTAAATTACGTCTGCCTTACGTCGGTAAAAAGTTTCAATACGCCGTTTTATATAGTGTGAAATAGCAACAAAGTGGTCAACGCGCTGCGCACTGATGTAATCCCATTGTCGCAAACGATGCAACTGCCAGCGCATGAGCCAACTGATAGGCCCTCGCACATTGCCGGATTGGCGCAAATATTGGTGCTGCATATCCCAGGCATAGCGCATGGGGCTGAAGCAGTAGCAGACGTGCACGGCTTCAGGATCCGAGATGACACCTTTGGCAACGGCATGGCTGCTGGAGATAATCAGGTCAAACCCTTTAAGGTCGAACTGCTCTACGGCCAGCGGCATTAGGGGTAAATAGCGTCGGTAATGTTTTTGTGCACCCGGCAGCTTTTGAATAAAGCTGGTATGAATGGTTCGCCCAGCCAAGCAGGGTATTTTCCCTTTGGGCAGGAAGTTCACGATGGTAAAAATCTCTGCTTGAGGATAACAGGCAAGCAACTCGGCCAGGGCTTTTTCCGCCCCGGCCCAAGTGGTCAGCCAGTCATGGACAATGGCGACTTTCATTACCGTCATTCGCTCCTATTCACGTCTTTGCTTATCCGCGACCATAGTCGTCGTTGTAACGAACGATATCGTCTTCCCCTAGATAAGAGCCGGTTTGCACTTCAATTAAATGCAGAGGAATGACGCCGGGGTTTTCGAGACGGTGTACCGTTCCCAAAGGAATGTAGGTAGATTCGTCTTCGGAAAGCAAAAAGCTTTTGAGATTGCTCAAATCGCCATGCCCTTCGCCCTGGGATACACGGGCGGTGCCCCTCACGACTACCCAGTGTTCGGCGCGGTGATGGTGCATTTGTAGCGAGAGCTTGGCACCTGGGTTAACCACTATCTCCTTCACTTGGAAGCTGTCAGTTAACACCATGGTGTGGTAGTGCCCCCAGGGGCGGTAAGCGCGTTTATGCGAAGTGGACTCTTTGCGTCCTGCTGCTTTCAGCGCATTCACTATCAGCTTGGTGTCTTGCGCTTGATGGCGGTCGGCCACCAAAATGGCGTCGTCGGTTTCAACGATCACTAAGTTATTAACACCGACGGCAGCCACCAACCGCGATTCACTGTGAATCAAGCTATTGTGGGTATTATGGATCATGACATCACCGTGTAGGGCGTTGCCATTTACCTTATCTTCTGGGGCTTTCAGTTCATGTAAGGCATCCCAGGCACCAATGTCGCTCCAACCGGGGTCCATCGGCACAACCGCTGCTTCTTGGGTGTGTTCCATGACGGCATAGTCGATGGATTCGCTACGGCACTGAGCGAAGATTTCCTGGTCAATCCGTAAAAAATCAAGGTCTTCGCTGCGCTGGGCGTAGGCACGCTCGCAAACATCAAGTATGTCAGGTGCATACTGGCGCAACGCTTCAAGATACACACTGGCCTTGAACAGGAAAATACCGCTGTTCCATAGGTAGTCGCCACTTGCCAGGTAGCTTTCAGCACGCTCTTGGTCAGGTTTTTCTACAAACCTATCAACGTTGTAGCCTGCGCCCTGGGCGTTGCCGCGCTTAATGTAACCGTAACCGGTATGCGGTGTGTTGGGGGTAATACCAAAGGTAACTAATTTGCCCTGATTCGCTAACTCGCTGCCTTTTGCAACTGCCTCAGCGAAGGCAGCTTCGTCTTTAATAACATGGTCGGCAGGCATTACTAACAGCTCGGCCTCAGCGCTAACGCTCTGAGCCGCTAATGCCGCCAGTGCCAGCGCTGGCGCCGTGTTTCGCCCGTATGGCTCTAAAATGATCTGGGTGTTTTCCAGACCAATTTGATGCATTTGCTCGGCGACCAGGAAGCGGTGCTCTTCATTGCAGACGATCAGCGGCGTACCAGTACCTTCGACATTATTCAGCCGCTGCGCTGCTTCTTGAAGCAGGCTGCGATCATCTTTGTGCAAATTCAAAAACTGCTTGGGGTAGTGCTCACGCGATACTGGCCATAGTCGCGAACCAGAACCACCGGATAGAATTACCGGAAAAATCATATTTCCTCCTTGAAGCTTAATTCGCCACCTTGTTTTCACAGCCCTTATTTAACAGCCTTTGTTTCGTTACATGGTTACTTTATGGCTGCGCATTACTTTCATTAAGTATTATTAAGGATGGTATTACTATGGCTGCGTATTAATAAAGCCACGGGTAATGGTCATGGCTAAAATTTTAAGATCGAAACCAAGCGACCACTTTTCTATGTAATAAAGGTCGTATTCGACACGTTTTTGCATCAGTTTTACATCATCAGTGATGCCGCGTAGCCCATTGACCTGCGCCCATCCGGTCATACCAGGTTTTACCCGATGGCGCTGCATATAGATCTCAATATAATCCTTGTAATGATCGTTGTGATCCATAGCGTGAGGACGCGGCCCCACCAGCGACATGCGACCTTGCAAGACATTATAAAGCTGTGGAAACTCATCTAAGCTGGTACGGCGCAGGAAACGGCCTAGCCTTGTAATACGCCGGTCGGAAGGTGTCGCCTGTTCTGTAGATGCGCTCTCATGCAGCTTCATAGTGCGGAACTTGTAGATTTTAAAGCACTTACCATCTAACCCGTGGCGCTCTTGCTTAAACAGGATAGGGCATCCCATCTGGCAATAAATAGCGACCGCCACAGCTAACATGACCGGCATAAAAATCACAAACAGCGCCAACCCCAGAATACGGTCTTCTAACGCTTTGACGACACGCATGGGGCCGTTAAGAGGAGTGTGATTAAGCTCTAATGAATACAAACCCGCCACTTGGGCAATACGATGATTAAGTAGGCGGATATCCGGCAGGTCGGGAAAAAAGCGTATCGTCGTGGGGATGCCGGCTAACAGGCTCATTAACTCACGCACCCGTGCACCATCAACTAATGGGTAGCCCAACCAAATTTCATCAAACTGACGTTGAAACGTATTTTGAATGGCAAAGGCTGCCATGCTATTCATAAAACCAGCGCCGCCGGTATCTAAGTGCTTGCCCACAATCACATACCCGGCTTGGGGCAAGTCTGTAATGCGCTGTTCCAGCAGGCCAACATTGTCAGGCTGCCCTATGATCAGCACATTTTTCAAATTGTGTCCCGTGGCACGCAAATGCCGTAAATAAGCATATAAGGCGGCGCGCACTAAGCTGCCTACCATTAAAACCGCCAACGAAGTGACCACCATCCACAGGCGTGAAAAACTCTGTGTGGTTTGCGTGGCCACCAACAGCAGGCTGATAACGCCGATGGCCGCCAACCAGCTGAACACATAAACCCCAAGCATGGTGTATAAGCTACGACCACGCCAAGGCTGATAGAGCCCCATTAGCTCGCCTACGGCGGGCAAAATTAAACTGCCGATTACGATTAGAAATAGGTAGTCGTCGCCATCTGCGTTGATAGAAGGCATCGCCCAAAGCGTTAGTAGCGATACCAACATCGCAATAGCTGCATCAAAGCAGCGCATGGCGCGTCTAAGCCAGTCGTTTGTTTGCGTCCCTTTCAATACGGCCATGCGGTGTCCTTTACCCTGCCGTCTCGTTCGCCCGAAGGGTCACATCTGTCATGGTGTTCTGGTCTGTCATAGAGCTGAGCAGCACCATAATATCGGCTAAATCATCACTGCTTAGCTCACCTACGGCAGTCTCTAACGCTAACCGGTCAAGCGCATACTCACCGACCACATCAACGTATTGAATCCGCTGGTCGTAGAGGCTTGCACGTGCATCGAGCACATCAACTAAGTCGCGTAAGCCTAGCTGTTCACCGCGCTCTGCCGCTTGTAGGAATAATTCGCTAGATTTAATCGCCTGACTTAATGCTTCTAGGCGACGCACGCCTCCGTTAAGCGAGCGTAAGCGAATGCGTACTTCTTGTACGGCTAGGTTATGCTCGTTATCTACCGCCGCGTGGCCTGCTTTAATGCGCTTCTCACCCTGGCGTACGCTGGCGTTGGTATAACCGCCACGATAAATCGGCACGCTGACCTCTACGCTAGCGCGGTAATCTTCGCTTTCGCGTAGTATATCGTCACTGACTCGGTCTGAATAACTCAGGTTGAGATTTACTTCTGGGTAGTAACCGGCGCGCCGTGTGCTGGTATCGGCCTCGGTGATTTGTCGCTCCCGCTGAGCAAGCAATACGTTCAGGTTTTGCCCGGTTCTTTCCAGCCACGCATCCTGGCTGCCAAAGTCGCGCTTCACTTGCAGGTTTGCCAACTCGCCTAACGTAGCTACGTCACGAAACGCGGGCAATGTGCCTGTGAGCCGCTCAAGCTCGCTTAGGGCGTTATCGAGTTCATTTTCCGCTTCAACCGCATCTGAAATGGCTTGGTCGTACCGTGATTGTGCTTCCAAAAGGTCAACGCGGTTGCCAATCCCCAGATCATACGCACGGCTGGCTTGGCGCACTTGTAACTCAAGAGATTCTTGTTGCGATTCTAAAAGCCCTAGCCGCTGCGCTGCCAAATAGGCTTGCACATAGGCTTCTGTGACTTGCAGCGCTAGGTCTTGCTCTACTACCGCAAGTTCTAATTCAGCAGCGCTTACCTGTGCATCAGCGACATCCATGCCGCGCCAGCGCTCAAGGCTGAATAAAGGCTGCTGCAGCTGGAGTTGCCAGTATTGTTCGTCTATTTCACCTGGGCGTGTCGTCTGTTGATCAAGGCCGAAGTCATCCGGTGAGGTTTGAGTATTGGTGGAGTCTTGCCAAAGGTAACCACCAGTCGCGCTCACTTGCGGCAGTAGCTGCGAGCGCGCCAAAGCAATTTCTTCTCGGGTGGCTTCTAGCTCATACCGCTGACGTGAGAGTTCAGCGTCATTTTCCAACGCGCGCACAAATAGCTCAGGCAGCGAGGGTAACTGACGGGCGGCTGCAGATTGCTCTGTTGCCTCCAGGGCTTCGTACTCGGCTATCGCTTGCGCATCGGCAGGTACGTCTTGTTGTGCGAGCAGCGGCTGACTGGCGAGCATAACAGCAAGCGCCAGCGGCGCTATCTTGACAGTTTTAATTAGCAACATCCTAGTCATCAATCCTCTCGTAGGGCACGAGCCAGCATATCGGTGATGGGCTTGGCGATGTAGCTAGCAAAGGTGCGTTCACCTGTGCGTAGCATTACCTCTGCGGGCATACCAGAGAGTAGCTGCATCTGTTCATTCATTTGCGTGTAGCCTTCTTCGGTGACACGTACCCGCGCACGGTAATACTGCTCCCCCGTGGCTTCGTCTTCAAAGCTGTCCGCGCTAACGTGAATGACTTCGCCATCAATCACATCAGTTAGGCGTTGATTGAAGGCGCTGAAGCGAATTTCAGCAAATTGGCCAATATGGATATTGTCGATATCACGTGTGGGGATGCGCGCTTCTACCACAAAACCTTCATCAGAGGGGACGATATCCATAATGGTGTCACCCGCCCGAATAACGGCCCCTACCGTATGCACCTGGCGGCCTACCACCGTGCCTGAGACTGGGGCGGTGACCACGGCGCGCTCTACTTGGTCTTGCAGCGAAATAATCTGCTCTTCTGCTTCGGCAATTTGCGCCTGGGCGTCGCGTAGCTGTTCGCCGACTTCTTTCTGGAACTCTTGCTGCTGAATTTCGCGTTCCATGCGGTTTTCGCTAATTTGTGAACGCAGCTGGGCAATGTTAGCGCGGAATTCGGCGTTATCGCCTTCGTACTGAAGCACTTGGCGTTCTAGTTCGCGTAGGCGTTGGTTATCGCCCAGGCCTTCACGGTAGAGCGAGCGGAAGTCTTCAGCTTCTGAACGTAATGAGCTAACACGGCGCGTATTGACACTGATGCGCTCTTCCAGCCCTTCGATCTGTTCACGCATCTGCACACTCTGCTCATCCAGCGCTTCCAGTGTACTTTTCAATGACTGACGACGCGCGGCGAACAGGCTTTGCTGAACGGCGATCACTTGCTGAACACGCGGATTATCGGTGTCTTGGATATCGTCGGGAATTTCCATCATTTCCGCGCCTTCTTGCTCGGCGAGCAGGCGGGCTTCCATGGCGCGGTTTATTAAATACTGAGAGCGGGCAATGGCAAGCTGCGAGCCAGCCTGGGTATCACTTAGCACGACCAGCGTGTCACCGGCTTCTACTTTGTCGCCATCTTCCACCAGCAGCTGCTCAACGATACCGCCTTCTAAGTGCTGCACGGTGCGCTTGAAGGATTCGATAGAGACGCTGCCCGGCGCGACCACCGCAATAGCGAGTGAGGCTGTGGCGGACCATAAAACAAAACCGCCCAGCGCGACAAACAGAATTGCATAACCCAGCTTGCGGTAGCCTTTGTCGCTGGTGGGCAGCTTTTCACTGGCCTCCCCGTCAATCGTCATCGGCCCTTTGGGGGTTACGTCGATCTCTGATGAAGGAAGATTGCTCTTCTTTTCGTCGCTCATGACTTCTCCTCGTTACCACGGCCACCGGAGATGGCTGAGAGACGGGCAGTGCTTTGCTGACTGACTTGCTCACGCGGCTTTTTGGCAAACTGGGCGAGTACTTGGTCGCGTGGTCCAAACATGCTGACTTGCCCTTCTTTCATCACCAGCAGCTTATCCATATTCTTCAACACACTGGTACGGTGGCTGATCACAAACAGGGTGGCGCCTTCGGCCTTCAGCTGGGCGATCGACATGGCCAGCGCACGTTCACCGGCATCGTCCAGGTTGGCGTTGGGTTCATCCAATACCACGAGCACTGGGTTGCCATATAACGCTCGTGCCAACCCTACCCGCTGACGCTGACCACCGGAAAGCGCACCGCTATTGGAGGAAATGACCGTGTCGTAACCGTTGGACAGTTCCAGAATCATTTCATGCACGCCGGCTTTCTTGGCAGCGTCGACCACTTTTTGCGGGTCTATGTTGCCAAAACGGGCAATGTTCTCACTGATAGTACCGTCAAACAGCTCGATGTCTTGGGGCAGGTAACCAATATAGGGGCCAATTTCGTCGCGGTTGTACTGGGTAATCACGCCGCCATCCAGGCGTACATCGCCGACTTGTGAGGGCCAAATACCCAGCAGCACCCGCGCCAGGGTGGATTTACCCGCGGCGCTGGGGCCGATAATGCCCACGTGTTCGCCTTTCGGTACGCTGAAATTAATGCCGCGAATGGTCGCCATACGCGACCCAGGCGGTGCGGCGGCTACGCCTTCCAGCGCAACGACACCTTGCGGTGCAGGCAACGACATTTTGCGCTCTTCACCGGGAATCTGCGTCAGCAGTTCATTCAAGCGCTCGTAGGCACCGCGTGCGCTGACAAAGCCTTTCCAGCCACCAATCATTTGGTCGATAGGCGCGAGTGCACGGCCCATTAGAATGGAACCGGCAATCATCATACCGGGGGTCATTTCACCCTGAAGCACTAGAAACGCACCCAAGCCCAAGATCAAGGATTGGAATAGTAACCGAAGCACTTTTGAGGTGTTGGTTAAGGCGCCCGCTCGGTCGCTGGCCTGGGACTGTTTCGATAGGAATTCGTGATGACGCTTGGACCAGCGCCCCATAATGCCCGGCAACATACCCATGGCATGCAGCACTTCGGCGTTACGTAAATTGGAGTTGGCTAGGTTTTGCGCTTGGATGTGCTCGCTGTTGGCTTCGGCGAGCAGCTTTTTAGTCGCTTTCTCATTGGCGATGGCCAGCCCTAGCAAAATAATGCCCGCACAGGTGGCAAACACGCCTAACCAGGGGTGGAAAATGAACAGTACGCCGAGGTAAACGGGCACCCAGGGCGCATCAAAAAAGGCAAACAGGCCGTTTCCAGTTAGGAACTGGCGCAGGCTGGTCAAATCGCTCAGTGGTTGAGCGCTTTGGCCGCCCTGCGCTACTAAACTACGGCGGAACATGGCGCCATACAGGCGTTCGTTAATGGTGGTATCTAGCTTGTTACCAACGCGCACTAAGATGCGTGAGCGTACAAGCTCTAAGCCCCCCATGATCATAAAGAGGAACACCACCACTAGGGTGAGCATTACCAGGGTGTCAACACTCTGGGTGGAAAGCACCCGATCATAAACTTGGAGCATGTATAAGGGGGGAACAAGCATCAGTAAGTTGACGAACATACTGAAA